>Ga0182004_10003174_pt1 | contig 13019 bp, 11 predicted proteins | sample Sormic07211540_1_FD_120479 | JGI IMG/M metagenome (GOLD analysis project Ga0182004, IMG submission 120479) | Endophyte microbial communities from Sorghum bicolor roots, Mead, Nebraska, USA - 072115-40_1 MetaG | ecosystem: Host-associated > Plants > Roots > Unclassified | place: USA: Nebraska... | reverse complement strand
GGTCGTCTTCCTCAGACTGAGACATCTGTTGAAAAACAAGCATACACACAGACCTAAGTCAACATGCAAATCTGGTGACCAAAATTGCTCTACCAAAGGGCCAAATTGCTCTTACCTTTGAGTCGCAGGAAGCAATTGAAGTTGCTATCGTGGCCGCGTGGCGGACCTACGAGACTGGCGGCGGCGGCGGCGCTGCAGAGGCAGGGGCAGCACAGGGGCGAGCGGGCCGTGGGCGCCGCCGAGGCAGAGGAGCAGAGGAGGGGGCGCGCGGCCGCCAGCAGGCCTAGGCACGTAGCGCGGTGGCGGATCTGCCTGGGCGCTGTGGGCGGCGGTCCGGCAGAGGCACGGGCGACAGTGGCGCAGCCGCGCAGGGGGCGAGCGCCGAGGGTCGGGGGGCGAGCGTTGGGGGGCGGGGCTCGCCGAGGGTCGGGGGGCGAGCGTCGGGGGGCGGGGCTCGCCGCTCGCCGGCGCTGGGTCGGGGCTGCGCCCTGCGCGTCGCCGCGTCGGGGTCGGGGGTCACGGGGACGGGGCTGCACCTACGCTGCGTGTCGAGTCGACTCGGGGTCATGGGCTATTGCTTGCCCTAGGGTTTTGGTTGGATGGGCTCATGGGCTGCTGACTGCTGTAACATACTTACATGGGCTACTAACTTACATTGGGCTAATTTGGTACTGTTCGGAAATTTCAGTTTACCGAGGCCCAGTACCGAAAATACCCCGGTAAATTCGGTACCTGAGAACCTAGTACCGAAAAGGAACCGAATTATTCGGTTTCGGTATTTTTCGGTTCGGTTCTCGGTTTTTTTTCGGTTTGGTTTCGGTTTTTGGTATTTCGTGCCCAGGGTTAGCGTGCTATATTCCGGGTCGTGTGGTAGATCGCAGTGATGATATACCCATTGAGTCCTCTGTAGTCCACCCTCCGAATATAGTTTCTGTAGACACTAATTACGAGGATATGATTGCTCTATTCTTGATTTTCCACAGTAATGTCCATATGTGTAGATATAATCTGCTCTTGCTATGATTGCCAAATATAATTGCACTAATCATAATATGCTAGACTATATAGTTGGAATAACATAGGAAACATCTTAGTAGATCATTCTAATTCATGCTAGTGCTATAGACTGGAGTACTCTAGAGATACATTTATCATTCTATGTTTGATTATTATTACTATTCATTATATATATATATATCTTAATTATGTGACTTACCCTTACATTAAGTTAGATAGATAAGATGTGGTTGCCCTCATGAGATTACATGCAAGTGACATCTATTCCCTTGGCTATCCTTCCCGAGGGTAAAATTATAAATACGATACCTGAAACTTTCTTGGGTGAAATGCTACAATGGTACAAATCTGTGCTTGCAGATACCTTATTCTATATTCATCATTCTAAGAGAGTATTACATATTTACTACCACCAGTGTATTTCTTGGGGTCATGCTGGAGATAACAACCTAGCCACTGAGGATAGGGTCTTTACTCTTAATAGTGATGTTAAGAAATACCAACAGAAAGGAAGATTATAAGGATCATATATTTATTACAATAAGTAGTAGATTTGTAACTTCAATGACAGAACTATATAAATGACTATTACTATATATTACCTTAGAAGGGTTACTGATGTATCTTCCATTCTGTCTCATGAACTCGCACACCTGATGTATCTTTCATTCTGTCTCATGAACTCACACACGTAGAATCCACAGGACCGATCCGGATGGTTACTTGTGGCACTATATATAATTGACAAGTGGTTATTATGGTTATTAGTTCCAACATGTATGATATGATATGTATTCATAATTAACACATTTATAAAACATATAATTATACACAAACAATTATTACATAAATATATTACACGGATAATAATACAAATATAGTACAAATAATTATTACAAATATAGTATACAACATAATTATACAAATAATAGTTAACACATTTATACAACATCTAATTATACAAATAATTATTACATAAATATATTGCATGAATAAAAATACAAATATAGTACACAAATAATTACTACAAATATAGTATACAACATAACTATACTAATAATAATTAACACATTTATACAACATATAATTATACAAATAAATATTACATAAATATATTACACAACATAATTATACAAATGTATTATAAAATAACAATTAAAACATTTATACAACATATAATTATACAAATAAAAATATATACTTATTTTCATCGGCATGGATTACATATATTAATATATTTTTAGAAAACATAATACAAAAAAGAGTTTGGGCCAGCCCATGAAGCCCGAGCATGCCCCCGCGTCGCCGCCGCAACGCCGCCGCCACAACTGTCCACGCACCAACGCCGTGGCGGTGCCCGCACGTGTTGCCCCACGTCACCGCCGCTGGCACTGCTGCCACCGAGAGGAGAGAGAGAGAGAGAGAGAGAGAGAGAGAGAGAGAGGAGGGAGCGCCGTGCACCACGCCATCGCTGCGGCACCAAGCGTCGCCGCCGCTACCACGAGCCACCAAGAGGAGAGAGAGAGAGAGGAGGGAAAGAGGCTTACCGGTGTGTGACAGAGCTCGGTGAAGACAAGCGGGTAGGATGGCGCGGTGGAGATATACGCGGCAGAAAAAACCGGTAGCCTGACGGCGCTCAGGGAGAATGTGGCGCCTTCGTCAAACTTAGAAAATTTTCAGCTAAAAACTTAGTGGGATCCACAGGTTATCTTTGTAACCTACCTTACTTAGATCAAGAACTCTGATCATATAGTTATCCACTGTGACATGTTTGTCTTCGACCCATTGACATCGAAACACGGGGACCTGAAATGCACCATAGTCTAGTTCCCATATATCCTCAATGAAGCCAACATATGTACTAATCTCACCAGTTTCATCGTCTATGGCCTCGCACTGAACACTGCTGTTTTGTGCCATGCTCTTTTGTCCTTGGACTTGGTACAAAACGTGAAGCCGCTAATGTTATAGGTCTGCCATGTCGAGACCTGGCATGATGGTCTAGATGCCAACGCCTCTATGGTTTATTCCTCGATTGTTTCTCCAGGTGGAATGTCCTACTCCATTAGTCATGTGCTGAACCGAGTCTTATGTTCCTTCATTAACCAATCGTTCATGTGTCCATGATTATGTTCGCGAAGCTCATTCATGTGTTCCTCGATCAAAGGCTCCATTATCGAGAGCTGATATAGGATGCTACGATATGCCTTGAGGACTGTATTGTAATCTGGTGGGATGAATGATTTGCGTCCCGTTCTCCCACTTCCATGCAACCTGCCCTCGTGTCGTGATGGAGGTAGGCCTATTGCAACTTGGTCTTTTAGGACACTATTGTAGAATGGACCTCCAGACTCAATGGCCTCTTTGGTATAGTAACCCTCTACCATAGACGCCTTAGGATGAGCACGAGTTGATACATAGCTATTTAGTATTGACATGAAACGCTCATACATCTAAATTTTATGCAAGTACATGGGACCCAATGCCTGTATTTGTGGAACCAAGTGCACCACAAGGTGCACCATGATGTTGAATAATGATGGGGGGAAACACATCTCAAATTGTGACACTGTCTCCACAGTGAATTCCTAAAAAGACACCAACTCATCTCTGTCAATTACCTTTTGTGAGATGTTGTTGAAAAAGTAGCACAACCGTGTGACTGCCATCTTTAAGAACACAAGATTTATAGCCCTGATGGCAATAGGGAGGAAAGTAGTCAGCATGACATGACAATCATGTGAGTTGTAGTTGGTGAGTGTAAGGTCTTTCATTGACACAATACTCTGTAGATTGGAGCAAAATTCGGATGGGACTTTCAAATTTTTTAACCACACACACATTGCATGTTTCTCATCTACATTGAGGTTGTAGCTTGCTACCAGAAGATGATACATCCCATTTTTTAGAAGAATGGGGTGAAGCTCTTTTTTTATGCTTAATTGTACCATGTCCATGTGTGAATTGAGTCCTTCCTTTGTCTTGCCCTTTATGTCTAGCAAGGTGCCAATTAGGCTTTCAAACACGTTCTTCTGAACGTGCATACCATCAATCGCGTTTTATATATCTAACTCTTTCTAGTATAGCAAATACTCAAAGAAAATAGACTTCTTTTTGAATATAGCCCCTATAATTGGTTTCACACCCTTTCTTAGTTTTCTGTCTTTTGTCTTCTTCCCAAAAACAAATTCGATTTTTCTAACTATTTGAAAAACTCTTTGGCCTTTACTATTACCTAATGGTGCAGTAGAGTGTAGTTCCTCATTATTGTCGAAGTACTTATCCATCTTTTTCAGGCGGTACCTATGCCCTTTCAATAAGAAGCGTCTGTGCCTGATGTACACTAACTTCTTAGATGCATCAAGGGACATATAAGCAGCTCCATCTATGAATACTACGCAACCAACCTTACCCTTGAATTGTCCTGATAATGTGAAGAGAGCAGGATAATCGTTGATCGTAACAAAAATAATTGCTCTTAGCGTGAATGAATCTTTGCAATACTCGTCCAACATTTGAACACCTGTTTCCCACAATATTTTCATGTCCTCCATTAACAGCTCCAAAAAACATCCATGCCAACTCCAGCTTGTGTAGGTCCAGAAATAAGGATGGTTAGCAAAAGGTACTTTTGATTTTGCATCAACCATGGAGGAAGATTATAGATGGTGAGGATCACTGGCCATGTGCTGTGCTTGTTGCTTCTCTTAGCAAATGGATTCATTCTATGAGTACTCAGTGCGAACCTAACATTTCTTGGTTCGTCAGAAAAGTCTTGGTGGTTGTCATTAAAATCTTGCCACTGCTTGCCATCGGCTGGATGCCTTAGCTTCGCATCATTTTTATGCTCATTAGAAGCATGCCAGCTCATAAGTTTGGCATCCTCTAGGTTAGCAAATAAACACCTCAATCGATCGACTACAGAAAGGTACCACATCACCAAAGTAGGAATCTTTTTCTATGCATAGTAGTCTACTTCTTTTTTCTTTGCTGCTAGGTTTTGAACTCCGTTGGTTGTTTTTTTGGGTCTTCTTTCACTTCTTTCTCGAGGCAGCACACTCTTGCTCTCTATAGTCTTTATTCGTCTTGTACCTACTTGCACCACACTTTGGACAACTCTCCAAGTCCTTATAATTAATCATCACCGTGATATAGAATACAATGATTTCTACACGCGTGGATCTTCTTGACACCCATAGTGAGTGGATTGATTAGCTTCTTTGCATAGTACCTATTAGTAGGCACTTTGTTCTCCTTTAGAAGCATGTTAGCGATAATACTCAAGAAGGCATCAAAGCCAACATCAGACAGACCATATCTAGCTTTCAATACGAACAACTTTAGCACAGACCGTAGTGTCGTGAACTCTTTGGTACAACCCTTAGACTCATCATATAAAGGCTCTTCTGCAGCCTTCGTCAGGGCCTCCATACCTTTCATTAACAACATATTAGGATCCGTATGATGACACAACATTGCCTCTAAGAATTCTGCATTTTCCACAGCCGTAACATTTGGCACAACATGTTTGCTATAGAGAAGAGGTTGTTGTGTCTTGTGTATGAAAGAAAATCTATTAGCAATCATATCTGGACCATCGACATCGATGTTCTCAGGGTTTCCAGTTATATAAGGTGCAGAGCCACCCTCACCATGCTTTGTCCAAATCAAGTAATCCTTCATAAATCCTCAACAGACCAGATGAGAAGTGATTTGTTCAGTGTCATCAAATACAACAATATTTTCGCAGTCTATGCATGGACAATATATGTGCTTCGTCTTTGTTCTCTAAGCATGGTTCTTAGTAGCATCAATAAACCTATGAACCTCGGGTATATATGATAGATCTAATTTTGATAAAGTATACATCTATAATGACCTCTCCATTATTATCTAAATAAATATAATGAATTAATTATAATCAACGCAAAAAACAAGTATGATCGTCCAGAGATATTTATTATATAATCTTTTGATCACCAACCTCCTTCGAAGAAATCAAGATGAAAACCTCTCACCTGTATATTTTCTAATTTGAAGACCTCAAAGCAATGTTTGCTAAAAGGTAGAAGAATGATAGTAACACAAAACCTCTTTCATATTTTTCATTAAATAAAAATTAAATCTATTTCATATATAAATACATAGTGAATAATTAAATAATGGATAATTATCTTAAATTGAGAAACGAGAACACAAACTACATAATTTTAAAAACATACAAATTTAAAAATGTAGATAAAAAGTACATTTAAAAATGTAGATAAAAACTATCAAATTTAAAAATTTAACAAAGATGACAACTATTTCTCTCTCCACATAAATACACAAGAACAAACAATTCATGGAAATACCTACATTAATCTTGGATAAAATAAAGTGAGAAGCAAAAATAAAAAGGGAGAAAGGAGAGACATCATCTAACCATCTTAAGCAACATCATTTGAGCAAATAAAGATATTAACCTAGTTACTCTTCTCTCTAACACATAGAGAAACCCTAGATTTAAAAAGTGGCTCAAATTGAGCTACAATGAACAAAAGAGGCGAGAGAGACATAAACTAACTTTTTTAGCAAACTCCTTCCAAGAAATGAAGATCAAAACCTCTCCCCTTGTATTTAGTGAAAACTAGGGCTCCATAATGGCCTCCTATGGGTGGCTGCGAGAAACAACTTTGCTCGGGGAGGAAGAAGAGGTATTTATAATAGAAATTTCACTGGTGGCTGACTTAAACAAGCACATATAGAAACCCTTTTACACTGGCGTTTTTTTTTAACATAACTGCTAGTGTAAATGTGTGATTTCCACTGGCGGTTCAGCTAAGTCGACCGCCAGTGTAAATCAATTTCCACAGGCGTTCACTTAACTAAACCGCCAGTGGAAATCAGGTATTTGCACTGGTGGTTACGTTAAGAAAATCACCTGTAGAAAGTGGTTTACACAGGCGGTTTATAAGTCGGGTCGGTCGTTTTCTTTGCACTGACGAGCTATAACGGAAACCGACTGTAGAAATTAGACACAACGGCCACAGTTGAGCTTTTTTTTATACTATTGTAAAGTAGACAAAGAACAATATAATTGAAAATATAATCAAGCAGAGCAAAGTCATAACTAGTCTTTGTAATTCCAATAATATTGATAAAGCAAAAAGCAAATGGCTACTTGTTTTCTACAATTTTATTTGTATTTCCTCACTTGACCTATTATTTTATTAAATATAATCCATTATAATTTAGTTTACTTCGATATTGGAGATTATTAGAAGTGTACTTTCTTTTAATTAACTTCAGTTAATGATGAACTAATAATAAAATTTTGTTCATTTATGTTGAATTTGGTAATATATACTTTGAGTTGAATCAAGTAAATATCCAAATAGAAATCTGTTTTGAGACATCCGTTTGTATTCGTTTTCGAAAATATCCGTATTCGTTTTTGAACTATAATATGACAAAGAATGATATCCGGATCCGGTTCCATACGAATCCGATCTCTTTCCATCGTCCTCAGTAGGAGGTAGTGCCTCCCCATTGTCCATTGACGTTGTTACCTTCGAATTATTTGCGTTGACCTAAAAAACAAGTTGAGCTCTAGAACATGGGTAATGTAACTTGCATATTGATTGAACTGGTGTTAACAATTCTGTTATATGTGTAAATGATGTAATTATGCCAATATATGGTAAAGACTGAAGGACGCAGACAATGAGCGCTATGAACAGCAAGCATGCCACGGCCACGGTTCGTCGGGCGCTGAAACTCCGCCACAACCACGAGACAGCACGTCGGCCCTCGCCATATATACGAACAAAACTAGGAAGATCAACTCAACAAACAGATAAGAATTCGAAAGCTTCGTCCCGATCGATGGACGCATCGTCAGTAGTAAAACTGCTGGTTGGTAGAGTAGGTCTGTCCGAACTGCCACCACGTCGGCGCCACGTTCAGGAACTGTATGTACTGCCCGCCGGTGGTAGTGACGGCGAAGCTGAGCGCCTGGCCGGTGAGCCCCGAGAGGGCCTGCCAATTAGCGCCCCAGTTCCTAGACATCTGGATCCACCCGGTGTTGGTGCCCTTGACCCAAGCGGCTCCCACTGAGCCGCTGCCGCCCAGGTTCTGGATGTTGACGAGCAGGAAGTAGCTGGAGCCGGCGATGTTGAAGCGCACGCCGCCGCTCCGCGAGCACTTGACCTGCTGGTACAGCACCGGGATGATGCCGCCCTGGACGACGCCGATCTTCTCCCATGACGGCTGCGACATGTCGAAGTGCGGGCGTCCCGGGCCGCACCACCCGCCGTTGGGGAGCCCGTAGTTGGGTGGGCACAGGTTGGTGGCCGTGACGGTGACGGTGTTGCCGGGCTTGCAGTACTGGCTGCCCGATCGTGACCCGTCGCACGTGATGGTGTAGCACTGCCCGCACGACGCGCCGTCGTTGAACAGCGTCTGGCTCAGCGCCGCGTTGTTAACGCCGTACCCGGCGCTGTACAGGTTGCCGTACCCGCACGCGCCGCCCATGGTCCCGGACCCGTCGGACCCGCCATAGAAGGTCGCCGTGCCCGGCGACCAGCCCGCCACACCGGCCACGACGGTGGACGCCGCAAGAACACCCCACAGCGCCAACATCATCGTCCTCGGCGCCATGACTGGGACCAGCTTTGCTACGAGTACGAGCACGGAATAATCAGAAAAAGGAGCAGATTTGTCTTGTCGTGTGATCTGGAAGTTGTGAGTTGCAACTGTGGTGGTGTGGTGGATGATCTCCTTTGCTAGGTTCAGTGCTTAAATAGGAGGAGCAAGTAGGCAAGGAGATTGAGGTTGAGGGGAGATGGAGCTGAAACTTGAAACTGAAGTGGGAAGATGACCGGCGATAATGTCGGCGTGGTGTCGATCGTGCATCTCATTTGATTGATTCTCATGTCATGGAACACGTAATGCATTTGAGCGGTGCGAACTGGGAGCACATGAAGATGCTCCTCCACATGCAGTAGTGCAGGTAACTGCTATAGTTTTTGACTTTGATTGCGCGTAGTACAGTATGTCAGAACAGGTTGATCAGAGTTGAGAGAACGCGCGGGGGCTGATTTGTTTTTGCAACTAACATATTCTTTCCACACTGCACCTTGGCGCGGCGCTTAATTTAGTGGGTGGAACCAGTCAGTTGGCACGGTTAGTGGATGAAATGAATGGGTCATATATGGAGGATTCCGGCTTAGATTGGGGCCACCGTGTATCTCAATCTCATGGTGGCGTTCCTTAAGACGGGTATCTCAGTCCATGGAATGAACGATCAAGCATGTGCGTTTGTATGATTGGAGGAACAATGTGGCTTCAAATTTAACAGCGTGTGTACTTTCTGAAATTATAAGTATTCCTTGCTTCCCAAACTACAAATCGTTAATTTTGACTTTTTCCGTGATCGGGTCTGAGTCTATGTTTCATTAAGAAGATACGAAGTTTAAAGGTTAAATAAAACAGTGTTTCGATTCTTACTAGCGAGTCACCAGGGAGACCACGACACTAAGCAAGTGAAATCCTTAATGTTGTACTATATGGCCGTAGAATTGAGCTACTAAGGTGGCCAACCCTCGGCCTACGTGATGATAGTGGCAGCGGTACCTTTCTCGCACCGCTACCTAGTGCACGTATTGTTTCCTTTTTCATAAGGACAATTTCAATGGACAGTGTTACTGCACGGTTTCACATACCAACACGTCATCAAGATTGAAATGAAACCATCTACGAAATAACCCCAGCAATGAAGCATTTCACTTTGTTGTTTCTAAGGCTAAGCAAAGCATTTAATTGCAGCAAAATAATTGGATCACATGCAAGATGGTGAAACGGTTTGACCCATAGTGGGGATTTCATCCCATTTCACCTCGTGGGAAACAATGCCCGCGGGGTTTCATCATGGTGAAACTACATCCTTCTCTCTCCTCTTCATTTCATGCAAAAAGTGTAGCTTTACTGACATGGCGCTCTAATAAATGTGCATGATATTCTGGTGAAACCCTACTGAAACTAGCCTAAGTGATAGCGGCAGAGATAAGGTTTGCTAAAATTCTTTAAAAGACACCTGATCAGGAAAACTCCGCCGTAGCAGTTGTCAATTCTACCTCTTTATCATAATCTTACCTTTCTCGCCTAACAACTTCCTAGATATACACTATATTACATACATAACGAAAATTATGTTTATAAAAAAAGCCAATTGATTTGTACTGTTATAGACATGTAAAATCTGGGATCAGAGAGAGAGAGAGAGAGAGGTTTTAGATTCTTCAATGTGCAAACGGAAAGATCGTGTTTTTGTTGGCGGAAGGTTATTTCAAGTCTAGTAACTGTAACTCATGAATACCTCTAGGGTCTGGATTTGACTTTGAGAATGAATTTAATGTTCGTTAACTAAAAGTCATCCATGTATCACTGGCAACCCATAAGATAATACTATATAGGGCTACTATCTGCACAGATTTCAGAGGGTTGTTTCTTGGTTACAATTGAAGGCTAAGGCCTTGTTTAGATACACCCAAAAACCCAAAACTTTACAAGATTTCTCATCACATCGAATCTTACGGCACAATATGCATGGAACATTAAATATAGATAAAAAAGATAACTAATTGCACAGCTGTAAATTACGAGACGAATTGCTCCATGATTGGATAATATTTGTCAAATAAAAACGAAAATATTACAGTGTCAAAATCCAAAAAAATTTTGGATCTAAACAAGACCTAAGGTTCTTTCTTTTTTTTAACTGAATTGTTAAATTAACTCTTTATGCTGCATGCGGATCGATGGAACGTGTCATGGGGGCTGGTATTCAGGACTTTGTGTGCATCAGCATATGCCCACACAACTACCAGACTTTAACTTGCTCGAACTAATGATTGGTTCTGATGCTTGCAATTCGTTGTTCTAGCTCCTGGCTGCTGTAGTAGATTAACTAGTCCATCAATCTTTGCGCCTGTACATGTGCTGGATCTCAAGAGAGACAAGTATAATTTTTTTCCTTAGTACTTATAACTAATAAAAAAATTACTTATCTATTTGCTCTTTCTTTATTTTTTGTTTACCATTTTTAATTTAATACACTTATATACTTATATACTCCCTCTGTGCGAAAATAAAGGTCGCTATGGGATACGTGCGGGTCAAATTTTCTCAATATTGACTAGGTTGATAGAAAACTACATGCAACATTTATAACTCCAAATAAGTTTATTATAAAAGTATATTCAACGATCTATCTAATGATGTTAATTATGTATTATAAATATCAACAATCTTGTAGATATATTTGGTCAAAGTTAAAACTATTTAACTTCTTAGAAAGCAAAAATAACATCTATTTTGGGACGGAGGGAGTATACTTTATAATTTCTACTGATTGATAAACTTATCAATTTCTTTACATGTTTTTCATCCATATATCCATAGCTTTTTGTGTTTCTACATGTCATTTCATGTGTCTTTATTATCCATTTTGTTTGAACCCAAGTTTAAGTTGTGATGGCTTTGTTATCCCACGTACATATCTTATGATGTTTTCAATCTAAGTTTGTTACTATTAAATTTAAATACTTTTAGCTGCATAATTTTTTTATAAACATTGAGTTGAGGGTCTTGCACTTATTATAACTTTTATCCAATTTCCTTTCGTATTTTATTAAAAAATAAGGATTTTATGTCTCTTAATTAATATCTTTGATGCCATAAACCGTCATTTAAGCCCACATAACACGGGACTCAAGATTGGAAAGGAGCTTAAAGTGAGATCTAAGAGGAGCCCTACAGTGGTGAAGATAGAGAAAATTAAAGCCTTGTGTGGCTACATATCCTTGTGTTGCAGAGGGTCTATATATGGTGTAATTTTAGAAATTATAACTGGTTTTCAATTTGGGGGGGGGGGTGCATTTGCACCCCCTAATCACAATAAAGCTTCATCCCTAGGGTCAATTGATCTCAACATCAAGGGGATAATATTTAAGCCTAATATTTTTTTTACTTCAAGTGAATTCAATCTAGCTAGGTGCCATATATGACTACCTTTAATTACCATACATGAGCTTTAGTTACCACGTTATATATAGATTAACTTGATAAGATCATGTAGTATGTGCTTCTGTTTTCCACTTGGCACAGTCTATGGCTCCAATAATGCAGCCGGCGTACGTGGACTTGCATGGTTCGAAGTTGATGTAATGTAATGCTTTCATTCAGGGGTCAGAGGCGCGGGTGTCGTCTGTGTGGTAGTTGACGATGCCAGTGGTCGGGTTCCACAACTGCCTGTCATGTGCGTCTATCACGTCCCTTGGACTTTCTTGTGTTGCCATGAGAGTTCTGCCGAGAGATACCAGATATAATGGTTCCTTTAACTGTGCAGATGTGAATGCCTGACAGCGGAACACGGCGCCAACACCATCAATCCTTGAAATGGTGGCTCAGCAGCAGAAGGCAAGTGATGCCGAAACTAACTGCGTAAGTAGTTAGCCAGTAGGATTTCTGACTGAAACATGTGGAGTGCAGTATCGGAAATCATATACATGTATAGTGTATATAGTAAGTATATATCTACAAACGTTGAAAGAAATATCTAAAATTCAGGAAATATATCTACAAAGTTGAAAGAAATTAAGAGAGCAGGCCACGAGGACCTCCCACCCTTCTATATATACTTCTCAATGAAATAGTGTCCATTAGGCACAGTCGTGAAAACAAAAGAGGACCTCCCAGGCTCCCACCCTTACGATTTGACCGAACCACAAGAAATAGCGACAGGAAGATCGATCCAAGAACTCTGCTAGCGCTGATTGCAGGTTTTAGTAGTAGAAATTCTGGGTTGTGGTGTAGGTCTGTCCGAACTGCCACCACCTAGGCACCACGTTCCAGAACTGAATGTACTGCCCGCCGGTAGTGGTAACGGCGAAGCTGAGCCCCTGGCCGACGAGCCCGGCGAGCGCCTGCCAGTTGGCGCCCCAGTTCCTGGACATCTGGAT
>Ga0182004_10003173_pt1 | contig 13019 bp, 4 predicted proteins | sample Sormic07211540_1_FD_120479 | JGI IMG/M metagenome (GOLD analysis project Ga0182004, IMG submission 120479) | Endophyte microbial communities from Sorghum bicolor roots, Mead, Nebraska, USA - 072115-40_1 MetaG | ecosystem: Host-associated > Plants > Roots > Unclassified | place: USA: Nebraska... | reverse complement strand
TCTCTCTCTCTCTCTCATCGCGTGGTGTGTACAGTAGTGCCCTGCTGCTGCTGTCCCGCAGCCACAGGGAGCTCAGCTCACTACTGTTGGAGCTCAAGCAGAGTCCAGCCGGCGCCCACAGGCCTCACTGCTAGCCTCATTCAAGAATCTTCTAGCTTTCCCCAAACAGAACCACCTTGGGCCATGGCTTCTTCTTGATCTGTGGTGGGTCTCCCCCCCCTCTTGGTGTCCCAATCTCGATCCAAGATCAGTGCCAATCTGCAGTATTTCCGCCCCTTCTGTGCTAGCGAAAAGAGAGAAAAAAAATCTCAACTTTTGACCGCTGGAGCTTGGGGAAATGAGTTTGCAGGTGGATGTTTCTTCAAGGTCATACTAGTAGTTTGATGTAAGGTCAGCCGCTTCTTTCTATCTCCTCTATCTATTGCTTATGGAATCATTTAAATGCTTCTGCTCTACTCTGTTGATACCATTTGTGGATTATATTGGCGCATTCCAATCTGAGATTAGGGATATGTATCTGGATATATGTTTCTTGAGATTATTGATGCGGATCTATCTAACTAGAACTTTGAGGAGTTTAGTCTGTCATCCATTCTTGAATATTCAATCATGTTCCAATTTGGGTTTTACAATACTCAGATTGTCTGAGTAGGTTCTTGATATTTCTGTTGCATCTTTCTAGATTGTCTTGGCTACACTGTCCTAGAGCAAGTTTCTCAGTCGCAAGTGAGATATTTTTGTGAGTTCCAAAAAGGAAGCAACAAGACAACAGAATAGGCCGCATCTAGATATATAATCTTGGCATCTCCTAGCTTCCTGAGTTGTCTCTGCAGCTTCTTCTGTTGAATTGAATCATCAATGGGTAGGGGGAGAGGCAGAGGGCGGAAGCAGCTCACCAATGGCAGGACCCACGAGGACAAGGGGAGCAGCGGCGAGGAGGTTGCCGTGCCTGCAAGGAAGAGGAGGGGACGGCCCCAGAAGCGTGTCGCCGCTGAGAAGATCATTGAAGCAGAGATGAAGAAACTGGAGGCGGCCGCCGATGATGGCGACGAGGACTACGTGGTGGGAGCAGGGGATGGTGCCAAACTGAAGGTGAAGGGTTCAAGAACAGAGCATGCTTCCGGAGGAGCTGGTGGCAACAAGAGGAACAGGGTACCCAAGGAAGAAGAGGACTCAAATCTTGACATGGAGGAGAACAGCTCCAGCACTCGGTCCAGCAATGATGAGTCCACCAGGTCCAATGGCTTCCGGCAGTCAGGAAGCCGCCGGAAGAGCACTCCACGGCGAGCGGCGGAGGCAGGGCTATAGTCAAAATTGGAATTGGAATGGAGTAGATTCTTTGGTATCAATTAGGCAGATGCTCTTCAATTTTGTCACATTCATCATATTTTTGGTAGCAATCTTCAAATTATGTCATCTTGGTGTTTGCTAGGCCTACATCTACATGGGTGTAAACATATATAATACTGATTGCAAGCCATCCGAAATTTTGCTTAATGAAGAAAATGTATGAATGAACCAAAAGCTCCACATCTAGGAGTTGGTTGGTACTGAACTGATTGGTCAGCACCATGTTTTGCTTCACATCAACAGACTACCACCACGAGCTCCTGCAACTTTCTTTGGCCCCCCACTAATGCGCCTTTTCATTGCTATTTTTATCACGGCAAGCATTGGTAGTTCTTACAATAAAATCAGGAGATCATGAGGTTTTTTTTTTACTGTGCCTGCCCAGCTATGCCAAAACTGGTCAACGTTTGTTTCTGCCTGTAGGCGGAAGCATGGAGATCTTGGATTCGTTGGTATTTTGTTTGTCTGACCCGATGAAGTGTACAGACTCGCCTAGTTCACTGAAAAACTCATGATCACATCGGATCTTTCAGCACATGTATAGAACATTAAATATAGATAAAAAATAATTAATTGCACAGTTTATTTGTAATTTGCGAGACGAATTTTTTGAGCTTAGTTAGTCTATGATTAGATAATAATTACCAAATAAAACAAAAATGCTACATTCTTAACTAAACAATGCCTTATGTGGGCTGTGAACTGAATTTAGATGTAGTCAGTCCTGCAGCACTAGTACTTTTCAGCAAAAGAATGTTTTCCGCTCACAATAAATCAGCGTAAGCTAAATTTCAGCGAAACAAACTAGAAGGAAAATATAGTAGAGGGTTATGTGAGCTGTGAGAGTTTTTGTGTGAGGTTGTGTTAGAATAGCTAATAGAATTCTGGCAAATTACTCAGTGCAAAACCACATCTTCGATGCAATCGTGAAAACCATTTGCAAAATCATACTTAGGAGTTTTCAAAACATTTAAAATTATGCACACCAATAGTGCACCTATAGATGTGCATCGTCACAAAATATGAGATTCAATTCTCATTTTACAAAAATTCATATGAAAAATAATAAATATCATTTGCATATGCACTAGAGGACAAAATTCCTCGATTTTTATTCTGTGCAAATGATATTTTTTATTTTCATATGATTTTTTTGTAAAATGAGATTGAATCTCAAATTTTGTGACAATGCACATCTATAGATGCACTATTAGTGTGCATAATTTTTTTTTGAAAACTCCTAAATATAGTTTTGCAAATGATTTTTACGATTGCACCGAAGATGTGGTTTGCACTGAATATTTTGCCTAGAATTTTTTCTAAATTTGCTATTTAGAAATTATTGGAGACACCATGACTGCTACAAAAAGCACTAGTCCTAGGCAGGTGTTTTTTTTACAAGACTAGGCAGGTGTTGGTGCCTTGGCAATCTCTATCATCTTGAAAGCTAATGATTCTGCAGTGATGCTGTTGCAAAGAATATGAAACTGTGATGTTGCGGGTAGTACATATATACAAGAGCCTATTGGATCATCTAGAGCTAGTTATTAGTTATGGCTAAAAATTAACCTAAACTAGCACTAAAGATTAACCTAAAATAGTTGAGGTTGGCCAAATAGTTCATTAACAATTAGCTGAAGCCTTGACTAGAATATTAGCCTATCTATTAGCTCGCTCCTGGTTGAATATGCTAGAACAAAAAAAAAAGTTGGCTAACAATTAACCCAAGCATCAAACGAACTCAATAATAACACAAATATTTGGATCACATCTGTTAGAATCAACAGTGGAACTAGCTAGCGGCTAGCCACAACCGACCTAATTCACCACCACTCGGTAATATCATTGTCGTGCAATAACAACGAAAGGGTGCCGGACACCATGATAGTGTTTCCACTGAACTATTATTGATTTGAGCAATGTGACGGTAACGGAGCATCCAATCCAACTGATTCAATAGAAACATATGCTTATATATATGTAAAATATAAATGATATTTTTTTCAGAAGAAAAAACAGTAGTGTTGTCCCATCAAAACTTACAATGAATCATTTTGCCAGACCAACTCACTCTAAGGGCCTATTTGATCACCGGACGAAGTTCTGAAAACTAAAATTTTTCTTTTTTTCTAATGAGTTCCACTTATCAATTAGTCTCTGTTAGTAAATACTGATGCATTTTATATATTGTTAAAGTCCATATTTCAACCAATAATTTATATGGTTTTCAACCCTGAACTATGAAATTAGATACCAATTTGATTTGACTAATTTTAAAGGTAAATATTAAAAAAAATAATTGAATCTCTAAATTTCATAACTAATTTATTTTCAAATTAAAACAGTGTGAAATTAGTACCATTTTTCTTCCAAATATGTTATCTATCTCTATCCGTTGTTGTTCTACTTGCGGTTATTTTGATCTTGTTTGTTTCAAACAAGTAGTGTGAATGACTACGAGCAATAGAGCAAAAAAAGTACTAGTTTCATATATTTCCAATTTAAAATAGAATTTTAATTGATTTTTTATCAAATTAGGTTTTAATAAATTCTACAAAATTGGTAACCACCTTTTAAACTAGCAAGATGACAAATTTGTCCGGTTTTAATAGTTGGCGGCATCCGGCTTCCAATTTCATAGTTTAGGTTTAAAAAAACTCACAACCATGCAAGTTGGAGGTTAAAAAGAGACTTTAACCTCTTATATGAACTTAGATAAATTTTGATAGCTTGACTATACATAAAATCAAAGTTGCATCATTTTTGAATGGAGGTAATATCATTCTTATACACATGTTTTACAAATATGTAAAATCACATGACTCGGAAAACATCATCTAGAGCATCACCAATCAATTAACTTTGCAGTGTCATTTCAAGTTTCCACTAGTTCAAAATGCAATGCACCTTGCCGGATTTGGCAAGTACGACGGGCCCGAATTTATCAGGACCGTGCAAGTTGCTGGTGTCACCATTTGTGGTGTTCTTTGGGGTACACGGATGGAGGAGTTCACTACTCCGGCAACCCGTAGTGCCACAGCCCTACTCTACACAACAAAGGATTGATGCTTTGTTGACCCATTCCAGTAATTGGAAATGATGCTTGATTATATAATTGTTTTTAGGAGGATATTGTGGTTGGATGGCGATGCAATTGGAGCTTCACACTTTCTGCCTCCCACGTCGCCGATTCGAAATGCTTGGAAATGCTGTTGAGGCAACATATCCCTGTCACTGTAAATAGGATAATTTCGCTAAGCGCAACTTGACGGGCAGCAAGCAATATTGTTATTTTTTGTCACCAAACAATTAAGTACCTCTTTTGAATATAATTTTAGGTGTGTAGTTTGGGCTATTACAGATGTCGCTTCAGCTATTCTTCAAGGTCGTCATAGTATGTCACATTTATTTGATAGTTAGCTATGAAAAATTAGAAAATATTTGAAACTACTAATCCCAAAAGTAGGGATCACTACTAAAAAAAGATTTACCACAACCTTTTGGAAACACCCTCCAAGGAAGGTAGGAATTCCAACCGCCTCGGTTAATAGATTAGCTGAGGTGGACATCCTAACACAAATTAGGCCTCGATAAATTAGTCCTAGCCCGATAGTCCAAGACACCCAGTTCTGAGCTCACATATATATACACCAAACCCAGTTCTGAGCTCACATATATATACACCAAACCCAGTTCTGAGCTCACATATATATACACCAAACCTAGGGTTTCAGCCTCAGCTCCTCATTCCCCCTCCTGAGCCGCACCCACACTCCTTAGCCGCGCTCTCTTCCTCTCCTCGCGGCGCTCGACACCCAGTCGAGTGCAGTCAAGTGTGGAACCCCTCCCTCCCCTCCCCATCCCCTCCCGTTGGAGCCTGACGCCCTCCCTCCCCTCCCCTCGTCGTGGCTCTCTCCCCTACCAGCACCCTCTCCCCAACTAGCACCCCTCTCCCTCCCTTCTTCCTTACCACATCGGTGCACCGTCTTCCCTACCATGGTAGCACGCAAGCGGGCCAGTCGCACGGTGTGGCACCACCTCCCAACCACAGCTCCTTCTAGCGGAGCCCCTACCTCGGCGTAGGTGGGCTGGCGAGCGCAAGGCGGAGGCCGAATGGCAAGCACGAGTGAAAGCTCTAGTTTGGTTTTGGATAATTGATGAAACTCAAGTACTAATCTCTATGCTAAATGTGTGAATTATATGAGGTTGGTACATGCCAAGTGGTGGAGCTAGAGATGATCATGGTAACAATGGTGACAATCACAAGATAATCAAGTGCTCAAATTGAAAAGAAGGAAGAGAAAAACAAAACCCTATGAAGATCAAGGCAAAGGTATTCCTTAGGGTTTTGGTTTTTGTGGTCGAGATATTAGAAGGTGTGATCATATTTAGGATAGATAGCCATACTATAAAGAGGGGAATTTCTTAGCTAAGTAGTCCATCGAGTGCACTGCGTATTTGATTCCATCCATAAATCGACTTTCCCTCCTATGCTCTGAGTTCCAGTATCGATAAGAATTTGAGTTCTTATTGTTCTTATGTTATGGTATGAATATACCATACCAATTCGTTATGTATGGATGATGGATGAGATTCCATGAATAGAGAGCCAGTTCCAATAGACCATTCATGTTCGCGTGCATTTAGCAGAAATTGAACCCACAAATTTACCAAATATGAGTTGGGTGTTTTAACCATGCGGCTTTTCAGTTGTTAGCTGTATTTATCCTTTAACGTAGTAAGAGTAGTAGTGCACCTAACCACTGAATTAAATCCGAAATAGATAGGTGCACTGATCAACTCCTTTTTGGAACTAGGTGACATTGTTTTATGTGCATGCATTTAGAACCTAGTGAATTAACTTAACTCTTTTGAAGAAAATGATTATGAAAATGCTAACACACATGCACTTGATGTTTTACACATGGTGGTGTTGGCGCATTTGCAAAGGAGGTAGAGTTTGAGGGGTAGAGATGGGTATGGGATCCTCTCTCCCTATTTTCCATTGCACGGGAGGCAAGTTTCAGAGAGATGAAATGCCTATTTTCCACTGCGTCGTCGGAGGCGGATTTGAAAAGGTGGCGAAGTTGCGGGAGTATTTCTCTCACCAGACGCAGGTGGCATGAGCACCAAATGTTGGTTGTGCGTCTGGTTAGTACTATCTTGTAGCACAGAGGCTACAACCTAGGGTTGAGCACCGGACGCAGGACCTGCGCGTCCGGTCACTTTCTAGGAGCATCAGACGCTGCTAATCGGACGCTGACTGAACACTGTTTAACATCCGATCATAATGATGTGGTTTCGTGTGCGCGGCACTGAGGGAGGATTGGACATTGGGTTGCATCCGGTCACTACACACTGGACGCATCTGGTTATGAAAATCACGTTTTGGAATCTCTCTGAGTAGCGACCGGACACTGGGGTCTAGGTCATTTACTTAAGAGCATCCAGTGCAAACTTAACCATTGAGATCTAATGCGTGACATTCAAAGGAAGAGAACATGTGGTGAGAATCCAAGCACCAAACGCTAGAGGTAGCGTCCGGATAGTATGACCAGAGCATCCGGTGGCCCTGAGTTTTGTGAGAACAGAGAGCCAACGACTCTATTCTTTTGAGGGACTTATAAATAGTGTTTGGCCAGCTTGGGGCTCACTCTATTGGCACTTTAACATACTTACATCCTTGTGAGCCTAAGAAAACACCTTCCACTTATCTCTTTCATATATTCATCATCATAGTGAGATTGGGAATGATTCTAACTGCATTTGCATGAGTGATTGCATCTAGTGGCACTCGGGGATTGCTGTAGCTGTGAAGTTATTGTTACTCTTGGTGGTTCCGCCACCTAGATGGCTTGGAGCAGTAGAGGAGCATTGACATGAGTTGGTGATTGTTCGTGGTCATCTCCCGATGATTGTGAGGGTTTTTGTGACTTCCCTAGCAGAGCGCCAAAGGCAACTCTAGTGGATCGTGCATGTCATTGAGCTACCTCACTTGTGGGGTAGGTTCTTGGGATGTCCTATGTGAGGATGAGGTTTGTGCTACATCTCTTAGCTACCAAACCACCAAGTGTTGGTCGACACAATGGGGACTAAGGTGTCGGCAAGCACGTGAACCTCAGGAGAAAAACCTTGTGTCTCCATTGTGATTGTCTCATTAGATTTCTCTTAGTGATTGGATTTCATATCGTTGTGATTGGTTCGTCCCCTATACACGACGGTATAAAGATCACATCTCGCTCTTTTACATTCCCGCAAACTAGTGTAGCTTACTATCTTGTATAGAAACTTTAGGTAGCTCTCTAGTGTAATTAGTGATTTAGTCTTTGATTGAACATAGAGATTATAGCAACTAGACTTGCTTGGATAGGTGGCTTGCATCTCTTGTAGAGTTAGAGCGAAATTTCTTATGCCATTTGTTAAACTAACCCTTTGCTTTAGTGAGTTTATAGAATTTTTAAATAGGCTATTCACCTCCTCTAGCCATATTAGGACCTTTCAGCGAGGTAGAGGCAGTGGCCAGCGTGCACAGCTTCTCCTTGGTGGCCTTCTCTCGCGGTGACTCCTTCCCCGGCGGATCTGGTAGCAGCACGTAGATCTGGCACAACAACATGCAGATCTAGCCACCGCGTAGCAGTTCCTCCTCCTTCTCGGGCCAGATCCGCTCTCGTGGTGGTGGATCCGGCCAGCGCAGGTCTCAAGTGATGGGGTATGCGCGGGGCCCCTCAGATGGTGGCGGATGCATGGATCTTGAGAAAGGGCACCGACGGTGTGGCCCAGATCCAAGCCCGGTAGGGCCATAGGCTTTTTTTGTTTTTTAATTCTATTTATTGAGGCAGGCATCCAAACGCCTCGGAAAAGGTCAGATTTACCGTGACGTTTGGTCCAAGGCGTTTTCAATTCCCACCTTGAAAAATAAAAAATGTAGTAGTGGATAAAAACAGGATGGATGTTTTCTAATATCTGTCCATCCAGAAAGGGTCAAAACGATATATAGATAGTTCATATCTGAATCTAAACATTTAATATCTGACCGTATTTGAATCTGAATTCTCAAAATTGAATTTTTGATATGTACATGAAATAAATATCAATATCTGAATGATCCATGTTCTAAGATCCGAGAGCAAGCCACTATGATTATGCATGAATGTCATGATTTTTTATGAATAGTATTTATTCTCTTTGTGGGTTATATTCTCAATTATCATTGGATCTGTGTATATATTGGCTATCCTCCAAAACCTAGCCTCACAAAAATATTGGCAGATATGATCAAGAAGTTTTTCTCCAAGGCACATTAGTGACAATAATATATAGATTGACAGTCATCATAGTGCTTCTACTTTCTTAAACTTTAAAGGCCATGTGCATCAAATATGTAGAGGTAGAAGTGTACGTGTTTCAAGTTTTTTGTATCATGATGTGAGTATCTTATCTTAAAAAAACTTCCATTATTAAAAAAACAACTGCAAATAAAGAGGTACTCCCTTCATCCTGTAATATAGAGCGTTCTAGCCTTAAAATTTTATCATAAGACATTCTAGAAGACAGAAACTCATTTTGCATTAAATACTTTTTATTTATCAACCAATCACCATAAATTATATTGATGATAACATCTTATTTGGAAATAAAGTGAGGGCTCATGCGTCTTTTGTGTTCTCTCTTAATTTGTCCTAAATTTTTAGAATGCTCTATATTACAGGATGGAGGGAGTAGACCAATGGACTATTTCAAGAAACGTAGAATGCTCTGATTATTTTCTAAATTCTGAAGGACTTAGATCCTAAATTGAATAATTTTCCTTTTCCATGCGTTAAATCTTAAAATTATTGTCCCAGAAAACTAAATTTAGCAAAACGAATCTTGGTCACCATGTCACGTGCTCACGCAAATCTAGCTAAACTAACATAGGGAGGAAAAACTAAATATTATCTTCCCATGTCAATCTCACCTTAAAAAAATGGCTAACTTGATTTTCAGTAGTCAAGTATTTGTCTGGCTGTTTCTAACTAAACTAACATAGGGAGGAAAACAACTTTCCTGGCTTTATGTACGATAATGCAAAGTACCACCAAAGTTTCCATCTAAATTACTCATCTATCATTATTGAAGATAATATTTAGTTTTTTTAGTGGAAGATAATATTTAGTAACACCCCTAAATTTGTATACAAATTACACACATATATTATTGTAAAAATAAACAAAAATAATCTTCAAATCTATATATAAATACTAATATAAGCTATTATATAAAATAACACAATAACCACAAATTATGTTATATATGTTTCTAAATTACTCACTATCAAAGAAATGCTATGCGCCATCGTGTGGAGCATGTAAACATGCATACATTAATTATTATTTTGATAGTTTATCATTACTTCATTAGTGGAAAACTCAACAAATCACATACCAATGACATTGCCAAAACACTTTAAATTATATAAACATTATGCAGCAATCATGATGCCTAAGAGGGGAGTTAAATTAGACAACTTAAAAACTAATGGCCTCTAAAACCTACTTATCAAAACATATACAAAATACTATCCGAATATGCACTACGGTTTTTCTAAGTATTATTGCTATCTTTAACAAAAAAACATTGTACTTTAGGTTCTAACCCCATCAACTAACCTATAAGCTAGGCTAGAAAGTGTAAGTACAAATCCAAAGAAATGCAAGAGGGGGACGTAAATGAGTCAGAGAATGCAAACTCCCATGTTGATGATTTTTCCTAAGGTATTGGAAGCTCGTGTTCCCCCTAGTACTCGTTGGAGCCCCTCACAAGGATGCACTCACAAGAGGCAAGCTCCCGATCAAGTAACTTCGTGGATAGCTATAGGGTCGAGATGGTGGACTAGAGGGGGTGAATAGTCCTTTCTAAAAAAGTAGTCGCACCGACCGAATCAAATGCGGAATTAAAATTATTAGTCTAGCCAAGACACCCCTCTATCTAAATTCACTAGCATCTTAGAAAATATCCTAATTAGGCAACAAAGGTATTGGGCTAGCTAGAGCTCACCTAACCAATTTTAGGAGCAAAGTCACACAAACTTATGTCACTAGTACTTTAAGCACTAAGGGAGCTCCTATACAAACTAGTAAGCAAAAGCATAAAGCCACCTAAGCTCACTAGCAATGCTCAATAATAAAACTTCACAAAATAAATTAGAGAGCACAACTTACTTAACTACAAAAATTAAGCAAGATAACTAATTTACTACAAAAGTAAACTAGTTACACAAGGAACCTACTTCTATGCTACACAAGCAAGAAGGTAACTAGTAAGCTACACAAGCACAATATATGAACTATAAATACAAGCTTGTGTTGGAAAATTGCAAACCAATGGGATGAACAAGATTGACTCGGTGATTTTTATACCAAGGTTCACTTGGTTGCCACCAAGCTAGTTTCTGTTGAGACAAGCTCCAATGTTGTTGTCAGTCCTCTTGCTAGTGATGACCCACAAGTCACACTCTCCCACGTGAAGTGTTTACCACAAGCTCTAGAACTTTGACACGGTCGGACCACTTGTCGCCCCTTCACGTCTCGCTCTACTAGAGTTGCTCTTCGCGGCTCCCACAAGGCAAGCACAATATCCCTCACAATCTTCTCCAGAGCACCACACAAGCTTCCTTGCATGCTTCAATAGAGATTACGCGACCAAGCCATCTAGGAGGTGGAAACCTCCAAGAGTAACAAGCACTATCGGTGCAACTCGATCATCTAGTGCCACTCGATGCAATCTCACAATGCAACACACTAGAATCACTAGCTTGCAATTTGATCACACTCTCTCAAATACAAGTGAGTTAGAGGGCATCCAAGTACACTTACACAAGCCACCAAGGCGTGAGGGTGCTCAGCAACCAACCTAAGGCTAACTAATGCTTGGTTTTATAGCCCCAAGAAAATAGAGTCGTTGTACCTCTTCATCGGGCACTCTTCACAATCATTTTTTAAAGGATTAGTCATTTAATTGACCATGCCACTCAATCCTAGCAACGATGCAAGGTTAGATCACTCGAGTGGTACTAGATGACTGATATGTAAACAAGTTTGCCTCTGTTGATAGTATGATCATCTATCCTAAACCTGGTCATAAACTTCTCTACACACCTATGACTAGTGAAATAAAATGCCCTACAAATATACCTTTACCTTGTGCATTCCATTCTATCTCCTTCGGTGTTTATGCAACACATGCACCAGCTATGTCACAAATGATATGATCCACTTCATATCATCACGTGACTATATTAGTTTATCGATTTTGACCTCACTTGCTCTTCACTGTTGCTTTGGTCCAACGGCACCAATTCATCACTCAACTTACCCTATCACAGTTGCAACCAGTCCATCGAGCCAAGCCTCATCTTGATCTTCTCCACCTTAGTCACATGACTCAGTGTCATGTCTCATATACAATGAGCTCCTTCACCACATGTGTGAGCCTTACAATATAATGAATCCAAGCCATTTCACCTCTATGCATGAGTTGCTCACACAAGTGTATCTATGAACTAATTACCTATGTATCTTACATAAACACATAAGTCCACCTAGGTTATCATTCAATTACCAAAACCAAACTAGAGACCTTTCAATAGCCCACATGCCTTTCTTGTGCATAAGTGGGTCTCCTGTGACCTTCTCTTCGTTCTCCGTTGTCTTTACTATCGAGTTTCTAGCTAAAACAACATGGACCTCATCCCCTAGTACAACCTAGGTTGCCATTCCACACGTTCGAGGGTCTTGCAAGACTACAAAGCCTCTAGTGTGTACAAGCTTTGGTGCGTATACAAGCACATATAGCAAAGTGGTGTGCAAACCTCACTAAACTCTAAGCTAACACCAACCCAAGAGCTAATGTCGCCTAAACTAGCCTAAGCACCAATTAATGCTTTTGTTGATTGCTCTAAACTTCTCTTAAGCAATTTTGTGGCTAGAGCATATGCAAGAGTGTTGACTGTGAAAATGTCATACTTTTATATACTCAAAAACACCGTCAATAGTCTCAAAACAAAGCAATATAAGCATATTTTATCAAATATTCCCAGGACTTATAGAAAATGGAGATAAATGAGCCCCAATGGGCCCATCATCCTTCCAAGCTTGCCATGACAAGAGAAACACTCCAAAGTGATTCTCCACCTTTGATCAACTTATGTTTTTTTTTCTCAGCGGCTAGAGATGAGAGCACATAGATTGAATGGCCCACATAAAAGGTGAACCAACTTCAAGATGGACTCATGAACTTACATACCCAGCAAGGAATGACTCAGGGGACCCCGCACTAGAAGGGAGGCCCACAGACAAGAGAGGGGGTCGGCCTGTTTATGCTCTTCAAGTACAGATCACAACTAATTAACCCAATTAAGAGTTTCCCTATTTGATTATGATCATTTTTTACACATACATGGAAATGCACTTTGCCTTCATCAAAACATAATCAGAGAAACACCTGGAAGTACAGCTGAACCACTAAACAGTAGGCCAGCCATGCGCCATTTGTTAATTGCATCAAAAAGACGGAGGATGTGTCTCCCATCTCCACATGGAAGGACTTTATATGGAACAACTGGTGCTGGACATGGCGGTCTCCGGTTTGCCCAGCTCAGAACCACCTCCAAAGAACTAGCCAGCCAGCCT
>Ga0182004_10003172_pt1 | contig 13021 bp, 8 predicted proteins | sample Sormic07211540_1_FD_120479 | JGI IMG/M metagenome (GOLD analysis project Ga0182004, IMG submission 120479) | Endophyte microbial communities from Sorghum bicolor roots, Mead, Nebraska, USA - 072115-40_1 MetaG | ecosystem: Host-associated > Plants > Roots > Unclassified | place: USA: Nebraska... | reverse complement strand
CGGGGGTTGACAAACAGGTGGATGGTTAAAAGGCCGTGTCCTGGTGACGGATCCAAGGCCGGTTCATGTAAACGAGGCTCCGGTGGAAGACAAGTCCAAGGACAGGAGGATGTGTAAATAATAAACCGGAGGAAAACTCTGGTTTGGCCTTTGGAGCGTTGTGGTACGTCTCCTTGTGCTTTGGGTCCATCTAATGGGGACAATTGTCGTGGACATGTTCGGACGGCAGAGGAAGAATAGCTCAGAGAGACTCTTCATCATCGGAGCATTAAATTAAATAAAAGAGACTGAAAAATAGATTGATGAACAATCAGGCCGAGTCAAAAACGTTTGCCGTCCAATGGAAATGGATGTGCACAAACGGACAAGTAACAAGCTAACAACAAAGCATGTTATCCCTCCGACTAGTAGCTGGTCCACGAATTGGCAACAACCCTAGTTTGTCCCCATTTGGAACATCAGCTGATTCTATATCAGCTCTGCGCAAACTAAGTTTTCTCCAAACAAAGTAAATGAACAAAGTACTACCTTCCCCTAGTAGCTGGACCTGTTGCTGCTTGTCTCCGGTACAAAAGCAAGTCGTGCTAAGATGCAAGCTATGCTTCTCCAAACAATCCATTAGCTCCCAAAAATCATTCATATACATACGCCTTAACGTGTAAATTCAACACATAATAACTGCCATATCATCTATCTGTACTCCCATATTCTTTCCTCCCCTGTTTTAGTCCGGTAGAGTTCTATCATGTAGGCTACCATGCATTCCAGATCACAACTCACACAGCTGCCAAAACTGCATCCGTTACCACTATGACATCACGGGCCCTGCACATACAATCAAGCACAACACCAGAGTTTATCAAAGATTAGCAAGACAATAAAGGACGGACGAAAACAACATTAGCAAGACAATCAAAGAAGAAAACAGAAATAAAAACCAAAGTGCTGCTACCTGGGATCTCTTCTCAAAAGATAATCAGAATGGAGAGTGCCACCAGAATCCAAGGAGAAAAACTAAATTTCAGAACTTCAACTGGCCTGTGGCATCAGATATAATGACCACCCTAAATTTAACTTACAAAATAAAAGATATCCCAAAAACAATATTTGCAATACAACAGTCAACCGCTTCTCTAACAACCAATATTGCAGTCTACATGCTACTTATCGCAGCATGTACACAAGAAATTCAGAATTAAGTCGCCACTTAAAAAGAACATCAAGAAACCACTAGATGAATCGATACTGAAGAAACAAAAATATGTGCACCATGGTAGGGCAAACAAATGCAGCTACCTGGGACTATGGGAGTGACACTGAGAGGACATCCGAGAAACCCGCGAGCAACAAAGTAGAGATGATTTCGAAGGGGCAGTTCAGATTTCTGGGTGCCTGTAATCCTGAAACATCACGTCCTCCCGTTCAGTTCTCTAATATATATGCATCCCAGGAAATATGCTTAATTATTAGAATAACTGTATCACTAACCTAAAGTATCTGTTAGCTTTGACATGCTAGTATCAGAAAAAGCAAATGGTTTGCAGAAACACTGACAGGTCAACTAAATACATGACTGACACAGACATCAGCAGTACAACATGTTATCCCTGCAAAGTGCCAAAACTAATCCATAGATCAACATACAAGCAGACAATCATGCCACTGATAATCAGGAAAATCACTACTACAAACATGGTAACATCCTTCAACAATATGCACAGAACATGTTAACAAGAACAAAGGGGAACAACATGAGCTGAATGAAATAATGAACTTTTTTTTCTCTAGATCTGACCCTGTATACAGAAGGAACTTATGTCATATGGTACAGAAGCCCTGCCTATGTTAGCATACTGATCCTACCAGACATATCAAGCATGCAACGATCGCAGCAGCAATCAGGCAACAATGCTTGATACCTACCCTGCTCTAGAGCCAGTGAGCTTTCTCCTGGCATGTTTCAAAATGGAAATGCCCATGCATGTATATATCTACGGAAAGATGGAGCTGGCTAAAGCAAGGACCACAATGTCAAAACACAGCAGACAGCCTTGTTCTAAGAAAGAAATTCCTAAGAACTCCATAACACTGAAGGCTAGCAGCCTTTCTTCAACCTGACATCAGGAGCCTTTAATCACCCACCATGAAAGCATCTCGATCCACTGACTGACATCATGGTAGATTCACACATCCTCTGCTGATATCAATGCTTTCTTGTGACCACCACACCACATGGTGCAAGGAATCTAACTGATCTTCTGAACATGCATCTGCACCTTGCTGAATCTGGACTGTCCCAGAGCTCTTCATCATTGTTCCATGCTGTACCAGAGTTGTAGATAGCAACACACTCCTTAAACTTCTCTCCTACCATTAGAAGAATTTGGCCTCCTGGGAACTCCAAACTGCAGATTATCCCTGGGGCGATCACCAGGTCGGCCAAAATCATCCAAATTCCTGTAACTACCATTTCTTGGAACAGAATTCAGACGCTCATCTTCATCAGGCCTCATGTTCATACCAGCTCTCGGTTCTGAGAACATGTCCAAGTGTCTTGGTCTAGGTCCACCACCAGTTCTCATGTTCCGGATGTTGTTGGAAGAATTCCTACCTGGAGTATTAGATGGAACCTTCATGGGTAGGAAATCCTTGGGAATGCTATCCAGGTCCATAAAACATTTCCTGGCCTTCGCATCCGCTATTAGTGATGCCCAGTCCTCAGACTGCATGAGAGCATTAGCATTACCAACAACCTGAAAAGCAATAAGACTATAAGTAACATGGGGTAAATCAAAAAGATCATTGAAGAACAACATTAGAACGCACTTAATGCATATTGTAGAGGAGACATACCCATAGAGCTCTCCTAGCTCGAGTTAGAGCTACATTCATACGGCGTATATCAGCAACAAAACCCACACCATGGTTTGAAGCACGGACACATGACATAATAATGACGTCACGCTCCTGGCCTTGAAAAGCATCAACTGTATTTATGTAGATATCCTTCCCTTCCTCAGTATTCATAACATCCTTAAATTCCCGCTGAAGGCATTTCAACTGCAACTTATATGGTGTGATTATACCAACAGAAACCTTCTTGGCACCATTTGCTTTCAGGAACTTCTGAAGGTGCTCATACAAACGCAATGCAAACTGCGCTTCATGAATATTCTGATATGAAGATGACCCACCCCTATGAGACTCACGGCCATGTGACATGTCATAAAAGATATAAGGTGCCATAAGTGCATCTCTGTAATATGCTTCATCAGGTAATTGAACAACACTCTCACTATCTGTAAGGCGACCTTGATAGAAGTATTTCGATGGAAATTCTCGGATCTGGGGATGCATCCTGTATTGCACTGACAACAAAATGGTAGGACAACCAGCCTGCTGAAACCTCTCGAAAAGACTCCTACTGTAAAGCAAAGTTCCAGCTGCTTTGCTAATAACAGTAGCAGGGAGCTGCTGTGGATCACCAACCAGGACACATCTAGCTGCACCAAGAGCCAGTGGAGGGAGGACTCCTACTTCACTAGCCTGAGCAGCCTCATCAATGACAACCATATCAAAGCCATGAGTCAGGCGAGAAAATAACTTACGCCCACTACTTGACACAGTTGTAAAAACAATCTCAGCTTCATTGGCAAAACTGGCTTCAAGACTTGCCCTAGCATCTTCCATATTGAAGTTACTGCCAGGACGGAACCTGCTTTCTAATATCAGCAGCCGTGACATCTCCACCAATACTTTATCCCTGCTTTCAACTGATGCAGCAAGTTTCTGTAGCAGAATATCACGGTTACGATCCCTTTGAGCAAGAACATCAGGATCTACCCCTACTGAACCCTGGGATCTACCAGCCGCTGCAACCATATTGAGTTCCCTTTGAAAATAGGCAATCTCCTGTGATAGCTGCTGCTCACGGCCTTTCAGCTGATGTAGCCACCCAATTACTTCATCACGGCCCTTCATTAAAAGCTGATCTGTCCTTCTTTCAACTGAAACGGCTTGTGCAGCACGAGACTGTGAATCAACTCCAACACGAGCAACATCAGGGCGGTATACCTTCATTTCACCATCTATAAAACCACGGTCAAGAACACGAGCAAGAAGCTCATCTGTTGCAGCATTTGATGGGGCACATACAAGCATCCGAGGCTTAGGGCAAAGCTTGGGAAGAGTGCGAAATAGATTCTGATCCATGCTCTGCAATAGTTCATCAATTGACCCTGCCGCAAAAGTCTCCGAACTGGTACTAGTACTACCACTTACTTGCTTGTAACTTTCAGGAGCAAGTTTCTTGAGCAAAGCAGCATAGTAATGTTGATACTGAACAAGATGGATAACATTTAGCATCCCCCACACAGTATGAGTTTTCCCTGTCCCCGGAGGACCTTGTACCAGCGTAAAAGGCCATGGTTCTTGTTTCTTTACAACACCATTGCTTGTGCCAGCAGCTGTATGTGTTGCAGCCCAATGAATTGCCGACAATTGAGGACCATTGAAACTACGATGTAGATGATCAGCAAAATTTGGGGTGAAACAGTCTGGCATGGCAGGTGGTTGCTCTTGATACTTTGGGAAATGCTCTGGACTTGGTTTAAGTATTGCATTTTGCATCTGAAGGAAAAATTTTTGTCAAAAACGACTGATATATAAGTTAGTAATAAAGGAAGATAATGGTTAGGTGTAATATAGCATTACCTGCCCACTAAGACGGCGGAACGCGTGCAAAGCAACATATTCTCTTTGCGTTGTTGCAAGAGAACCGAGTCCTGTTAGATACCATGTACTCCGAGGTTGGAGTTTCCTCAGAACATTAGCCTCACTGCTATGGATAAAACACAAGAAGAGCAAGACAACTTAGCAAACAAATACACAAGTGATGGAGAACAAGTTATGAATATTGTTCCGAAATGAAACAACTATAGCAAAGCAATTTGAAGTTGTTTCATAGTTAGCAATCAAGCACATAGAAGATAGAACTTCATAAGGGCTTGTTTGGATGCACATGTATCCACCTCAATCTGGATTGAGGTGGATACATGTGCATCAAAACAAGGCCTAAAGGGGTTTTGTTAATCAGCTAACAGGCTCCTAGGATTAAATGGGGAAGCACTACCCAAAAAGCTATAATAGACTTGTCAGTTCATAAATCAGTTTTAGCTCAATTCATCCAAATAGGCTGTTATGGTCAAGTGAGGCGCAGCCTACAAGGTGGTAGCGGCCTCAATGGAGGCCCTGTTCTCAAGTTGAATTTGGGCCCTATAGTATCCTGTTTGTAGTCAACAAAGGACTGTCGACTAAGAAGATAAACATTTGAACTTTGATACACTAGAAACATTTTACATCTACAGCACATTGCAACCTTTTAAATCACACATTACACTCCTACTGTAGTTTCCTTATCAAATTCTCTTATAAAACTTTGATTATAGCAATCGTTCACAAATTATCTTGAACACCAGAGGACAAATGAGCCTCAAAGTATGGCATGCGCCTTTCGTTTTTCTGACTAATGACAGAATTATTCTGTCTTCAATACTGTGGCGATGGGATCAATAAGCAGAGAAGCAAAACATTGGACATGACATTAAGAGCACAAGCATTCAAATTCTATAGCTGAGAAGCACCATCACTTGTGTGGTAGTGAGAAAACAAGATGATACAAAAGCCCCCAAAAGGCATATTAAGAGCGGCAGCAATCCAGCAATGCACATAAGCCTATGGCTTGCTTAATTATGATACTAAGAGCATCTCCAACAGATTATGTATCCCACGTCTCCTAAAAGTCTATATATGTGATCTCCTATTAATAGTAGTGTACCTTTTTCTTCTTCTCTCCCAACAGATTACCAATACCTTTAATGTGGATAGTGGAGAGGAGTGGATCTGTATTATAGGGATAGGATGAATAATCTGTTGGAGCAATAAAATACCTTATATTGCATATTTTTAGTATCGGGGATGGATATAAATAATCTGTTGGAGATGCTCTAACCATATCTTACAAGAAAACTACACAAGAAAACATCAGTACTCTATGTGGCTACCCGCTTCGCTGTGCTGCTGCTTCATGGCCCTGACTACACATATATGAACAAGCCTTGACCTATTGTGCTCAAGAAAATAGAGTCAAGAAAACTGCAGTAAAATGCAGAACAGTGGGTTCAATCTCAACCATTCAACAGAATTGTGTGTACCAAGAACATGAACAAAAACACACAGTACAAAGGTTATGTTAGAGAAGAGTTACTTATTTTATTTACCCAGAGACACGAAACTACAGTTTCCAACAAGTATAACCCTATATATGTTTTCTAGTGCATTCTATAGGAAAGTCTATATAACAGATATCCCTACTTCCTTAGGCATAGTTAAACAAAATAAGATTACCTATCATAAGCTGAGCTAGAGAGAAATCCATCTTAAATAGTATTGTTTTGTGGAGTGTGCACAATTCAATGTACAAGTACCCAAAAACACATTATATGATTTATAATTCTCTCTCATAAAACAACTTCAGTGACAGAAACATAAACAAACCAGTCATAAGATCTTTCCAAAGATATACAATAGCTAAACAAACATAGGTTCAGATGCTTTGGGAAGTTTTGGCCATGATAAACGTGGTTGCGAAAATGGAACTTGAAAGATATGACAATTGACAACTACAAGAACAATCAGATATTACAAAATTTGGCATACCTGTTAGAATCAAATAAATCACCAAGATAAAAATGGATAATAGCTCCAATAGGTTCACGTGTATCAATAGGCATATGACGCCTAACAGTACCGACAAGCCGTCCACATTCTGATTCAGCATCCTCATTTGAACCCATAGCCCTCCTACTAGATCGGCCTGATTGAGCGGCTGAAAATATCAACACAATAGCTAAATAAGAAAAACATTCTAGAGAGCTACATACTAACACAATAATTGTTGCAAATAAAAAACAAAAAAAAAATCGGTAAAATATACCTGAACCAGGCCGTGGAAATGACAGAATAGCGACATCACCTTCTTTGAAATTCCATTTATATTCATGCATCGGTAGAACAACAACATCATACCATCCTGGATGCATTAATAGTCAGGTGACTGCTGTGATTGGATATTCAAATATCTGTTCTAAAAGCGCAACAAACCAATCCCACATACCTCTTTCACGTCTTTCCACAGTTTTTACTCGCACCGCTACATGTGCATCTCTTCCCACAGCCTCAAGACTCTCTTCGTATGAACTATAAAGCTGAGCTCTGCATTCCTCAAAAAGCAAAGGCTCAAAAACTCTAATGTACTCCTCAGCAGATTCAAAGCTTCCAGGAACACACTCAAGTTCAGCCTCCTCTGTTTAGATAAGAAATATATGTCAAATGCCAAATTACAACAACAAAGGTGCACATGCAAACACAAGAGTGATTTACATTTTCTGGAACGGAACAAGATAACATCAAAAGTGCGATCATTAGTGAGGAATACATTGACCAAAATATCACTGGATATCCCAATAGGCAATGCCTGCATTGTAACATGAACAGTGAAACACATGCAACTCTACTTTGACCAAATGTAAACAATCTTCAGTACTGCCACATTTTTAATATATCATTTTAAAATGGATGAACAGGGGAACAATCTCCCTGTGTCAAGTCATGGTCCAACTTGTGTTAAACTGTTAATGAGGACACTAAAACATGGGGCAGTAATTGTTAAAAGGCAGGACCTAAGCAAATTCCACAAAACTTGCATGCATGTAATAAAATGTATATTTCACAAAGAAAAGTTCTAAATTTTCCAGAAGGTGCAATCGTATATATATAACCAAATCAAACAATGACAACAAGAAGCAACCTGGATTGTGCCAGAACTTGTCATTTGTCACCTCCCTTATAAGTCGCTCAACAGATGAGTCCTGATACTGTACATTGTTTACAAAAGTTTGCTTTTTGGAAATAGTAGACCTTTTGCTGGCTGGCTTCTGATCAGCATTGTTTTGTCCTGTTAGAACTGTTCTTTGGGAAGAGAATGGTCGACTCTTTGTTTGCTTCAAGTCCATGGATTGCTTCAATGAAGCTTGTCTTTGCACAGGCTGCTGATAACCATCTGAGGCTGGCTCTTCTGTATTCATTTTCTTTGACCGGCCCTGGGTACCCAACTCAGCATCACCATTGGATTCAGTGTGTTGGTCACTAGGATCTGCAGAATTGCTTCGTTCTGATCCCATCATTTCAGGTTGTCTCTGATCCCTGAATGCTTGCTGATTTTGTTTTTCTGCAGCCTTTTCACCAGCACCCCGAGAAGCTTCCTTCACAGTACGTGTAACAATCGGTGCTGGAAAGGATGACTGCCTCCTGGGTGTTGATGTCTTCATTGTTCCAGCTTGTTTCGCATCCTCCACATTGATGAAGACAGTTTGCCTAGCTCGTTTTTTGCCTAGCATGGCCTCTTTGTGTTCATTTAACTTGGGTCTCTTTGCGGGGTTGCTCGCAAACCTCAAAGCATAATTGGCTTCCACTCCTTTAACATCCTTTGACCTGTTGCAAGGATCTAGATCATCACCAGCCTGATTTCCTTTACATTCAGAGTTTTGCATGTCCTCTGATCCTGTGGAACCATGAACCAGATCTTTAGATACATCAACCATTTCAGCATCACTACATTCAGCAGTCGTATCATCTTTAGTCACATCACCAGATTTAATAAGATGGGGCTCACTCTCTTGGGATTCTTTCTTCAAATGAGTGCTTGCAGTACCAGTGAACTCATCTTTGTTGCTACTCCCTGCATTTTCAGAAATGCCATCTGCATCAGACCATTCTCCTTCTTCTCTTTCAACGGATTGTGACACCTGATTGCAAGTCTCAGCCTTTGGAGCAGCACTATCAGTGATTTGATTGTTCACCATGGACGGTGATGCTATACTAGAGTTCTGATTATCTTCCACCTTCATCGGCTCCTTTCTATTGTAGTCTTTGTTGTTCCTCACAAAAGGCTGAAAGCCGGAACCAATGGATGCATGCTTAAAGGCATTATTGTTCAATATCCCCTGCGACTGTGATCCTTCCCCTGGCTGAAACAATGTTGGGCCATACGTCGTCGGAACAGGAAGGGATTTCTGAGGTTGTGACACGACAACAGCAGCTTCTTGTGACGCGACAACAGCGGCTTCTTGTGGTACGACAGCAGCAGATTCTTTTGGTACGACAGCAGCAGATTCTTCTTCAGCTTCTGTTGGGAGTTCATTAAGGTCAAATAACATCCTTCCTCGAGAACCCATGTCATGTGTAGATGCATATAGCTTGAAACTTTCAACTAGTGGAACCAGTAGTGATTTCCTGGAATATAAGAGCACCCAATGGAGGGAAGTTACTATTGCCTTTCTGTTGGGACAAGCATCTGCAACACAAACATGCATACTATGTCAGTAATACAGCAAGAATAGGAAACTTCAAAGGTTGCTTGGATGCTTCGGTCCGCTAGTGAGGTGGTCAGCCAACAAGGGATGAACTAGGAAGTGAACAGAAACAGCAGACTGATCATTTCTTGGTACTGCAGGGAAGAACAATTTCAATCAGGTGGTGCAACCTGAATATCATTCTCCGCTGGATTCTTTTCATGTTCTGACCCAGGCCATTTCCTCCTCTTGTTGTCCACTTCCTACCCATCTCAAGAATTTGGATTATAGTGATACAGGATCTCAGCATCCAGGCCAACCCTTTTACAGACAAAGTAAATAAGTACATATACATGCCAGGAAAGAAGAAAAGATTGTGCATATTGCATATATGTAAAAGTTATGATGGCTACGCAAGAGCATAAGCTAGTCTAGACGCGGTATCATTTCTCCAAGGGAAACCACAAAGCAACACCATACAGACAAAAGCAAATGCGATAAGCATGTGTTAAGGTTTAGGAAGTTAATAAGCTATACAAAAGCAACAGCACAAAAATAGATTGTGTCAGGATCAGAGCTGGCTAAGTCCATTCTAAATAAAATGATTTTTCCAAACAAACAGAAGCTATGGAAAGAAAGATAAAAATGAAAGGAAGACAACTCCACCTAATCCTGCAGTATTAAGTATTAACACATTAATAAAACATCAACTACTTGCTTAGATTGTCACCCGAAGCACACGGTCCAAATGATGACGTATTACATGGTATTCAAGTCTATATGCTACCAAAAAACGACATAAAACATCTCTTCAAATTATCAAAACAAACACATAGCTAATACTCCAAATTAAAAGCCAAGAAAGTGAATAAGCTGAACTCCAGCATCTCTAAATGCAAAACCTGACCAAACTGTACAACCACTCAAAGCTAATTGAGAGCTAACTAATGCAAATAACTGATAATCTCCTTGTGTTGACTCAACAGGAACATAGATGATCCAGAGCCATCCAGACAGAGCCGGATTAAACAGAACATGTCATACCCTACATGTATGGCCAACAAATAACATCTCAACCTACAATTTTACACATGTACTCAAAATGACAAGCCAACAATACAGGATGTACGCTATACATTACATGTTTGACAAATGTACCTAGAATCAGTCCAATTCTAACACAGTTTCAACTACATCGCAACTGTGAATGTAACTAAAAAAAGAGGACGCCTAAGAACAAGCAGAATAATGAATCTATGGGCCTTCTACTTGCCAACTGAGGCAACCTAACATGATGACTAGGAGCGTTAATTTTTTTTAAGTAAATATTCAAATTCCATGGACAACCCCTGTTCCTAATCTAAAACAAATGCACCAACAGTTTAATGCTGATCTAACTTAGGACCTAATAAGACTAAAACAGGAAACAATGCATCCCTGCATGTATAAATAAATGGCAAGATGGATCCTGAAAATCTGCGACAATCCGCTCGTGCTCCGAATTAATTGCTAGCTAATAGCGACAGGAACATTGTAGAGCAGTTAACCCTAGGTCAAAGCATTAGAATCCGCTAGTGCTCTGAATAAATGGATAGCTAATAGCAACAGGAACATTGTAGAGCAGTTAACCCCTAGGTCAAAGCATTATTAGAAGAAACTAGGTTTAAGTTAATCTGAGCACGAAAGTTAACTGAACTGCAGAGGAACAACGCATGGACCATCCCAGCAGCACATTTCATCACTCTAGAAGAAAAGGGGGCTTTAACTTGTACTCCCTTCCCTTGTAGATAACACCAAGGCCCACTAACGTCCCCCTCTGCTTTCGATCTACCGGGATGCCGTATTTATGACCCCGCAATATATAAATGAAATAAATCTCGCCAAATTCTTCGCATAGAGTAAGGATCGCGCCTAAGAGTTGCTAGATTTGGTAAACCGGGCAGAGCCTTGATCCCCATTCCGGCTTCCAGGTTCCGCAGGATGACCCCGGAAAAAAAATAAAAAAGGTTTCCTCGTCGCACTAGTGCGCGAATTCGGCATCCCCAACCAGTCCCCGAGAAACGAAATTGAAATGAAATTGGAAATCAGTCCCGTCCTCTTATCTTAACTAACCGCGCCGCGTCTCACCCACCCACCCCCACCGCGGGCAAGCGACGCGACGCGCTAGGATCCCGTTCCGTTCCAATCCGTCCGTTCCGTGACACAAGCAGTCCTAGGGTATGATGGCATGGGTCCTGATTGGGGGGAGTAGGATCTCCGTACCAGGCGATCGTCGGGCGGCGGCGGCGGCCAGATCCAGCCAGGCGAGGGCGGCGGCGGCGGCTGTTGACTAGGGTTCGTTCCCCTGTTTGCCCTCCTCCCCCAGCAGCAGTTCCTTGGCTTCCCCTGTGGACGCGCTGCTTGTGTTCCTTTTTTTTTTTCCTTTTCTCTTCCAATACTTTTTTTTCCCTTTTCGGTTTGGTTTTGGAAGAGAGAGAGGTTAGGCTTCTTCTTCCTTGCGGCTTTCGATTGCTCGCCTCGCCTCTCACGAGCGCCCGGTCCCCTGCGTGACGAACGACTTGGGGAAAGAGAGAGAGAGAGAGGAGGAGGAGGGAGGAAGGGTGGGTGTGAGGGCAGGATGCCAGGGGTGGGGTTCTATTTATAGCGCTCCAGCCCGTGGCTACAGCCCCGGCGCTACGCGCACCAAGCGAATCCCACCCACGACGGGTTAGGCCGCTGTCGCGTGGGGCCAGAGGCCGGTGGGAACCAGCTGTCTGTGAGGATCCGGGCGAGCCCCCCGTGCGCGCGTAGGCGTGGGAGCGGTGCGAACCGGCAGGGGGCGCGTGGTGTCCGCATCTCGGTGCGGTCGCACCAGGTTGGAATTCATTTCTTCCGGTTCCCCTCCCTTGTTTTCTTCCTCTATACTATAGGCCGTGTTTAGTTGGTGTTGTCTGACTAACTAGATTTAAAAATTCGTCTCGTACATTTCGAATAAATTATGCAATTATTTTTTATTTTTATCTATATTTAATACTCTATGTATGCGTCTAAAGATTCGATGTAACGGAAAATTTTGAAAAAAAATTAGATTTTTGGGTGGAAGTAAACAATGCCGTAGTAGTATACATATATACGTACATCTCCTCCTTTCCAATTGCTACCATCTCTTTTCATTCACACTCACGCGTCAACTGAACAGCAATCCAAATAAAATCATTTTTCCCACCCAAGAAATAATAAAAAGAGAAGACATGGAGGGCGGGGAAAAGGGCAAGGGCCGTAGGTGAGTAGTACGTGCCCCATTTCTTGGCATATATAATACATAATATAATTAAATTATATCATGGACAAGGAGGGAAAAGGGGGGGATGGGGTGGTGTGACGTGGGATTGAGAGCGGAGCGGCGCGGCGGATTAATTGGACGGGAAGGATTAGGACGGGAGCATGGAATGCAAGGGAGAATCTGCACTGCAGGCTGCAGCTGCCCTGCCTCTGCCTTCCTTTTTTTCTCTCTCTCTCGCGCGCTTTGCTTTCAGGCCGGCTGGGTCGTAGTTTGAGGAAGCATCTCCAATCTCCAATTAATGAATGATGAATGGCTCGTGGAATGGATGGGGATGTATCCGCGGCCGGGT
>Ga0182004_10003171_pt1 | contig 13021 bp, 6 predicted proteins | sample Sormic07211540_1_FD_120479 | JGI IMG/M metagenome (GOLD analysis project Ga0182004, IMG submission 120479) | Endophyte microbial communities from Sorghum bicolor roots, Mead, Nebraska, USA - 072115-40_1 MetaG | ecosystem: Host-associated > Plants > Roots > Unclassified | place: USA: Nebraska... | reverse complement strand
TTATAACAATTTTTAATTTCTCCAAATTTTATTTATTTTCCCTATATTGAAAATGCTCACAAAATAAATTCATTTAAATTCATTTCATCTATTTAAAAAGAAACAAAATTTTTGGGTGTTACAGGAGCTATCCTACTTTACCGAGTTCAGACTTTCCTTAAAAAAAAGTTTTCTAAAAAAAAATGTTAGCTTTCGGCGGGGCTTTTCTTAATGGGCTTTCGTATCTTGGGCTTCATCAACAAAGCTTGTCCCCGCTTCATCTGGACCACCACCGTTATTGGGCACTAGGACGGAGAGTTAGATTTCTCAGCAAAGAATAAGTCTATTTTGCCTCCCTCAATTATCGTGAAAATTAGCTTCACCTTCCTCAACTCTAAAATCAGATATAGTTCCTTCCTCATCTCTCAAAATTGGTCACTTGACCTAACTGTTTCCTTTGGTGGTTTTTCATTTTCTGTTATGTTTATTTTGGTTGAATCTTTGAAAAACCATAGTAAAGTGTAGAAAATTCATAAAATAAAAAAAATCAATTGTGTTGAACTCCACATGAGTAGATCTACACAGTTAACATATGTTATGATATATTTTAGAACAAAGTTTTTTCTATAATTTTAGATCTATGTTTTCTATAAATAATTCATAACTACGGTTTCTCTGATCCAATTGTGGTGAAATTTTTATGATATGTTAATCATTGCATGCTTGAGCTGTAATAAAAATTTTTATGCTCATAAGATCATATGGATGATTGAGTTATAGATTTTTAGAGGTTGCAAGATCAAACTGCCTTTAAAGATAGGGGCATTTTTAAAGGAGGCTGGAAATACCATTCTCCTCTCATAAAATGGATTTCTAGAGGTGACTTAACTAGACCATTTTTAGAGAGAATTTTATTAAGCTGCCTCTGAAAAATGCGTCCGCTACCTAAAGGAGTTTTTTTTTTCTAGTAGTGTGTACACACACTTGATTGCCAAGATAGCATGCTTGAACAAGATTCATTTTAATATTGACATGTATACAAATGAACCTCGCTCAACCTAAATTATTGTGTATGAGACATGTTGAGTAAAGATCAAAAATTGTTTCCCCTAGCTTCATGCTACTCTTCCTCCATCTTTATCCTCGTAATCCATATCAGGTGATCATCATGGATCTTTCTTGCCATGCAATTGACCCTCATGTAAATGAGCTGAGTCATCATCTCACTCTTTAATCAACTTGCAGCCTTGCACTAATACATTTGGTCGAGTACATGCATATCTGACGAGATCAATACAGTAGTCAGTACACGCTATATATATAGGAGTATGTGCTACTTTATTTGCTAAGTTTAATTTGATATATATACTAGTACAGATACGTGCATGTAATGCATGTGTCGATCAACTTGACACAGCAGGGAGATCTGAGAGGTACGAAGATCTGCAAGCCAATTGACGTATGCGCACACACAAATGACATGGGGACCTACATTCCTGTTGTTCTTACATATGCCTGCATGTGCATGCCTGCTTGATCCTGGAAAAGGTAGTAGCAACACACCCAGTTAATTAATATTTAAAGAGTTCTGCATTGGCTTAGAACTTACGCCAGATGTTGATCAAGCACACATGCTCGCCATGCTTTTGCTGCCATGACGGAGGCCGTGCTCGCCTCTCCTTCCTGCGTGCGTCGATCACCACCGGAGAAATTGTGCTTTACGTAACGTTTTCTCGTGACGTTCTTAAAAATCATCGTAAAATTATAAGCTAAAGAAGAAGTATTTTGATACTTGTCCACTACATTAGGTGCCTAAGACATCTCCTGTGTCATTCATAAGTGATGCCCAATGGGATACACTTGTCGAATACTGGAAAAGTGAGAATAAAATGGTAAGTTCATGACATTGACCAAAATCTGATGTTGATATCATAATCTTATGTTGATCACATATGTGCTTAACATTACTATTTTGTTGATGTAGCTGACTTGTGAGAAAAACAAAGCTAATAGAAGCCAAGTGCAGTTTCACCAGACAACTGGTTCTCGCAGCTATGAAATGCATCTTATAGATTTGGTGAGTTAGCTGGCACTTGGCTTAGGTTAGCTTAATTTACTGTTGGCTGTCTATTTTCCAAATAAAAAGATTCAACATCAGTTTTTTACAAATTGTCCTTGTTTTCAATTCATTTTCAGGCAAACAAGTATCAAAGTGAACCACCAAATTTACTAGATGTTTTTTAAGGACACTCACTACAGCAAAAAGAAAGGGTTCACTCCTACGGTTCAATCTGCTATTCTAAGTAAGTAAAAATTAGTGTATAATCAAATGATACATGAGGTCCAACATATTTATTTATCTATGTGCCCTATTCACTGCTAGGTTGAAATGGAGGACAAGATAAATGCTCCTGTAAATGATGGTGAAGAACCAGAGGATGTGGTTCATGTTGTCTCTAAGGTTCTTCTTCGGAAGACTAAGAAGAATAGCTTTCTGGTAAATGTGGGGATAAAAAGCTCTTCTGCTGGTGAGAAAAATGCTAAAAGTCAACATGAATTAGAAGTTGAACTAGCGGTGGAGAAGCAGACCTCAAGTGATCTTAGGGAGCTTGTGAAGACTCAGCAACTGCAGATGGATGACATGATGAAGAAGTTCCAGGAAGGTGAAACAACAAGGGCTAGGCAGGAGGATGAGTATAAGAAAAAGCAAGCTGAGACAGAAGCACTGATTAGGGGTCTAATGTCCATGATTCCAGCAAATCCACCAAGATAAAGTTGTATTTGGCTTCTTAGTTGCAGCACAAGGCTGGTGGGTTGTTGTTTTGAGGGTCGATACATTTTGGTAAGTGGTGCTTTTGGGTTACTTAGACTTCGAATGTTTGTAGGTTGGTCTATGAACTTATGCAATGTCAGGCCAGTGTGGCGTCAGAACCTTTGGCAAGTAGTGCTGCAGCTACTTAACTTTCAGTGATTTTATTTGTGATCCTCATATGTAATCGATCTGTGACCTTTAATGGTGATCTGTAATGCTATATTTAATGTATCTGTGATGTTAACTGATCTGATATATATATATATATATATATATATCAATAAATTTGTTTTTTTTCAGTGATTATTTGTGATGATTAGTTACCTGTGACGATTTGGATGTGGTATCAATTTAAATTTGAATTTGAATATTTCTAGCAAAAATTTAAATTTGAATAATGGGTCAATTTTTTGTTGCACATGGTTTAGCCCAGTAGTATGGGTCTAATTAGAAAAAAACTATAGAAAATATGGGCTTAATTAATTAGTGGGCTGAAGAATTAATGGGTCTTCTAGAATGGGCTGGCATAGACCTAGTGATGACATGGCAGGGCAGCTGCCACGTCAATTCTGTCATCACCAAATGACATGGCAAACGATGACGTGGAACAACTCCATGACGTTTAAGTTCATCACTATAGGTTTTGGCTATTGTTGCTGACAATGTATTCTATGACAAAATGAAATAGCAATTGGTGACGGCTCTAGTTGGTTTAGAAAATTTATGACGTGAGATACATGACAGATTTTTCGATCGTCATGGCAAGTTACTCGTAACGTATTTTCGACTGTTTATGACCAAAATGATCGTCATGTAAAACATCATTCCTTGTAGTGAGCCTGGTGCTCGTTGTGCCTACTGCCTGGGTGCATGTACATCACCGTATGCGAACCCAAACATTATTCAGCATGTGTGCGCCAATCCTAGAGCTAACACACGCTTATTATTTCTGATTCTGTTTCTATTTGTGTTCATAAGTAGTTAGTACGTGCTCTCTGTTTTAGGTCTATCTTTCTTTTTTTTGTCTTACTGGGGCCTTGTTTAGTTCCAAAAATTTTACCAAAAATTTTAGATTTTCCGTCACATCCTTACGGCACATGCATGAAGCATTAAATATAGATAAAAATAATAACTAATTGCACAGTTTGCCTATAATTTGCGAGACGATTCTTTTGAGTCTAGTTGGTCTATAATTGGACAATATTTGTCAAATACAAACGAAAGTACTACATTATCCATTTTGCAAAATTTTTTGAAACTAAACAAAGCATGGAGGGTGGACACGCGCGGGAGGGGAGGGAGGCACATGTATTTGTCTGATCTGTGTCAGAGCCTGGTTATGCAAAATATGTATGTGTGGTACACAAAACTTCAAAATATAATAACTTTCTTGTCAAACATCTATTTTTTAATTCTGCACTGTTACGTTCACTATGACGAGATCTATAAAAGTAGATCCATATTGGATATGTTATAAAATAATTTTTGTGAGAATAAAGTTTTGCGCCTAGGAGTATAAAATTTTAAATGTTGTAGTATAAAGTTCTAAAACTTAGAGTGCAAAGTTTTGAATTACACATTTTTATTTTTAGGTGTACACAGTTTGAAATGAGCTACTATAGTGTTTATGAATTTAGGTGAAGAGTTTTAAAGTCCTAAAGTTTTGAAGTTAGAAGTACAAAATTTTAAATGTACTAGTATAAAGTTTCTAAATTTTATACGTAAAACTTGAAATTATAAAGTTTTAAATCTTAAGAAAAAGTTTTAAATAGGCTAATTTCTGAATTTAAAAGGTAAAGTTTTGATGCTAATAGTATAAAAATTATAATGTGATAGTTCAGAGTTTTGAATCTAAGAGTATAACATTTGTAATGTCATGATTCAAAGTTTATAAATTCTGAGTATAAATTTTAAATCTAGCATTACAAAGTTTATAATTTGATAGTTCAAAGTTTTGAACCTATGGCAACACAAAGTTTGTAATGTCGTAGTTTAAAGTTTATAAATTTTGACCATAATATTTCAAACCTAACAGTACAAAGTTTATAATATGATGTTTAAAGTTTTGAACCTACCAATAAGGTGATAGTTCAAAATTTGTAAATTTTGACCGTAAAGTTTTCAACCTAGCAATACAAAGTTTTTATAATGTGACAGTTAGTTTTGAAGCTAGCAGTACAAAATTTGAAATGTTATGGTCCAAAGTTTATAAATTCTGAGTGTAAAGTTTTAAATCTAGCAGTATAAAGTTTATAATGTGTTAGGTAAAAGTTTATAAACCCTGTAGTGCAAAAGTTATAATGTGATAATGTAAAATTTTAGTCTAACAATACAATTTTTTTTTGTACAAGTTGAATTGTTAAACCCATATAAAATATTATAAAAAATAAAATATATGAATTCTGAAAATAGTAGCTTTATATTTTTTTAATGTGAAACTATCCCCGCCACTTTTCACCCACAACTCCGCTATCCTAAAAGAGAAAAAAACTCGTAGAATGAGCCAGCCTAAATAAAAGTAGATAAGAGAAAGAAGAAATGGTAATGGGCCAACCTAAATGAAAGCCGACAAGAGAAAGTAGAAAGAAAGAAAATAGAGCAAAAATCGGACCAGAGCTCGTGCGCTCCTAGTGCTCTGCAACGTCCATGCGCTCCTATCGGTCCCAGCGCGCATGCGTCCGTATGGGTCCAAGCGCACGCACGCAGAGGAAGATCTCCAGTTGCGAAGGAGGTTGTCATGCTCACTGAGGTGTTGGCTAGTTTCTCCTCTGCACGCACTACCTGTTTGACGAAATTCCTTAAAGAAGATAAACTTATTAATTCAATGAAGAGATGATTGTATGCAAAACAGACTAGATAATCAAACATACCATTTACTACCCAGGCTTAAACAGTAGAAACAACCAAACAACTAAGGATTGACTTAGTGGAAGCAAGCTAAGATTGTCTAGGCTTAGGAGCTAGATATGCTAGAAACAGGTCAATAAGCAAGATAGGTTTAGAGCAGGTACAAAAATACAACTTGGCTTGTCTTATAGCCAAGATACATAATCAAATATCTAGACAGAAGAGAGAGAGAGAGAGAGAGAGAATGCACTTGTCTTAGACTTATTCGTTTGGCTAATAAGCCATAGCGAAAAGTACTAGTCACTAATTTGTTGTGAGAGAAAAATGCTGCTGAATAGCTGAAAGTTTCGGGTGATAAGCTGAAGCGAATAGGCTTTTAATCTTGTGCGGTACTGCGGGGAGGGGCACAGCTAGTGCAGCGCTTGTGCACAGCGGATGCAGTGCAATCCTTGCACAGTGGATTCGGCTAATTTATTTTGAGAGGAGATAGTGGGATACAGGCCCAAGCTACTTTGAGCATAGCCGGAGGCTGGGAGCCTGCATAAAGCTATATGCAGCTAACCAGCCAAACATGTTTGATTTGCATTACGGGGCAATCAATCATGCCCATATTGCATATGCATCTGCACGGAATGTGTATGTATGCCCAACGCAATAATATCTGTACTACCTCCTTTATGTTGGTAATCCCGGCTACTTGTACCAGTGAATGGATGAAGATACAGTAGACTGTACTGTCTTTTTTTTTGTGTGTGTGGAATGGAAAAAAAACGCCACACTTGAATTCGTCCTGTATGCATGCATGTGTACAGGTGTGCGCAAGACATGTTCACAGTGATCCAGGTGATGATCTCAAAAGAAAAGATGATCAATAGCAGCTTTAGCATCCAAAGCATATCTTTCTAGAGCCATGAGCGACTGTGGAAAAGTGGTCCTTAATTAATAACAACAATACAACATACTACGTACTAAGATACACTGCTGAGCCTGATCGAGAGAGAAAGCAGAGGTGTGATGAGATTATTATTATATATATTCTTGTAATTTCGGTGTAACACGCAAGTGGTTGGCTTCGTTCTAGGCGCGCGGCATATATATAACTTTCCTTTGCAACTTGCATGCCCTTCTGATCTGGCTGCACGCGGGAGCTATCAGCTGGTGGTGTTTCTATCTGTAGGCTGTAGCAAGGAGGATCTGCCTGCCAACTACCTTGCATGGGGGCTATCTGGCTCGGATCTCCTGCGGTACGTGCCTACGTGGCCGGCTGATCGAACAGATATGTAGTGGTAGTGGCATGTACTTCTAGGCCTACAAGTGGCTAGTCCAATTCAGATTCCAATTTATACGCTGGAGGGATTACTATGCACTTTGATCTCCTATGTCCCTTGATGAGTATAGATGTCTAACGGGCCGCCGGGCCAGATAGGGCACCGCCTGTTGCCGAACGGCGCCAATTTGAGCATCTTTCCTAACCGACGGCCAAGGCACGGTCTGATAGGCCGTTTTTTGAGCTAGCCCGGCCCGAGGCCCTCATAGGCGTCGCTTCCAGGCCTTGGCCTCGTCCAGCATCGAGGGAGGAGAGCACGTCTGCGGTGCTCAGACCGTCAGACGTGATGGTGGGGCAAGAAAGAAGGAAAATGAGGCAACGACATAAGCCAGCATGAAGGAAAACAAACAACGATAGCGCTCCTCCTCGCAGTGGCACCGGCTCGAGAAAGACCTCCATATAAAAGGCACCGGCTCAAGTAAGACCCCTATGCCACCCGCCATGTTTGGGGTGTGCATCAGGCTATGTCGACCGCCCGCACAACATCGGTGATGGACCTAGGCCCACACAACACCGGTGATTGCCATGCTTGGATCGTGCCATGTTTGGGGTGTGCGTCTTGGAGGCGAAATTGGGCGTTGCCCCCCTATCTCTGATGAAGAAATGAGGAATACAGATAGGTATAGAAGAAAAGATCATGAAAAGCAGTGCGTGTCTTGGAATTAGCCCCTCAGTTTCTGTTCACCCTCCGCTGCTGGGCCGGTCTGTCGTGCCCCGGTTGCATGCTCATCAGTACTGATGATGAGCAACCTATGAACAAAACTCACAAATAGAAAAGAGTAATTTAGGATGATGGATGGCTGCCGTTGCAATCCACGCGTACGTGTATGCATGTCTTGATACCACATTTCGTGCTTTTCTTTCTTTATTTACTACGCCTTTCGGAGAAAGCTAGCTTCTTTCCAGATAAAATTTGGTAATGGATTGGGAGTTCAATCAGCATTATTAATAATAAGCTTTTGCCTTTTCCGTCCTTGTCTCTGCCAACATTCATGATGCATCCCAATGTGTCCTGCTATCGTTATACCTTCTCTTTAATAATGCAAGCTGTGGCAGAAGATATTGCTTTATGATTATGACAGGTCCATGTACGTCTCCCGGGTGTAGGGAAAAAAATAGAGCACATCATTTTCTCTGCATTATTCAAATATATAGCATTTCAAAATTTAGAACATGCATTTTAACCTTTCTAACATTTCAGTTTCACTCTTTATGTCCAAACACAGTACACATTTAGATACTCTATAATCTTATATCCAGTTATGCTAAATTTTTCTGTGTTACTCTATATGTGTTTCCATCCACAATGTATTTTTTTAAAATATGCATTAAGTTGAAAACTTATCTTAATTTATATCGGCAAAATATTCGGTGCAAACCACATCTTTCGGTGCAATCCATGAAAACTTCATTAAAATCATACTTAGGAGTTTTCAAAAAAAATTGAAACGATGCACAACAATAGTGCATCTGTACATATGCATTGTCATAAATTTTGAGATTCAAACTCGTTTTGAAAAAATTCATATGAAAATAACAAATTTCATTTGCATATGCACTAGAGGACAAATTTCTGGATTTATGTCCTCTAGTGCATATGCAAATAAAATTTGTTATTTTCATATGAATTTTTGCAGTTTGAATCTTAAATTTTGTGACAATGCATATCTATAGATGCACTATTGTTGTGCATAGTTTCAAATTTTTTGAAAACTCCTAAGTATAATTTTTAAAAGGGTTTTCACGATTACACTGAAAATGTGGTTTGCACCAAATATTTTGCCATTTATATCAGCTCTTCTTTGCATATATGCTTTTTAAATCATGAATCTGCAGTTTGGCTTTCGACTTTTGATTTTATTAGTTATTTCAATCTTCGTTTTATATGTTATTTAAAATATGTTTTAGGTTATAGGATCTACTCTTAGTTATTATACAATGGCACAAATAGCCATTTCACTCTGCACCACGACAACCAAGATGCCGAATTTACTCTTTCAAAGAACTATAAGTATAGTGTTATTGTCTTATAAGAAACTTCCATCAATGACGTGTCTTAATGTTTCAACCAAAATATATAAACATACCTGAAATAAAAACTTGGAAAATTTATTATCAAGGAGTTTTAATATAATTTAAATAAATTGATAGTGTCATTGGCATATGATTCGCTAATGGATCATTGGTTAAATGATCGATAAACTATAAACATATTTTTCATTGGTAAGGTATGTACGTATACTTGGTATACACGGTGACACAACACATTTATATTGGTATTTAGATGCTGATTTTAGGGACATTTTAATTTACTATTTTATAATGGTAGATGTGGTAATTTAAATACAAATGAAATTTGTTACTTTGTAGTATCTTTAGTAATTAAGAATGGGGATGGTGCTCTAAATGAATACCCGTGGTTCTTCTCTAATGAACTAATTTAGTTCATTAAGTTAGACTAGAAGAACCGCGGGTATCCATTTGGAGCACCATCCCCATCCTTATTCGTAATGACACTCATGGGTAATTTAAAAGTAAATTTAGTGGCTAGTCTATATTATCTTTTATATCGTAGAGGTGGGTAATTTAGATAGGAATTGAGGGGTTTATTGTCCATTACCCTTAACAACTGGACATGTGGAAAATTCAAATACAAGTTTATGATTTATTTTTATTTTTATAATGACAGGGGTGGGTAAATTAAATGCAAATTTATAAGGTTACTCAATAAAAAACTTCCAACAATGATGTTTCATAATATTTCAGCCAAATAAATAAACACATCTAAGATAAAAATTCACAAACTTATTATCAAAGAGTTTTAATATAACTTACATAAATTGATAGTGTTATTGGCATATGGTCTACAATGTATACTTAGTAAATATGGTGACACGTCCCATTTATATTGGTATTTAGATGCTGATTTTAGGGATATCCTAATTTATTATTTATAATGGTAGAGGTGGTAATTTAAATACAAGTGAAATTTGTTACTTTGTATTATCTTTGGTAGTGGCACTTGTGGGTAATTTAAAAGTAAACTTAGTGGTTATTTTATATTATCTTTCATAATGGCAAAAGTGAATGATTTAGATAAAGTTGAGCCAGTTATTGTTCATTACCATAACAATTGGACATGTGGATAAATTTAATACAAATTTATGATTTTTTTATTTTTTATAATGACAGGGATGGATAATTTAGATGCAAAGTTTAGATGGTTACTTAATGTAATTTTTAATAACAATAGATGTGGAAAAATTTATAGAAATAAAATAGACTACTATCAATCATGATAATTAGTGTCCTTCTGAAACCACCAATTATTAGTAATATTAAGATAAAAGGCATAATACCAAGATAATTTTATAATATTTAGTCTTATAGCCTGGCCAAAAATATACAACGCACCTTAAAACATATACACCGTCACTACAAAATATTTGCAAGTCAACTTTGCTACGGCATATATATCGTGTTTCTTTATTATATTGCTTCGTAGCCAAAGACAAAACATAAAGATCGATTGAGGACCACTCACTGCTCCACTACAATAATTCTGGTGCTTCTAGATTTGTGCCATTTAGTTTCTCAATTTGCATGGAAGCACATCTCGAGGTTGAGATGTGTAGTACTGAAACTTGTAGTGATGTTTTTATTCAAATGTAAATTTTGGAGAAGTTTCATCACAGTATTATGATTTTGGTCATACATTAAGGCCTTGTTCAGTTTCCAAAATTTTCCAAAAATTTTCAAAATTTCCCGTCACATCGTAAACGCATGCATGAAGCATTAAATATAGATAAAAATAAAATCTAATTGCATAGTTTGTCTGTAATTTACGAGATAAATCTTTTGAGCCTAGTTAGTTTATGATTGGATAAATTTATCAAATATAAATGAAAATACTACAGTAGCTAAAACCAAAAATTTTCATGAACTAAACAAGGCCTAACATATATCATCATCCAATCTTCAGGGTGCCGACTGCAGCAGTAACTAATCTGACCATTAGGTAGACCTCACTTTTTTATGTCAATCTTGGTTGCCCATACCAATGAATAGCAAGTGAAAATTTTAATAGATGAAGTTGTTTTAGCTTTTGAGAATGTTTCTGACTTACTAGAGCAAGCACAACAATTGTCTTATAGCCAAACTAATCAATAATATTCGTTGATGTGGATAGGTTTCACTGTAAGAAATAACTTAATCATTTTTCCATTAATTCTCTAATAAATTTAGAAAAATATAAATATGTATATCAAATTGATGACTTAAACAGGTGGATAGGTTTCACCATAAGAAACCTAACAAAAATACATTATTATACCAGGTGGCCAGAGATTCAACTATGCGCCAGAAACAGTTCTGAACAAGACGTTGAACTTGATACTCCTATCTGTCAGTCTCGCGCGCCCTTGATGCTTCTGAATTTAATAGCACTGGCGGTTGCACTCCTCCCACGACGGTGGCCATAGTTTAGTCACTGCAGTACAAGCTCCCACTTGGGGGCGAGGACGAGGAGGCGGGTGCCGCTCCTGTGGCCTCGCCATGTGCTCTCTCCCCCCCGTCCTCGGCTCCTCCTCCCTCCCTCCCTCCCTCCCTCCTCGGTATCTACATGACATTATGCCAAGATCTCCCTCTCTGATCTGACCAGGGCCGGGCCACCGCTGCCATTTGCGTCTGCTCCTCGCAAACCCCTGTCTCGCTTTGCACTTCGTTTCGCCAACTATAAAGCCGGGGGTCCTCTGGTGTGTGACCTTTTTATACCGATGTGCAGTGCAGCGTCAACTTCGTCAGGTTTCTTGGCTCCAACAACCTTCGTTCCTGGGTCACTCTGTAAGTGCACTGGCCTCCAAATAACCTCATGTTCTAGATTGACTGGATGTTCTTGGATTGGATGCTCATCGATCTTGGTTGCTGCTTTTGCTAACCCCTTTCTGCCGATCTTGGTTTAGTTCAGTGTGTGGGGGCCGAGATCCACAAGAACAGAACATGTTTGAAATTATTTACTAATATTATACTGTCCAATTCTTGGATATGATTTTAAGCTTGTATGACATGATGAGCTTAAGTTTAGATGACTCTCCCCACCTCAAACCTGAAAGTATTCGAAGTTTGTATATTTTCATCATTTACAAACTATTTCATTCATTGTTTAGTTCTTTTCTGAGTTCACTGCGTTCATACTTCAGTTGTTTTCTGTGTGACTCTGTTCTCTTCATTTGATCCATACTGTTGTCAATTCTCAGTCAGTGCCCAATGACCAATGTTACTTCAAAACATTTGATGGTAACCCTACTCCTCTGAATTTCATTACTACTTAGAAACTGTAAAGATGGGGTGTGGTCCATCAATCCCCGAGAAGTACAGCATACGAGGGAAGAGTGGCAAGCGCCGGAGCATCATACAGGAGGTTGCTGTGTTCGTGCCCACCATCCGCATACCGTTGGCTTCTGACATAGCTCATCCGCTCAGGGGAATAGTTTCCAAGGATCTCGTCGATCGCCTCTCCACACTCCGTGCTCATGTCGTCGCGCTGGCTGAAGAAATCTGTATGTTCATCACTGATCTGTGGTTACTACTTACTACTGCTCTGCTCGCCGGCTGAACTTGGTTATTGTAAATGGTTCTGATTTACTCTTTTGAATTGGTGATCTCATGCTATGCAAAGATTCTGCGGACGTATCAGCTGTTCAAGAACTGCAACATGCGTTAGAGGAGTACTTGCCAGTTGTTCTTGGTTTAACAATGAAAGGTTTCAACTTTTTCTTATTCACTTCTGTATAATCTCTTTGTTTTTTGAAGAATCTCTTCTGTGTAATCTTCATGGTTAATTACTCAAAGATTTATAATAAAATTTTGATTGATCTGAACAGAGAGCCGTCTTGAATCGTCAGTACAATTCACCTGGAAGACCTTAGACGATGACCAGGTGAGAGTTTGGCACCTTTGCTATTTCATTGCGTTGGAATGGGGAGTATTAGGGCACTCACAATGCAGACTCTATCATAGAGTCTAAAGTTATTTATTACCTCGAACAATGTGGACTT
>Ga0182004_10003170_pt1 | contig 13021 bp, 9 predicted proteins | sample Sormic07211540_1_FD_120479 | JGI IMG/M metagenome (GOLD analysis project Ga0182004, IMG submission 120479) | Endophyte microbial communities from Sorghum bicolor roots, Mead, Nebraska, USA - 072115-40_1 MetaG | ecosystem: Host-associated > Plants > Roots > Unclassified | place: USA: Nebraska... | reverse complement strand
TTGATATTTCTACATATATTGATTTTGTTATGTATATACATATATAGTTGTGTCTAGATACATAGTAAATTCAATTTAGAAAAGTCAATATGCCTTATAATTTGAAATAGTGGGAGTAAACTTTTGTACATAAATAAGTTATATAGTATAACTTTTTTTTAGAACGACTAAGTTAGCAATGTTGAGTTATTCCTCGAACTTATGTTGTCTAGAAGCACTGCTAAGTTAGTACTGTTAAGTTTATCGTGAATGTTATGCTTTTTAATTCTGTTTTATAAATTATGAGCACATGCTTCTTAAAAAGATAAAAAAAAATTAAAGAACAAATGATCTAGCAAAAGAAAGTGAAAAAAGAATCGAATGTCTTAAAAGAGAAAGAAAAACCATTATTGTTCTATCTAATCTAAAAATAAAAAGTAACATATATAATTTTAAAAAAAAGAAAATAACTGGCAGAAATTGACCGCCGCTTTCGTTTCCAACCTTCGTGAAATAGTGGTGCCATCGAGTGTCTCTGCTGTACGGGCGGGGCAGGCAAACGGAGTCGTCACACTGACATGTGGGACCCACTGATCGCATCTGTCCCACATGTCAGCTAGCAAGGGGCTTCCTCTGCTGCTCTCCTTATTTGGTGGTCTCTCTCGTGGACAGAGGCGAAGACTGCACAAGTGCAGCAAAACGATCAGATCTAGCAGAATTCTCTCGATCTCATCGGCGGCGGCGGCGGAGCAGCGTGCGGATCGGAGATGGCGCCGAGCGGGTGGAGGAGGAGCGCGGGCGCGCGGTCCCTGTGGCGCCCCGCCACGGTGTGCCTGTGGCTCGCGCTCGCCGCCGCAGCTCTGACGCTCGCCCAGGTGCTCGTCAGCCTCGTCCGTCCCTTGCCCACAAGCCCATGATTTGCTCCTCCGACCTCTCTCTAAGTGGTTTTTCCCCGATCTGATTAGAGACTGCGCAGGATTGCTCGTCGATTTGACTGTTTCTGACGTTTGCGCTAGTATCTGAGTGACTGAATCTGTCGGATCGGGATCCAAGCAACTAACCGTTGTGTTTGGTTGCTGATTTATTTAGGCTAAGAAGGACCTGACGGAGGTTACCCACAAGGTCTACTTCGATATCGAGATTGACGGCAAGCCCGCAGGTTTGTGGCGGCCCTCTCTCATTTTTTCAATTCAGATACTCAGATCATCACTATTTGGTTCCACTAGTTATGCTGCACTCTCACTCACATGGGATTGCTGTCTCTGCTCAACCACCAGTGCTTACAGACTTACAGTTCAAAGTCATTTGCTTCTGTTGCATGTCATGCCCAGTGATTACTGCTGCTAGGTTTATCGGATTTGATTTATGCCTAAATGTTGTATTCTTTGGCTGTAGTTATTAGTATCAAGGAGAAATTCCAACATGGTGTTCGTGTATGAATGTGGTTCCTCCACTTGCTAACTGATTGACTCATTGGTGCTTACTTGTTTCTGATTTGTTATAGGTCGGATTGTCATGGGGCTTTTTGGGAAGACTGTTCCTAAGACAGCAGGTATTATCAACTTAGTATTTACAATTCAATACTATTTTCTCATGATATAAGAGAAAACTAATGGCACCTACTTGTTTTCCTACAGAGAACTTCCGAGCTCTTTGCACAGGTATGTTATACGTTAAGAATGTTATTATTACCCTTCTTATAGTTTCCTAATGATTATACAGAATGTTATTATTACCCTTCTTATAGTTTCCTAATGGTTATACTCATGGTAGGTTTGGCAGTCTTAAATTGAAATGGTTTTGTCATGCAGCATAGTATAGCCTGGTTACATCTTCAGGTAGTATCCAATAAAAATTGGGAAGCTTCTCCAAACAAACAAACTAACAGATGTGCACATTCTTGATCTTATTTTGTGGGAAAAGTGAATTTGAACATCATCAATTACAATAGTGTTATTGCATTCTTCATATATAAGTACAATATTATTTTAGCCTGCCATATAATGTAAGAGGTCCCATTCCAAATAGTGAAATAGTTATATTATACATCTGTGAAATATCTTTCTAAGTGATGTCTTACTAAGGCCCTGTTTGGTTCCCCTTGCTAAATTTTAGCTAGCTAAACTTTAGTCACTTTAGTAGCTAAAGTTCCAAACACATTGACTAAAAGGAACTAAAATAGTTTAGTTCCATTAGTCACCCAAGAGTAGCTAAAATAATTTTAGCTAGCTAAAATTTAGCAAGGGGAACCAAACAGGCCCTAAATAGGCTCAAGTCACTTGTTTGGTTTTGGTTTCATGTGGCCCTCAACTTTCTTGTTATACAGGAGAGAAAGGAGTTGGCAAGAGTGGCAAAGCCCTCCACTACAAGGGAAGTGCATTCCACAGAATTATCCCCAGCTTCATGCTCCAAGGAGGTGACTTCACTCTTGGGGATGGGAGGGGTGGTGAATCTATCTATGGCTTGAAGTTTGCTGATGAGAACTTCAAGATCAAGCACACTGGACCAGGTGATCAATTATGCCATAGTTTTTTTATGTGGCCCTGAAAAGGGATCATATTTGTTACATAGAAATGATTTATTCGAGTGGTTTGTTAGGATCTTTTTACTACTTAGGCTTGTTAAATTCATAACATGTTGGTGACTTATTGTTGGGACTTGGGTCAGGCCTTCTGTCCATGGCCAATGCCGGGAGAGATACAAATGGATCTCAGTTTTTCATCACCACTGTGACAACAAGCTGGTAAGTAATATTCACAGGTCTTCGTAACAGTGACCTTATTTTCTCCAATCTTGACTGAAGGTTTTTCTTAATCTGTTGAAGATTTATGCTGACTACCTCCTGCTTCTATTTTGTGTGTGTGTTAGGTTGGACGGGAAGCATGTTGTGTTTGGCAAGGTGTTGTCTGGAATGGATGTTGTGTACAAGGTCGAAGCTGAAGGCCGGCAGAGTGGGCAACCAAAGAGCAAGGTTGTCATAACAGATAGTGGCGAGCTGCCTATGTGATGAGCTAAACTGATGTGTTCCATCTTGAAGCATAATAAGAAGTTGCTAGTGGTCGTTTGTCGTTATAGAACTGTTATTAGTGGCTGAAACTGGCCTGAGCCAGTTTGTTCTGTTTACTACAGTGACTTCCTTATTTACTTAGTTGGAAAGTTTTAAAAGGTTGAACTAATCAGTGGTCTCACGCATCATCATCTTCATCGTTATCAGTTTCATCTGCCAGAATAATCTTGTGGTTGTTGATCTACGCCATCTTCAGAAGTAAAATGTTTTATTGAATATCAAATTGAATAAACTTGGTTGAAATGCGTCTGGTGAACAATGAGCGTCTCTGCAAGCATTGATAGTACATGAGCATTTGCCATCATTACTCTGTTCGCTTGAGCTTGTGAGGGTGCACCACACACTCCATCTCGAATGCCACTTTAAAAAATCACATTTTTTTTTCAAAAGGGGATCGTAAGATACCAGCCAGACCTTAAACCTAATGATCAGCTCGCTATTCAAATCAAAAGAATTAGAACCTAGCGGAACAGCTAAATGTCATTCTGAAATCCCAGTACTCTTTTCTAGTTTACAAACGAGCTTGTGGCTCGGAGGTTGCTGAAACCAAACTGGTTGGGAGTTCGACTCCCTGAGTGTCTCACATGCATAAAATTGTGTGTAATAATTAAAAAAAGCTCCTCGTTGACAATGCCAATCCTACCTTGATCATACCTCAGCTGGTCGAATCTAAAGTTGAAGCGTTTTTGTCTATTTTCTCGTGGAAATGTTTTTCAACTGCCATGCTCATCCTATCCAATAACGAAAATAGTTCTCTCACCCAAACATGCCTTAACATGATTACATGAGAGAAGAAAAACTGAAAGCAGCCACAACGCAGCTATTACAATCATATGCCTTGGGAAAAAAGTCACATGCCACATATTTCAAGGAGAAATGAGCTAATAATCTCTCAACGCAGGCCTCTTTTCCTATCACAAATGTCACTTTCACTTTTTTCTCTTTACTTCTAATAGACAAGAATAAATATAGAGTATGGTTTCATCCACCCCCAACACGTGTTTATATGAGAGCTTCTGCCAACACTAACATATGATCTATACATGGCGTGTATACGTGGATGTTGGGGCTACAAGATAGTGTGTTGGGATGGGAAGGCCCTAAGTGTTCGAGGTAGCCTCGACACAGGCCCGGCTCCGAGGGGGGCGAGAGGCATATATGACACACACGAAATGAAATATTTTATTTAAACGCCTCTTCATATCGTATAATGAACAAACACCTAAAGAGTCATTTCTCTGATATAAAAGTCTTTTGTCTTATTCTTATGGAAATTTTCCAAACATGTCGCATTGGACATAGATTTTATCCAAAAACGGAAAGGCTTCTGTCGTCCAAATGTCCCGAAGTATATAAAAAACATACGACACATGCGAAATGAAATAATTTGTACGAACACGTCTTTTCACCTTGTATACATATAATAAATAAACATCTAAAATGTCTTTTCTCTCTTCTAACTCAAAAAAGGCTAAAATGTTTATCACAACAGTAGAGATAACGACACACACTTTCTTCTTCCTCGGCTCTCTTCTTCCTCACCAACCAACCTCGCCGCCGCTCGCCTCGACCGCTGCCCAGGTTGCTGATGACCTCACCCCACCCACTTACCACCTCGCCAGACGTACTCGTCCTTCCATAATCCCAACCTAGGAGCTCGTCGGCGACTGCTCGCCCTTACCGTCCATTGTCCATCGGGTTATCTCCTCCACTCGTTTAGCCTCATCGCCGCTGCCTTGCTCACGGTCCTCTTCAACCCGCCACCACCGCTTGGGTAGCCATCGTCCAGGCCCCTTCTTTCTAAGGTTGTCGGCCATAGATGGTCACAAAACTAGAAACCCTAACCGTCATTGCCACCTCATCCAACCCCCCCACTCACGACGACCTCGTCGATAGCCATTCCTCCCACCACTTGCCCCTGCCCCCTTCTTCTCCAATTGCGACAATGTGTGCGCCGCTTCAATTAGCAACGCGGGCGAGCATGATAAGATTTTAGGATTTTACCAATTCTAATAAGCTGTCAATGTCCAAAAGTCCTGAAATATCATTTTGGACATGGAAAAGATCAAGGGTGGCGAGCAGGTATGGCCCGCACACAAATGAAATATTTTGTGTCTCGTGCAGCGGACAATATCCAAATACCTCCGTGGAATCTGAGCCCACGTAATCGGGACCGCGCGTTCCGGATCCGACGGTCGAAGCGAGACGACTACCGCCGCGGGGAGAAAAGCCGTGTGCGGCCGCAGCCCGCAGGAGGCTAATAATTGGCGGCCCCGGTTTCGCCCTCTCCCACCCATCACCGCGAAGAACACAAACACAAGTAGGGTTAGGAAGGCGACGCGGCGGCGGCGGCGGGCTGCGAGCGGCGAGAGCGCGAGAGTAGTAGGAGGGATCGGCCATGACGGGGAAGGCGAAGCCGAAGAAGCACACGGCGAAGGAGATCGCCGCGAAGATCGACGCGGCGACGACGAACCGTGGCGGCGGCAAGGCCGGGCAGGCGGACCGGCTGGGGCAGGACAAGGGCGGGCACGCGAAGCTGGCGTGCCCGCTCTGCCGCACCCCGGCGCCCGACATCAAGTCCATGCAGATCCACCACGAGGCGCGCCACCCCAAGCTCCCCTTCGAGCCGGAGAAGCTCCTCAACCTGCACTCCTCCGCCCCAGCCGCCGCCGCCGCCGCCGCCGCCGAGGCCACCACCTCCAAGCCCAAGCCCGGCGTCCGCGGCAGCCTCAAGAAGTAGCTTGCTGTCTTGCCTGCCTGCTTGGGGTAATTCCCTTCGATTTCAGTCCCATCCATCGACCCGATCTATAATCAATCAAACTACCGACCTCTGGACTCTGGTCCGGTGGCCGCTGCCGCAGTCGGCCTGCGGTGTACTATTAGTCTACTGCTGCTTTTCGTTGTTATACTGCTGGTACATGTGTTATGTGATATATGTGTCAACTATATAGCAATCTCGTCGCTGGCAACTAGGCATGTTTAACTGTGTTGCTGCTCTGGGATGCCGGCGATGGCTGCTAGTACTGTTAATGTCGATCGGGTCTCCTTGAACAATGGCGGAAATCTGTTGCTTGTTACTTTCTTCTGATGGCAAGTGAAAGTTCATGAATTGGGAGTTCTTTTGTTCGTTGTTTAATACTGTCAGCTGAGGGTTAAGGGTCATTTTCATGAGGCAGATCTTATCTTGTTATAGGTATTTGTATTGTTGGATATGCTCGGCTAGCCCAAATATTCGCCTGATTTGCTTATGCCTTGGAGTTGTGAGGAGAATTGCCTTTGTTTACGATGGGACAATTGTCAGGCCTAGTTGTTATATTGGTTTGTGTATTGTGACTAGAAATGAAAGGCAGTTGTCTAGTTTGAGTAGTGATTTCAGTTCCTCCTCATATGGTTAATTTTAATTAAGTTAATTATATGTCTTGAGTCTGTCGCTAGACTAAGTTTACTATTTTGCATGGGTGCTAGTTTCCTAGATCCCAACTTCCAAAGTCCTGGAAGGAATTCATGAGAGATGAGTAACGTAACGGATAACCAATCAACCATGCACTCCCTCCCTCCTTTTATATTTTGAGCTAACGGACATAAAAGGCAGGAGGGAGTATCTTTTGTTTAAAATGCTGGAGTAACGCCAAATTAATGACTATGCTCATTATTTGTTGTCGTCTTCCTGAGAGAGTTGGCTGCCTGGCTCGCTCGCTCGCCTGCTTGGGGTGATTCCCTTCGATTTCAATCCCATCCACTGACCCAATCTATAATCAATCAAACTCCTGGCCTCTGGTCTGGTGGTGGCAGCCACATGCGGCCTGTGGTGTACTGTTAGTCTGCTGCTGCTTTTCGTTGTTATACTGCTGGTACATGTGTCGTGTGATAGATGTGTCAACTATATATCAATAACTCTGGCATGTCTAAGTATGTGTTGCTGCTCCGTGATGCCGGCAACGGCTGCTAGTACTGTTAATGTCGATCAGGTCTCCTTGAACAATGGCAGAAATCTGTTTCTTGTTTACTTTCTTCTAATGGCAAGTAAAGTTCCTGAATTGTTTCGTCTGCTGTTGGATGTTTAATACTGTCAGGGTTAAGGGTTTCATGAGGCCCAAATCTCACCTGCTTTGCTTATGCTCTTGGACTAGTGAGAGAATTGCCTTTGTTTACCATGTGACAGTTGTTAGGCTTAATTGTTCTTGGTTCATGTATTGTGACTAGAAGAAGACTTGTCTAGTTCGAGTCATATGCGAATGCTGGAGTTCATTAGTGATTTTCAGTTCCTCTTCACATGGTTAAGTTTGTCACTAGATTAAGTTTTACTGTTTTTGCATGGGTACTGGTTTCCTAGATCCCAACTCCAAAGTGCTGAAAGGCATTCATGAGAGATGAGTAACGTAACAGATAACAAATTAACCATGTACTCCCTCCGTCCTCCTATATTTTGAGCTAACCGACAAAAGGCGGGAGGGAGTATCTTTTGTTTAAGATGCTAGAGTAATGCCATATTAATGATTATGCTAATTATTTGTTGTCTTCCTGAGAGAATTATTTGCTCACAAGTATGACAGCACTCTTCACAATATTGCGTCACCAGACTGTCATTTGAAGTTGGTTATGCTGTTTCAGCGATGTACAGATTTTAAGGGTTTCCAAGCCTCAAGCTTACAATTACCCCCTCATTGTAGCTGAGCATTTATTCATTTCCTTGGTAACTTTAGTGCTTCCATTATCAGGATTACTTGTATTACACTACTACATGCCAGCAAGCATAACCTTCTGTAAAGTGCACCATTCAGTTTTAGGCAATAATGCAATAGTATGGTTAGTGGTGTTTGAGGCATTGGGGTATTGACAGCACTTGCCATCTTTTTCCCTTTTTTGGATGGTGTTTGCTGCTGCCTGCTAGGCATGTCTGTGTAACACATGGGTAGAGCAATTTAACTTCACCTTTTAAAGTTATGCACAGATTTAAGGTCTCCCTAGTCCCAAGCTTACAGTACCCCCTCAATGTATCATATATTCATTTGTTTGGTAACTTGACTGCTTACCGTGGTCAGGATTACTTGTACTGTTACATTACTTCATACCAGCAAACATCTTGTAAAGCGGATCATTCAAAACTAGGCAATAGTACTGTATTTTATGAGTAGTGATGTTTGATGCATTTTTGTTGTGTGCGGGTGTTTTTTTGTTTGGGGGGGGGGGAGGGGGGGCACTTGCAATCTTTTGATTTGTTGGATGTCACTAAACACTATTTGTTGACTCGTGGTTGAAGCAATTTAAGTTATCCAGTTTTATTTGCTTTGAACACTATATTTAAACTACGTTCTTTGCTGAAAATCTGATACATGACCTTTGGATCCAGCAACCAATCGGTCTAAAATCTGATACATGGTCTTTGGAGTATCATTTTTCGTTCTTTTTTAGTGGTTCAAATTCTGTCTGCGCACTGATTTGGTGTAGTTTGCACTTCGCTTCGGTTAATTGTTTGCTCAGGAGTAAAGATTACTGCATTGATATTACTACATCACCAGAGTGGAAAGTGTGAACATTTTATCCATGTTTAGTATCCTGACTCTGACCGGGGTGACCTGTCCTACACTCGGTCCAAGTGTGCTGAAGCTCAGGTGAATTTTCCCCATCTTGGCAGGACCCAAATTGAAACAACATTGAGACGGCAAAAATAGCTGTCAAATTTGAATTTTTATTGGAGCCTAATGCCCAAAGAAGCTTTCAAATCCCCCTTGGTATAAAAGTGCAAACCTATCAAAATGTAGATCCTTTCAACCATAATATTCCTTATGATTAATAATCCCACATGATTATTAGGTTCTAATGAAGAAAAAAAAGAATTGCATGTACAACCTGTATGTTATACAAACAATTGTGACTATACGTTATACAAACAATTGTGTCAGAATTTGGTTTGGCTGTCATCCAAACAAAGTTAACCAAACATTTTTTTTTTCTTTTTGCCACTGCCCATTAACTATGACACCAATTGTGGCACAAACAAAGCATACCCCTATGAGAGGATGGTGAATAATAGAGCGGTACAAGGAGGGGTTTAGCGGTGGCGGCAGCTGGTGGGTATGTGTTGACCTAGGGCGGACGTTCTTCTAGGTACGTGTTGACGCTAAAAATCAATATAGTCACCGGTGACTGATCTAATCTAAATAAATATGGCAATTTTACTTAATAGCATGTGGCGGTATGAATATCAAACCTCCGTCTTACCCCTACAGGGCCACTTGCCTCACCCACCACCAAGACCCTTCACTAAAACCCTTCCTTGTACCCTCCCACCCCACGGCATGGAGCCCCTTCCCTCCCCCCTCGCCAAAAACCCTAACCTTAAATCTGCATTGTTGTTGTTTTTTTTTTGTCTACTGCACGACCTTGCCGCCGCCTGCTCCGCACACCCCCTGCCCCCTCCCTCCCCTGCCGCCTCCAGTAGCGATGCAAGCACGCGAAATAAAGATTGTGGCTTCCTCATCTATCCAAAAGGATTAGGTATAGTTTAATGTTGTTTTACAAACTGCAAAAGGTTCTATTACCTGGCGTAGCACTCGTGCAGCACAATCATTTAATCCTACAATCTGAATATACCTTGAATTGAATTCAATATCTGATCGTATAAAAATTTACTCAGGGGAAGCATAGACAGCATCAAGTAACTTTTATACAGAGCTGGAAGCACAGACAGGATCGGAGATATATAGAGAAGATGAACGCCCATACAACAAAAAAGGCACAGTACGAGTATACATAGTCCAATTGTTCTAAAATCTGATACATGAATATGTGAACTTTGGAGAGTTATTTTGTCTCTCCCTTGAATACAGAGAACAGGTTGGATTCCATCATCAGAGAAGAAAAATTTGTCTTGCCACGAGTATGATAGCTCTAGTGCATGGCAGCTTCACTTCTTAGGCATAAAGGATATTCTGCCAACACAAATCATAAACTCAAGTTAGAAAAAAAAATCATAGCAAAAATTTGTGCAATAAGCCAATAAGAACAGATATATGGCATACAATATGGATGCTCCCAAATTCAGAAGACAGCCGAATGGTCGATCAATCAGAACAAGTACCTTTCATTGGTGAGGTTAATCCAACTGGAGTTGGCCTTTGACTTGTACAGACAAAGCTGTCGAAGTTGAAGGATCAATGCACCTAACCAAAGTTATCTTCTGCAAATGCTGGGAACAAAAATGCCGATTGGGATACCAGAATATCCGGACTATGTTCAGGATATGATATTTTTTCAGTACACCGTCATTCTTCCTGATAATGGAACCTTGTTTGGATGCTTGGAATGGTAGTAATTATGTGGAGGATGACTCTAGGCAAGATTGGTATTATACAACAAAGACATGAAATAAATCTGCTGCTGCTGTCCTAGAAAGACAATTGAGGCAATCCACCAGCCTCTCTGGGGTCTAAGGATCGATGGAGCCCCTGAAGGAACTTCCTTCTGCTTTGGTGGTTGGTAGATCCTCCACAAGAAGAGGTTGTAAATAACGGGTAGTCAGAACTCTCTGAGCTTCATTGTACCGAGCCCAGGTAACCAGGTAAAGACCAGCAATGATGAAGAGTCCCCCAATAACACTGAAACGAATAAAACTCAGATGTAAACAAGTTCAGAATTAAAAAGTTGCCTGATATTAGTTAGCTTCAAAGAATAATATAATATGTTGACCCATGATTCATTAGCAACTGATACTCGACAAACTCATGCTGAGCCAACAATTTAAAGGATCCAAAATCTGTGAAATCACCAAAACATAATATTGAAACAGCAATTTACAATAATTATAGAGTTGGGAGTAGGGCCAAACCTTCCAACATAAATTGGGGTTCCAAGGAAAATAGTTGAAAGCAAGGTAGAGCATGCTGGTTGGAGTGGATTATAGAGGGCCACTAGAGAGGGCCCAAGAATCTTATTTGCCCAAGTCATGATTGCATAGTTGAGACAGGACGCAACAATTCCCTGGTAGGTACAAGCAAAAAATGTGGTAACACAGCGAGGGAGGTTTCTAAATCTAAGCCTGATCATGTGAAATTCATGTACTCACAGCATATACGACGGCTATTATCTCGGTCGTTGTCAGTGCCCACTCATGGAGCCCATTGGTAGCAAATACTCCAGTAACCACCATAAACAAGGTTGCAAAAGAATAGGAGTAAGCAGTCAGGGATAAGCTTGCAGGATATTTTATCAGCACCGGGGCCTGGAGTTGTCACATCAGAAAAGGACAGCAATTATTATCTAAAAAAGATAAGGGCAGCAATTTGGATGAGGTATGAGGCCTTATTTTAGTTGAAGAGGTGAAAAGTTTCTAGGCACCATAGCATTTTTTGTTTTATTTGATAATTATTACCCAACCATGGACTAACTAGATTCAAAAGATTATCTTGCAAATTGCAGATATATAATTAGTTATTTTTTAATCTATATTTAATGTTCCATACATAAGCCGCAAACTTTGATGTGATGGGAAATCTTGAAAAGTTTTTAGGTTTTGGGTGAAGCCTGAACATAAATATACGGTAAACGTTCATATCTCAGGCACTAATATTCACAGTGAATAAAAGAAAAGAAATACCACATCAGTAAATACCGAACCCAATGCTGCCAAGTTATGCCATCAACACCGAGAGCTCAAAAGTCTGCATTTACCTGAATGACAAGGTAAGCACCCATCAGGAAGCAGTTTCCAATGAGGCAGACGACCCCGAGACTCCATGCGTCCAGACCATTTCGGAGCATGGCGGTTGCGGTCAACCACTGAGGAGAATAGGCATTGCTGCTCCAAGTGCCGGCCAGGGCAGCTGCATCGGCTGCAGTGGCGCCTCCCATCCCAATCAAAGACGGGCCTTGGTAGAAGACCATCAAGACGGCGCCAAAGACGCACACGGCTGTGCCAAGAACTTTGACAACCCCATCTTTCGTGAAGATGTTGACCACCTCGACGCTGGACAATGCGTGGAATTTACTTCGAATTCAGTTGACATTTGAGACGGCGTCCATGTCAGGATTGAGGAGATGATTATGGTTGTTATTACCCGACGATTGCGGCCAAGAGGAACGTGAACACCGGTATCGCCGGCTGGAACGCCGCCGCGTAGGAGGCGTTGGTGTAGCTGAGGCCTAGCAGGAAGAGGAGCTGGTTCCCGAAGATCCTGCGGCAAGGTTGGAGAAAGCCATTCCATTATTTTATTTCCAACAAGGGTTAGTGATGAAAACTATATAGATTTATTAATAAGAGAAAAGGAAAGTGGAGATTATATAACTAAATAAATTACCCAGTGAATCCGAGAAGAGCAAAGGACGCGAGGAGGCGAGGAGTCACCGGGCGCCGCGCGCGCACGCTTCTGCAAGGACAGATGGATACCAAAATTACGGGACGAAGCGTAAAGAAATCCCCAACCCTCCCCCAGGTAGCTGCTGGGGGCAGGCAGAGGAAACTGAAGTGAAATTCGGTGGTAGGCGAGGCGAAAGGGACGAGGACGGACCTCTCGCGCAGGAAGGCGATGGGGGCGAGGAGCGCGAGCGCGACGAGGTCGCGGTAGACGCAGAAGACGATCTGGTTCATGCCGACGTTGAGGACGGACTTGGTGAGGACGTGGTAGCCGCCGTAGGCGACCTGGACGAAGGCCATCCCGACGTGCGCCCGCCACGCCTCGTTGCCCGCCCACAGCAGATGCCCGCTGCCGCTGATGGCCCACACCGACGAGGACCACCGCTGCAGCAGCGTCGGCTTGCTGCTCTCCCAGCCGGAGCCGGCATCCTCCACCTCCACCTCCGCACCCGCTCCCCCACGCCCCATCCTCCTCCGCCCGCTGCCGAGGCCGGCGACCGCTCCCTCGTCCTCGCGCGGCGTACTCCGGGCAGGAGTCGACAGACAGGAGGTCTGCTGCTCGCCTGCTCCTGCTCTGCTTGTCGTGTGGGGGTAGGGGGCTGTGCCTGTAAGATTTTTATATT
>Ga0182004_10003169_pt1 | contig 13023 bp, 11 predicted proteins | sample Sormic07211540_1_FD_120479 | JGI IMG/M metagenome (GOLD analysis project Ga0182004, IMG submission 120479) | Endophyte microbial communities from Sorghum bicolor roots, Mead, Nebraska, USA - 072115-40_1 MetaG | ecosystem: Host-associated > Plants > Roots > Unclassified | place: USA: Nebraska... | reverse complement strand
TCCTAGAATATAAAAAGCTACATTAATAAGTTACAAATGGCAGCAGCCAGTGGACCTGTGATATTACTATAATTAAGAAATTTTATTTTAGACAATTAAAAACATGTATTTGTCCATTGCCCACATACACCTACTCTTCATAAGACATCAAAAATCTCATATGTAAAAGTTCCAGAAGAATAGGTGTCTTGTTGGTTACAAGCCTTAAAAGCTACAGTACATTTCTGCTACAGTACATTTCTGTGAACTTTTCCTCTGTTCATCCTGACAAGACAGCATTTTCAGGTTTCAAAGTTCAAAAGATTACAGCAGGGAGAGCACAGGATGCACCTTTGCCCATTCCATCCATCTCCAGAGTAAGCATCTAGTAGATTCTGCTCCAATTTTATCTTGATTAGAAAATATCTCGCTCTTCGTTCCAAGCGAGTTGCCTCATCTGTATTTTGCATCTTTCTTTTCTTCCTCCTCCGTGCAGTTAGTCCTGTCACAATTTTCCCAGCAACAGAATCTGAACCCCTCCGCTGCTTGAGGGGACTACAGTGATATTTATTCTTTATGCTTTTTGCCAGAGTAGCATTTCTAACTTTCCTTTGTGATCGCTTCAAAGGAGAATCAGATTTGCATTGGCGGGAAGCATCAGATCTAGTTGGTCTATTTGGTACAGGAACCAACTCCATAGAGGTCTCATTCCTCCCTTTTGATGATCTTCCCGAGTTGGAGAATACCAGTATATTTTCCGAAGAATGCATCACTAGCAACGGTGAATATCACTATCACAGGGGTTTACACCTAATAATAGAATAATAGAAGTGTTAAATTGGAGCAGGCTGAACAACAAAATTTAGTAGTGCCAAGACTACAAAATGATAAGTTGATGGCTGTAGTACATGTTAAAAAAAAGTGTGTTATTTTGCACCAAGCTATGCTGATTTGACCTCGGTAGCACTGTTATTTCTCAGGCAGGCATCTAAGAACATGTTCACAAAGCACTTATCAGAGTGCCAGATTAAGAAAAACAACAGCACTAATCTATCCGTATGTGCACATCTACTGTCAATGAACTGCCAAGTACACTCCAGTTTCAGATTGTGCAGTGTGGCATTTATGCCTGGTTTAGATCCAAAAAGTTTTTGGATTTTGACACTGTAGCACTTTTGTTTTTATTTAACAAACATTGTTCAATCATGGAGTAACTAGACTTAAAAGATTCGTTTCGCGATTTACAGGCAAACTGTGCAATTAGTTTTTGTTTTCATCTATCTATATTTAATGCTTCATGCATGTGCCGTAAGATTCGACGTGAAGTTTTTGGTTTTTTTGGGTGAACTAAACAAATTCAGAGCCGTGTGGAATTAACAGTCACAGGGTGGACAGTTGAGCACATGTTCGGCTCCCGCGCATACGGGCAACCCAACACGCCCTGTTTCACTGTTCTGCTTCCGCGCATACGGGAACCCAAATGCGCAATCTGAAGCACCGAGTAGCGCTAAGTGGTAACTTGGTTGGTTCCAATTAGACAGTCGAAATGTTGCCGGTTAAAAGTCGAAGCAACACCTCTACATCCATTTGGAGCAGTAGATCTGGGGTCTAAAGCACAGAGGGGAGCAAAGCGAAACCCACAACCCCGATCCCCTCCTCAGAACTAGTACACAGCAACCAAACAAACCACACTAGGAAGCTAGCGAGCAAGAGCTGGGGAGAGGATGCTTACGAACACAATGGCGCCGGCGAGAAAGCGGGCAGACGTCGAGAGGCAACGACGACGCAGGCCGTTTCACCACCGGCCCCCAGATGCGGGTACCGAACCGCAGCCGGCCACGGCGGCGCTGGTGCCCGCCGACGAGCTCGGGGCGGGGGACGGACGGAGCGGTAGGGCGTGGAGGAGGTCGGAGGAGGCGAGGGGCGGCGCGGCGGTTGCTGCTGCGACTGGCCGACCGCGAGGCGAAGCGGACGCGGAAATGAAGGAAGGGGGAGAGCGTGAAAGGAGCAGCGGAGCAGGCGGCGAAGGGGCAGGGAAGGAAAAGGAAAGAATGACGCGTCGTCTCGGGCACTCTGCAGTTCTGCACCGCGCGGCGCACGCCTCCTGTTGGCAGTTGACGCTAGGGGCAGAGGACGGACGGCTGGGATGATCCTGGGCGGCTGATCGGACGGCAGGAAGAACCTTGGACGCTGAGACAATTATTGCTGGCCAACTTCGTCAGTCAGTCAAAGGCAGGACCGTACCTTACCCAGGAAGGAATTTATATATAGTTTTATTTTAAGGCCTTTGTTTTTTTCGAAATTTTTGAACATTTCTGTTTATATTTAATAATTATTGTCCAACTATGGATTAACTAGACTTAAAATTCATATTATAAATTTCAGACAAGCTGTGCAATTAATTATTTTTTATTTTATATTTAATACTTTATATATACGTCCAAAGATTCGATGTGATGGAGAATTTTTAAAAAAATTAAGAACTAAATAAGGCCTAAGAGAATTTATTTTTTTATAACAAAGACATTTCTTTTCCTTTCATGGTGAAATGAGATTTGAATTCGGCACAAATGTAGTACAGTGAAATGACTCCGGATCATACCTGTTAGATTCGGATGATAAGCTTAAACGAACAGGATATTAGTTGAACAGTACAGACTACAGACCTGGCAGGAGATTTTACAAAACTAGAATTCAGATTAGTTGAACAGTACAGGCTACAGACCACACCTTCTCAGAAACAAGTTTACAAACTCAATGTGGACATGATCCAAATCTGAAAGCTCCTAGAGTACACAACACAACAATAATGTATGATCTCTCTCTCTCTCTCTCTAAAACAACTACTGCATGATGTTAACTGACGACGCCAGACCACATGTGGCCTCACAGCAATGGCTATCCGTTGAAGAATTCTCATCTTTGTTGCAAACTATCTCAGGTTCCCAATTGCCTCCTTTTTTCCCCTTCCGAGGTAATCAACATGTCATCATTTCTTCGCCTTCCTACCTCTCTTTGCAGGTTGGGTTTTCCTTACGCCCTTTTTAGGGCCCTTTCCAGCAACCTTTGCCTTCTTTGGTGCCTTCCCCTGCATGTCACAGGAATCGGATTAGATTCCCATCAGGTGCACTATGATGTTGAGACAAGCATTATTTGAAGTAAATAAGGTTTCCGTAGTTACATAAGATCAATTTGTGATTTGTAAGGGCTACTATGAGAGAATAGCAACAGACTAACGGGTAGCAGCAAGCATGGAAGGCTTCAGGTGTACACCAAGCTGAATCTGGATTGTCAGCTATCTTTGCCAAATTTACCAACTTTTGGTAGCATGTTTTACAACATTTTTTTGTTATGGTTCTGTGAAATGATTACTTCATCGAACATGGCAACAGCAAGGAAGCATACAAAAATAAGAACAGTGCTACTGCAAACGGCTCATGCAAATTCCCAATAAACACATCCAATACAGAATTTGCAATCACTGCAAATCTGCAGCACCACCAATTGGAAACTTCTGTACATAACAACTATCAAGATTCTAACTATCCATAGTTGCAGGTTAGTTATTAGAGTCAAGAAAACACACCGCTGTTTTCTCTGCTTTCCTTTTGGTCTTCGCCTTAGGTTGACCTTCATCTTCATTGTTCTGATCATTTTGACTAGCCTGTGGTTCATAGAGTTTGTCACCCTCCTCGTCTGAATCAAATGTGAATCCATCAAGGGTACCTAAACAGATGATAGATCTTTAATATTAGAGAATGAAAATTGTAGCGCAGGCTATCATTGTATAAATAATGGGGCATAGCTTCATGAAAAGTCTGGTTGTTCCTCATAGTGCACACTAAAAGACTGAAGCTACAGCTACAAATGCACATGCAACAAGACAACTCAATCAAACAACGATAGGAGCATGCTACTATTGACAAGTTTACAGTATGCATGCCAGTTTTATACACTAAAACTGCTCTGGGGAAAAATGAATTCATATTAGTCTGCGAGCTGCATTAACTGTTGGAAGTATGCACCTTCCATCATAGTCTCTGCTTCAAATAAATTGGACTGCGGTTCCAGTTGAATGAAGTCATTCATAATAGCCTCTATCTGCACAGGAAAAAACAGTGGGTGGATTATGGTGAATAGCAGCTGCCTTGGAATGGAAGTGGTGTTGAGAAATTGAACACGACCAAATTAACCAGCAGAATGGCACACTAAATGCTCAAAATTATGACATGTGTAAATTGACATGATGGATAGCTCAAATATGCATGCAAAATTTAGTTTATAAACCTTTGCTTCTGATTGTCCCACACTCACCTGAAAGGAAATAAATCGAGGATTAAACACCAACACAAAACAATAAACGTACTTGGGTTTGGAACATAACTTACAACACAAAATGTCCTGGATGGAACTATAGTTGTTTTGTATATTGTTCCTGTATGAGTTGGAGAGAAGAAATAAGATGCTCAAGTCTTGGAATATTGCACATATCAAGATTTAAGACAGAACAGGGCTGGTTTCTAATGCTTAAGCAAAGCTTCCGTACTGATATCTGGCATTGGATATCCTTTGACAGATTACATCATTACAATTCAGTATCCAATGAAGTACAGAAAATGATAAATTATTACTTGATGGTACCTTTCAGGTCCAACAACAAATCCTGATTTCCAGTAGGACCATTTGAAACTACTATCCTCCCAACCGCACCAATATCTCCACTCAAATCTATCGAATCACCATCACATTCAATCAATGCCTAGAAACAAAACAAACAAACAGAATAAGGATTATAACTTGGGAAATATTAATAAAAACAAAATTTCGGATATGCAGTCAGAATTTTGCAGGTATATGTTATGGGATAACAGGGAATGATAGATTCATCAAGTTATTCACCAGAAGTCTAGTTGTTCACAGTTCCATTTAACACAGATACAGATAAACATTTCAGGAATTACATACACAAGTATATGGCTCTTTGGTGCACTGCCAAAGCTCTGGAGATCTGGAGTTGTTAGTTAAGTAGGGTCCGGCATTCTTTCCATTGTGTTGTTCTGGTCGTCTTTTAAATTTCTGTGTGAGACGTTAACTTTTTTTTTCTTTTCAGATTTCAGATTGGGTTAACAGTTGTAAGTTTATTGTTTTCCTCTATCAATTAAGGAAATGAAATGCAGCTCTCATGCCATCATGCGTTGTCAAGAGGGAAAAAAAGGGTGTGGCTATTGTGTTTTAGTCCATACTTCAATTGTTAACTCATTGTTCTCTACAAGTGGACATACATAATAACAAGTATCTATGTCATGTCATGTCTCCTGATTGTACTTCAACATATTATTAACATATTCCTTACACAGCTATGCTATGAAGACATTTCTTCCGAGAATAAGAATATAAATATGATAAGGGGGAGATAACAGGCATGTTGATAACATTTTGTTGCAAACATAGAAATTTTAATGAGAGAGTGATCTCCACATAAACAGTGCCTCTTAGAGTTGAGGATACCTTTGATCGTTGAACTTTATCAGGAAATATTAATGGTAACCTCTGGGAGACCTGGCATTTAGAGGAACATACACTCAATCAGAGAGCTGCAAATATATAATTGAAAATATCTAGAGCTTGTTCCTTCGAGAGAAAAAAAAGCTAGAGCTTCACATCCAAATTTGAAGGAGCTGATAAAGTGAAGAGATGGGTGAGCTGACATCATACAGAGTTCCCTGTGAGTTTATCTTGCATATCATCCTCAGCATCTCCGTCTTGATGTTGAACCATGAAATAGTATCACATGTCATTCCAAATCTGAGTGATAAGTTATCAAGGATCAACTGAAATGGAAGTCATATTAAAGTGCCTTACTACCTGCTTGTTCTGGACCAGCTTTTGTTCCAGCAACCGTTGCTTTTTTAGTCTTTGTTTGCTGAGCATCCTTTCTCTTTGCAGCGCTAAGTGAGTCCTCTTCATGATTATCTTCACCAGCCCTTGAAGGGCTGTTTCCGAGGGAAGCATCAGAATCAGATGAAAGTGTTACCGTATCCTTCTTTGGAGTCTACAAAATATATTATGTGCCAAAATTAACTACAAAATATAGGACCAGATTATAACTACTTGCCATAGTGAAATTAAAATAAAACATAACAGTTGCAATGTATGGTCACTAATATCACAATAGAAATCGAATATTACAAAGAAAAAGGTCCCAAAAATGTTGTCACCACAAACAGGTACAGATAATCTGTACAAATGATACCTGCACTACAGTAGTGCTATATTATCCTTTTTAATGCATGAAGCAACAATACAATACCAGTCTAGTTACTAAGATATCATGAATTGGAGACAGCGAATCTAAAACAACACTCAAATCCATACCGAGCGTCTAGGAGTATTAGCTTGCTTTTTATCCATGGTTGATCCCTCTGCATATTTGCCAAAAGAATCAATAAGCAACCATGTGACAAATATGGATTAAAATCTTAAGGAGTCGTGCCTCAGAATCTTTATAGTACTAAAATATACAGGTACGTTAGTTCTACCTTTTTTACTGCCAATGGTTTTTCTTCTAGTAGCTGCAGAGATTTTGCTTTTATTTTGTGAAGCACCACCTCTATCACCTGCATGATCCGGACTAGCCTGCTTTTCTCCTTTTTCTTGTTCTCTAGATGCACTGGTTCTTGTAGGACTAGCTTCACGAGAGCCATCTGACCCAGAAGAAAGCATCACTGGTGCCACACTTGGTGCCTATGCCCCCCAGAAAAAAAAAATGTTTGAATCCATGTGGTAGTAACTGCTACATAATAGACTTATCTAAAGTATTGATTTTGGAAAGAAAAAAAATCTGGAAAGCTAAGGCAGAAGCTGATTGTGTAAAGACAAAAGTAATAGTAGCCAATAAGTACTGCAAGAACAAGGTGCTAGCTCTGTCAGTCACTGGCACCAACTTAAAACTTTAGATGCTAGTACCATTATTAACATTACTTGGTGGTATCAAGGTGGACGACCACTGTTTCACAAAAAGCATAAGCATAGCTAGTAGCTACAATCTTGGTTATACACAAGTGAACGAACAGAAAGAGCTCAAACCTACGGGGTCAGAAAGAGCAGGAACTTTCTTGAGTAGGGCATTAACCAATTTATGGCACAGAATGAGCTCATTGGCACAAAGACACAGATCAACTGCTAGTACGACATCGTTTGTCTCCGTTTCATTTACTTGCGAGTTTTAAATTAGACGACACAGATTAACTAGACTGTCAGTCTGTCACTCACCGGGGTTTAGTTAGTGCGGGCTGACCTACTGTATTTCGCTAGAGTTTCACGAGGAGCAGGATTGTACAAGTGGGGTGGAAATCCAAGGCAAGAGGTCGCATCCTGCATCCGGAAGAGAAGATTTGCTCCAAGAGGAATAAGAAAACTAGCTTACCCCGGCAGATGCCACGATTTAGCCAGAGCCTTGGCCTCAAATGGAGATGGGGTAGAGGAGGGAGATGAAGCCTGATGGTACCTGAAACGCGCGGAGCCAGTCAGGATCATCGTCTTCCTCCCCCATGCTACTAGCTGCTCGGCTGCAACCGGGTGCTTTGGGGAGAGGTCACGGGCGGCTGCGGCGCTCGCTACAGCCTGCCTGGAACTGCAGGGGTTCGCGAGGGTGGATCCGTGGAACAGAGGGAGAGAACGGATCGGTTTCCCACTCCTACAGGCGACGGCAGATGCAGCTCCCTCGCCGCCGCCCGCCGCAGAGAAGGAAGAGGAGGTCGCGCGGAGGAGAAGGGCGGCGCAGGCGGAAACGTCAATGGGCCGGAAGCAGAGACGGATCTCTAGGAAGGAAAATGCCTGCTCCACATGGATACGGGCTTTAACTTCAAGGCCCGCGACGTGCGGCCCAGGAGGAGGAATGCATTAGTCTTCGGGCCCGGATGGGTTAATGTAATGCAAAACAAAAAAAAAAATCTACTTTTCCTCCCAACTTTTACCAAAGTTCGTTTTTTCTCTTTCAACGTCAAAACCGGGCAAACCACCTCTATTAAATTTTTTTAACTGTGCATTTTATATCTTTGGAGAAGTTTCGAAGGCGGTTTTGCTACAGTAGATGGAGGTTTTGCTATAGTTAAGATGATTTTGTATTTTTCTTTTTTAATTATTTCGGCGGAATCTTTAAAAAATCATACTAAATAACAAAAAATCATGAAATAAAAAATCATAGTAATATAACATTCTTTGAACTTAAGTTTGTCATTTCCTCTTGTTTTTTAGTTCTTAACTGACTCCTGTCTTGTAGGGACTATGCCAAGGATCTTATTTTTGGTCAAGAGTCTGTGTGCATAACATGGCCAAGCTGTCCAGGGAGGCGACCACATTCCGCCGAGTTATGGAGTCCCTATTTCACCACTTCGATAATGCTGATTCATGGTCATCCAAGAATGGTCTTGCCCTTTGTGTTCTATTGGACATGCAAATGTTCATGGAAAACTCAGGTGCCCAATTCGCATTAAGTAAACCTTTGTCATTAACATGACTACTTTACTTATTTAGCTACAACTGGCTTTTGCAGGGACAAATATTAATTTGATGACATCAGTACTAGTAAAGCACCTTGAACACAAGGCCATACTGGAACAACCTAAGATGCAACTCAGCATTGTGGAAGTGATAGCTGCTCTTGCAGAACAATCAAGAGCTCAGGCTTCAGCAGCAACCATGGTTGCTAGTATAAAGTGATCTTGTGAGGCATATGAAAAAGACACTGCATTTAGCTCTCGGCAGCAAAGATTTGGAGGCGGTAAAGTGGAATGACAAACTCCGCAAGGCTTTTGATGAATGCATAATCCAGCTGTCAAAGAAGGTCAATTTCCCTCCAATTGAAACTTTACCAGTAATTTGTACTTGCTGCTCTTTGCCTTTTCTTCCCTTGCTAATTTGATGCCAGTATTATGCTTCTTACTTCTTAGCTTGGTTTGCATAGTACTATATGAGATCATAACTTAGTTGGTGTTGTTGATCAAGTAGGTGATGCTGGACCAGTTCTTGACATGATGTCTGTGATGCTCGAGTACATATCATGTACTCCTCTTGTTGCTATAGCAACTACCTCAGCTGTTTATCACACAGCTCTTGCTTCAATACCGAATTTGTCATATCAGAACAAGGTATGTTGTTGGAGCACAGACTTTGAATTCATTTTAGCAGTAATTCTTAGTGATTTTTCAACTGTTTATCCTGTGTAATATTTATCAGGTATTTCCAGAAGCACTTTTTCATCAATTGCTGTTAGCGATGGTTCACCCTGATCATGAAACACGTGTTGGTGCACACCACCAGAGAACACTCTCGAGGGCTGTATCTGTCTTCTCATCTTCAGCTGCTTTGTTTGATAAGCTGAGAAGGAATAAAAGCTCCTTTAGAGAATATTTACATGATGGAAGCATGAATAGAATTTTGCATTGATGATGAAACTGCTAATGCCAATGACTTGCGAGGCTTGCAAAGCTTGAGACAAAGCCTCAGATTTTCTTCAGTGCCTCGGAAATAAACGAAACGGTATGTTCTGCCATGAGCAACTTGTTCGCTCCCCTCCAAAGGAAAAAAAAATCCAACATGTTGAAACTTGTGCTCAGAAATTTACAGGCTAGTAATGATTGGATAAAGTTTTTCTGCTATTCACATCCTTTTATCAAAGTTATGTATACTTCATGAAATGACTGTGTTAAGACTAAGCAGCCAGAAGGCCACTCTTCTGCTCTCATCTATTTGGCGTCAAGTGCTTTCTCCAAAAAGTATCGCTCAAAACTAGTTATTGCTCATATATATAGTTTGCTTCTATCGTTTTTGGGATCAAAGGTACTTAATTTTATGAGCTGTCATTTGTTTTGTGTCTATGGTTATCTGAATTATAGAGAATTGCTATTCTTCCTGCAATTTGTTTGATTTGATTATTTTTCAATTAAAATGATGATACTGTATATTATCATGCATGAATATGATCATTCTCACATTTGTTCTCTTTATTTTGTAGTCACTACATCAATTTTTGAGGCTCTTGCTCCCAGTTTTCAGATTGGATTTTCTTTAATGAGCCATTCACTAGGAGGAACAGGTGAAGCAATTTATCATTTGCCTAGAGTTAACCAAAGTGCATGTTAATTTGGTTTCTGATAAGTACCTATTATCAACATATTCCTTTTTTGGGGCATCCTCATAACAATTTTTTTAACCAGTAGTATCAATATATTCCTTTTTTGAGGGCATCCTCGTACCATTTTTTAACACTACAGAACATAGCAGCCATGTATGATGCAGGTTATTGTCACAAGGATAGAAAAATTGGTCAGTAACTAACACAATATTACATCATCAGTTGTGATTGAATTATATTCCCTCCATTCCAAATTATAAGTTATTCCAAGAATCTTAGAGAGTCAGCATTTAAGTTTAACCAAAATTATAAAAAGATACTAAGATTTATAACATAAAATGAGTACTATGAAAATATAATTAAAAAAGAATCTAATGATACTTAGTTGATATCATAATACTTATTATTTTATCATATAAATTTGGTCAAACTGTACTTTGACTCTCCAAGATTCTTAGAATGACTTATAAATTAGGATGGAGGGAGTATTTTAGATCAAAGGCTTTCACCCAACTTTATAAGAAAGCGTAACGAACACCTTGATCCGGCACTGGGGATTCCAGTTTACAAAACAGAGGGCCCAAAACAACCACAACTAAAAGCTCGACAAAAGCAACTAAAAGCTATAAAAGGTTCAGCAAAAGCAGCTAAACGAGACAAAGAACTCTAATAAGACAGAAACTATATCGCAGAAGCAGCTTTCGCCGAAATCAAATTCATCATCTCATCCGCCATTGGAATCAGCTTCGGCTTCAACAGAGGACGCCAAGACTTGCTCAGCATCAGCATCTTGTAGATCAGCGCTACTGGCGATGTCACAATCTTCTTGCGAGACTTCCAAATGGACCACAATGCACCTGCAGATAGAAAAAGGATTAGCACTTGTTTCTTACCTCGACTTCTTTCCACAATCTCTAAAAACAGCAACGAACAGCTGGTCATCCCAGACAGTCTCGCAAGAAAGACCAAAGGAAAATAGCTAAGGGGCATTGGAAGAGTATATGACCAGAAGTTTCATGTTTATCACAAACAAAACATTTCTCAGGGCCAGACCACTTCTTTTTTAACTGAACTCCACACTGAATTCCATCATGTATGGCCACCCAAAAGAATATCTTAACCATCAAAGGAATAGGGGCTTTTCGAGAAAAGATTACACCTCCACAGGTCATTGCAGGCTGACATAATTTTTGGAACACACACTACATTGCTCCAGAAATTGTCTGAAGAAAGGTATCAATCTGCACTACCAATCACATTGCTAAGTGAGTCCCTGAATCTGCCGCACCAAGGACTTTGAGAATTAGTCTGAACATGCAGTACTGTTCAATTGTAATAGGTGACAGAAATCCATGGGCCTAATGTAATAAGTGAAATATTCTTAAACATAAAAAAAGTTGTTCTTTAGTTACAGTTCCATTAATCTTCTCAGTTCTTAATAAAATTACATTTTTATAAAAGTATCTGTGTGTCATAGATTCAGTAGCCTTGGAACCCTTCGATTCTTTCCCCACTTATGTTAGGCAAGGAGCTGAATGGATGAAAATTACGTTGTGAACGAATGATTTGACTATACTACATGTTAAAAGATACACTCAACTACTCGAGCTCTGCATTGCCATTATTACCTATGGGTGCTTTCATCTGACTTTTATTCAACCAAGTTGGCGATGCATTTTATTCCATAAATGCAGTTAGATGACACTTAGTGTTAGATGACTTTACCAAGCACCTAAGCTCCCGTTGTAATTCTGTAGGTCCTTCCAATGTGCACCCAACATTCTCAAACCCACCAAGGCCGACACGAAGGAAACATTATGCATCTCATGTGCTATGCAAATTGAACAATGTATTCTTCACCTTTTCACCAACTTCTCTATTTGATCTTACGAGATGTTTATTAAGTGAGAAAAATGCATGTGCGTGCTGTTCTACAAAAGTGGTTATGATGTACTTACTTTCCTTTGTCAATTTGATAGCAACAATTGCAGGCAGCCACATCGAGTGATTTTTTTTACACTTCCTTCTCCCGCTGTGCACAGGTTCGGATTGCATCTCATCTTTAGACTTACGGAACCCTTCCCTCGAGCAATAAAACACTTATTTATCAGCAATCCATTCTTTGCTTGTGCTGACCAACACGTACCGGAAACCCAATATGTGCAGCATAGGCTTCGTAGAACTCTATGGCTGATTCAATATCCTCAAATGTCATGCCAACTGCTGGCTTTAAGGACTCATCGCATTCTGTTGTGTAAGATGAACCCTGCATGAAAACATTATTGCGTAAACATGAATGACTGCTGGTAGAGATCATGCATTTTTTTCGTAACATAGCAACAGGAGGAAGTTTCTTACTAAGAAAGGTACACTCCATGATTTTTGTGGTGTTGCAGACCCTACCCTCAAACATGGTGGAGCTTCTCACAGGCCAATAGGGGCCATGGCCACCCCTAAACTTGCATAAACTGCATTAGTTGCAGCCATTCTGGCTTGATAAAAACTAAAGATTAACCTTGTTCTTTAATGATTGGCTCCTGCTGGATTTAGGTCCAAGCTCCGCCACTGCCCTCAAAGTCATGTAGCTACAACCTGGTGTGAAGGATGATTTCTGCATAAGAAAGCATGAATATATTACATGGTACACACTAATTAAGTCTTTGAAATACACAGTACATTTTTTCATACATTGAATGATATACTCCATGATTTTCAGGGTGCTGCACATCTCACTCCAAAAGTGGCATCCACTTGGACTACTGATTCGGCATCATACAACACATCCGGTGAATCAGGTGCTACAGCGTTGCTCGTGTCAACATTGACAAAGAGAGAGAACACATATGAATTAATTGTTGTTTGCCGAAAAAAGAGGATAGTAATTTTGTTACAAACAGCTTACAACACAC
>Ga0182004_10003168_pt1 | contig 13028 bp, 11 predicted proteins | sample Sormic07211540_1_FD_120479 | JGI IMG/M metagenome (GOLD analysis project Ga0182004, IMG submission 120479) | Endophyte microbial communities from Sorghum bicolor roots, Mead, Nebraska, USA - 072115-40_1 MetaG | ecosystem: Host-associated > Plants > Roots > Unclassified | place: USA: Nebraska... | reverse complement strand
CCCTCTTGATAGTCGGCTATCTATCCTAAACCCGGTCAATCACTTCTCTACTCATCTTAGACCGGCAAAAGTAAAACCCTATGTTTATACCATTGCCTTGATAACTTTTGCTCCTCATCTATCATCATGATCTCCACTTCATGCTTCATCCCTTTGTGATCATGTGGCCACCTTTTCAAGCCACCATGCACCTTCATCACATGTGTTGCTATGCCTAACTCAAATCACTTAAACACAAGGCATTAGCAACTTGGTGTCATTAATTACCAAAACCAAACTTGGGCTTTCACGGTCCCATACCCAAAGAGGGTTGAAGTTCACCCTCACACCGGACGATGGCAGCGGACTCACTGAGGGTGCATCTGGTGTACTATCAGAGAAGGTACAGTTAGCCGTTAATGGGGCACCGGACGCTCTGTGCAGTGCGTCCGGTGCAACATTGAGCACATCCGGTGCTCCCATTTTCTGTGGAAAATGGGTGGCTGACCCTTGGACTTGATGGGGAGTATTTATACTCCTCCACCTCGTCCGTGGGAGGTCTCTTGCCCATTTGATCAGCTGAGAAACACCTTGTGGTGCAAGAGAGAAGCAAGAACCTAGAGAGGATTGAGAGTTGAGTGATTTCTTGAGTGAATCCTTCTCTAGTTGAGTTCCAAGAGTTAAAGTGTGCATCCACCACTCTCTTGTGCCTTGATTGGGTCAAGTGTGAGTCCTTTGCTTGTTACTCTTGGTGTTCGCCATCACCTAGATGGTTGGGTGGTGATTGGAGGCACGAAGACCGCCCGGAGTTCTTGTGGGTGGCTCGTGTCAAGCTTGTGAGCGGTTTTGGGTGATTCACCGTGACGGAGTCTTGAAGAATCAGCCTGTAGAGAGCATTTGGTCCTTGCGTGGACCAAGGGGGAGCAAGACCCTTGCACGGGTGCTCCAACGAGGACTAGTGGGGAGTGGCGACTCTCCGATACCTCGGCAAAACATCACCATGTTCTTCTTGCTCTTCTCCTTTACTTTCTAGCATTTACTTTGAGCATTTACATTCTTAGAATTGCCATGCTAGAATATGATTAGAATTAGGTTGCAAAACTTTTATCAGGTAGTTCTAGAACACACTAGGAACAAGGGGTTGAATTGGAGCTTATAGGTTGCTTAAATTTTTTGAGAAGCCCAATTCACCCCCCCCTCTTGGGCATCTTGATCTTTTCAAGTGTCAAGTCTAGAGCATAGTTCCACCACTCTAAATGAGAGGGTGAAAGCTCTAGAGCACCCTAAGAAGTAGGGTTGATTTGTCTTAGCATCCAATAGGGTGAGTGTGAGTTTTATTAAAAGTTTGTATAATTTTAAAAAGTTTGCTATTGCAATGATAAGCACTATATGAGGATGAATAAAATGATTATTATATGTCTTGTCTTTGTTTTGTCTCTCTTTTGTCTCCACCATGTTGTGAATGAAGGATAATAGGAAACCAGTGTGGGGGAGAAACCTGACGATTGAAACGAATGAAACCATGCAAAACGATAAAAATATTGGAGAAGACATGACACGAAGACCGTGCTCGGCGAAGCTGACCCCGAAGGGCCACTAGCTAGGGGCGACCGCCCCACTCTTCCTTGGGCGCCCGCCCAAGGGGTGGAGCCATATGGTTCCTGCTTCGAACCACGGTCAGGTATGACTTGTCTATGTTATAAATTGTTATTTTCGTTGCTGTTTCGATTCGGAATAAAATATCTCTAGTTAAATCACCCTATGCATAAATATTTAGAAAGATATTTTTATTCATGACCACGACTTACACCATGATAATTCCTAGAAATTCTTGTTGTTGTTGGGAACTTTAATATAGGGACCCCATATCACTTAAGTTGTTGTGGAAAGAGATATAGTATGAATAGGAGAACTTGATTTCTCATGTCTAGTCATTTGCAGAATTTTACTTTTCAAATATCTTTAAATTACTAGCTATACTTCTCCTTTATAGCAAGAATTATTCTCCTACTAGAGCCATGCATGATAGATATAAACTAGCTCATAAGCTACTTGCTTTGTATTGTGTTTTGTCAAATCTTATTGACCTATGTCGAGATGATTATCATGCTCCTAAGATCAAGATCACATACACCCACACAAATCTGCCATTCTTACACTGGGAATGCACACAAGCATGCCTTTCCATCCACAAAAATGTTTTGACTCCTACACTAGGAGGAAACAAAAAAAGAGTCTTAGTAGGAATAATTGCTCTAAAAGTTCTTTAAAAATTCTTTCTCAATACTTATTGGTTACAAAAGGGAGGTATGTGGCTATGCACAATAAAAGTATTGAAAAAAGAGAAAGAAAGAGAAAAGGGACAAGTGTCCTAGGAAGAAAAAGAGAATAAAAGATAGCCCATACCATCCTGTGCAAAGACCATTAGTGCTTCAAAGAAAGAAAGACATTTTGAAAAGAGCAATGTAGAATTAGGATTAGCCACTATATATATTCCACACACATGGACTTCTTGATCTAAGAGTATGCTATTCCCCTCTATGAATCTTAGTATTGACTTAGCAAAATATGCAAGGTAAGTATGCTATTTCCTTGAATTACCTTTAACTCCATATAAGCCTATGTAGAGTTGGATACATATATATGAGGCATATACCATACATGCTTTGGTGAGTTCCACAAATACCACCTATAATGAGTGACTCGAGTGTGCTACATGAAGGAGAAGGGTAAGCTAAGTTTTTCTTTGCAAAAAATATTATAAAACTCCAAGTGTCAAGGCTGAAGGAAAAGAGAATCTATTTTGTACTTCGAATTTAGAAACCCTAATTCATATTTCTAGAGAGAATTAGAAAGAGACGGGTCCTTTGAATGGATCTGTCTCTATAGGGTGATCGCAACAAGAGAGATTGAGAGAGTATAGGATGAAGATAGGAGTTGATGAAGCCCGGTCTGTCGGTACCTTCTTCTTTGTATCTTTAGGATCAAGTATCCTAACCTGAGGCTTGGTTCTAGAATCATTCAGCAATTCAACTTATAATACTAGTAAGTTATTGTTCTTATTGTTCTTTGGTTTACAAGTTTAGTTTATTCGCTTTGCGTAGGGAATAGAGTAATTATTCGTAACGTAAGCATGGTGCTTGGGCTAGGAATACTCATAGATACTCCCTGTTTAGCCAGATTTGTGGTAGCTTTGGAGGGAAGTGACAAACCTCTATGGTCTCTTTAATCCACGTCTAGTATGAGTTAAGTTAGGGTATATGGTGCTAGGGTTTACCACTCTCTGAGGTGTCTCTTTTTCTAGGTACTCCTCTTAGAACAATATCCTCACACTTACCATAGGTTAGAAGAACACTGACAAAAAAGTTCTCTCTATATCGCTCATATCTCACTATCTTGTCTTGCAACTCAAGGGTAGCAGGTAAGATAAGGGTTGGTCTTTTGCATGCTTTCTCCTAGTGGTAAAAAAATAAATACAATACTCTAGACTTATCCCTCGGGTGAAGTACTCATCAATATCCGTGCACTTGCAGATTATTTCTTTAGATTCTTTCATATGTATATCTAATATCAACAAGTAATTGGCCCATATCTATATGTATGTGAACCCATAGGATCGCACGCTTAAGGGGCTAGAAGCTTAATTCGGGTTGGACTCAAATTAAACAAGGCTTAGGGTTTTCTAATTGGGCCTCCAACTCAAGGCTGATTGGAGGACGCCTATATAAGTGAGGGAGAGGGCACGTCTAGGGTTAACTCACGCCATTAGGCAGTTGCCACCGCTCACCCATGCTCGCGCCTATTGCTCCTCACGAACCTAGCAGTCTGGAGGCGCAACGCTTCTTCCCCGCACATGTGGGATACCTTAGAGGTGCTGCGTATGGAGCACAAGGGCAAACCGCGTGAGAGTTATTAATGTGGTGGACGATGACACAACTGTATGGCACTGCTACTATGTGCATGGCTACACTGAGTCGCTTCTACTGCACCTACGCGTCTAGTGGTAATCTTGTGATCTATAACTGGTAGTTGATCCTATTTTATGAGGTCAAAATTTTTGTTTTCTAACTAGCGTAGTGTCCTCATAATCCTTCAACATGAAGTGGAGCTCTCGGCATTCTACATCATGGCGCATTCAAGGAGGCCTTGGAGCCCATCATGGACCCTGTTCCCCATAGGGGTTGATGGCTCAAGCATCACCCTGTTGAGGAGGGCAGCGACTGCCATGTTCTAGCTGGCCCTACTGAAGAGCGGGGGATGCTCTCCCTCTTCATCCTTGTTGATACAACTATTGACGTCATGAGCGCGACATCGAGCTGCACCTCCATCTCCCCAAGCTGATTGTTCCTGCTTGAGGGACACGTGTAGTTCCATCAAGTGCCTTTGGTCCACATCAAGCTTTGCCTCAAGCTCTTTGACCTGTTCCAGGTTGGCTCGACGGTGGCCATTAGGGGCCGAGCCTACTACTGGTAGCCTTCGTTGGTCGGTAGGGAGTACCTCTTGCGAAGGAGTAGCATCCATGGGTCCAGCAGGTCCAGTGCCCTCATCTCCTCCTAGGGGAGCTCCCCTAGCCTCAAGGTGGAAGCACTCTCGAGAAGGATCGTAGTCACCCTCGTCAGAGTCGGAGTATCCGAAACAATAATTGCTTGCCATGAAGAAATGGTGGAAAGTCTCTAGGTCACCATACCGGGAGAAATCCACACTTAAACAAGCGTCCTGCTCCGAGGAGCTAACCTCGAGATAGGTGGATGCAGACGGTGTGGTGATGAGGTCAAGGGTTGACCTCAAGTGGTGGCCAGAGAGATCTGCGTATGCACTTAAGGAAGTGCTCATAGAGGAGGCAGAAGTTGCAGCAGCATTCCTCAGTCCATACTTGAGTGAGGATGGCGCAGTCACTTGCCTTCTTAGCATCAGGTTTGATTCTAAACACGGCGGGGGTGGGGCTCTGTGTCGTGATGGCGATGATCCCGGTGTCCCTTTCCCAAGGTGTGGTCGGTCAAGTGTACTGACTACCAACCAAGGTGGATTGGGAAGTCATGCTGATGGTCCTCTAGGTCTAGATGCAGAACCAGCGACCCATTAGGTTTTTCTAGGGGTGCTGATCGTTAGATGGAGAGGATCAACGTGTGGTGTCAAAGTGATCCTACCCCTAGCGATACGGCTAGAACTCCCCGGCCTCTGTCTCGCTCGTCGGGTGTTTCCAGAATGATGTCCTGAGTGCTTCCCATGCACAGGCTGGGTAGGGAGAGGCTCTGGCCCAGGCTCAGGCTCAATACGTGGTTAGAAAAGGACCATGTCATACCCAAAGCCAAGCGACATGAACTCCAAGCTCCTAAACCTCATCATCGTGCCAAGGTAGAGTGGGTGGAAACTATCCGTCATCTAGGCTTTCCCGAAGGAAAAGGTATCGCACGCAGAAGGCCCCTACCTGGCGTGCCAGTTGTCGATGTCTAGTCTCATGGTCTAGACGCCAACGAGTAATATGAGTCTACATGCCCCGGAACCAAGATGATGGTGTAAGAAGAACACAAGAGATTATACTAATTTGGGCTAACGATGCCCTACATCTAGTGTGAATATGGAGACTTGTATTATCCTACACCCGAGGTGCTTGTCGTAGGAGTTACAAGCGGGTTACGAGAGAGGGTACGTGACCTAGGTCTCGGCTGGAGGTGTGGTTGTGTCTAGGTGTGTTCGAGTGTCTCTGCCTATTATGAATGGGACCTTCCTCCCCTTTTATAGCTCAAGAGGAATGAAGGGGTACATGTGTTGGTGTTGTAGCTCATCCCTGAGTACAGGGCAAGGGATGGTGTCTTTACGGTAGCGGCAGGGTGTCCCATTCTCGGAGCTGTTGTCGTGGCCGGACCATCACTAATCCTGTGGACTTGATGTTCGGCCCTAATTCCACCTTGCTGAGCCATGCTCAGTGTCATGGCCTGCTTTCCCAGGGCCTTATCCTTGAATGGCGCTTAGACACGACAGTAATCATTGTGGCTGCAGTGCCTTAGACTAGATGTCACACATTCCCTTTGACCCGCCGTACGTACATTGACAGGTGTCAGATGCTGCAGTGATGGAAGCAGGTAGCATAGCGAGCGTCATTTCTTCTTGCCGTGGTATGGTGAGCACGTGCCCCGCGTCCCATCCGGGGTGCGGTTATTGTGTGCGGGGAGTCCTCGAACAATTGATCTGGGCCGAGGCCAGGGCTCGGGCGAGGCGGAGAAATTGCCAGAGGCTTGGGCTCAGGCGAGGCGGAGAAATTGCCCCCGACTTGGGCTCGGGCAAGGTAGAGAAATTGCCCGAGGCTTGGGCTCGGGCGAGGCGGACAAATTGCCCGAGGCTTAGACTAAATCTCGGGTGGGTTAAGGAGGAATCCCCGCCACTCTTGGTCTGCCCTGGGCCGAAAGAGAGGAGTTGCAGCCCCACTTTAGGGTTTTTCTTAGGATGTTTGGACCTTGAGGTAACCTTGGGCTTTTTTATATTGTTAGCTGAGGTGCCCTGGTTTATGGTACGTGACAACAGGGTTCTAGATGAGAAAATGCAAGAAAAAAATCTAGTGGAAGATTTAAACACATACGGATACAAATTCAGGATTTCTGATGCAAAATATAAGATCAGGTCATGGGAAAGTGCCGAAAAAAAATCTTTTAAGATACAAATATAAGAAATTCTTGGAGATAACCTCTTTTTTCTTTAGATACTAATTTGAAAGTAGGCAAACACCATATTTTAATGAACAAAATATGGGGAACTCCAAGAGATGCTCTAACTACGTCGTCTCAATGCTGCTGTGAGAGTAGAATTATTGTACACTTACGAGACGAACTATGCAAGCGCAATGGTATATATGAAGAGGATTTGCCATTATGGTCTTATGGAATATGAAGATTCCTAGTCTGATCCCTTCTTTGCATTCTCTCAGAATACTTGACAATGTCGATACCAGAGGTGTTGCAGCCACCAAATGCAGACTCCAGCTTGTCCAGGTCAAACATGTCAGCCATTATTCTCTGGCACTCGGAATCGTTAGTGTAGACAAATTTCACTTTCTCTTTCACCTCTGGCTCGATGAAGTAATTTAGTATCTACATAAGCAAGTTTTCAGAACAAAGTCATGTAGATGTTCATGGAAAGCACTGTCAGGGATGCAAGGGCACATTGCCATGCTCGTTTCCAATATTCAACTGAACAATAGAAGTACTACTAATGTACATTCCATGTGCGCTGGGTGCAGTCACTATATTGGGTGTCGAGCAAATCATTCTCAACATATAAACTTTTTGAGAAGACAAATTATCCATTGAACATGTCTTTGACATTAATGCACTTACAATATCCATAAAAATATAAAACACAATATACATTGACACTACAGTTAATGAATACTATAATTTCCATGAAATGTTTAACAACCTAAATCGGATTTATAAAATGGTGTTTTTTAAACATAGAGAGTATAGTAGTGCTTTCGCAAATACCGTACCTTCCAAAAGGATTCGAACATCTTTGGAGGGTTGCAAAGAATTGCAACATCTATCAACCCTGGATAATAGTTCTGAATTATATGCACTGATTGACGGGACTCCGCCAATGGAGTACTTGATACTGTCCATCCACTGAAATCAACTACCCAAACAACATTTTCTTGTGCATTTTCTGAGCTCATGGTACAACTTTCCAAGTTGTAAACTAGTAGTTTTACCTGCTCCTTCGCTGGAACTAAGCTCTATCCAAACACGCCTTAAGGTTAGCAAAATATATGTTATGGACAAAGAAGTAAGAAAATTTCTTCAAATCTTAGAAATCCTTACGGCACATTGGTATGATCTCCCAAATGTAAAGTAAGTTTTTTTTTTGCAAGATGTTTGAAGAAGAAAATGATGTCCAAATATAAAGAGGTACATATTTCTTTACAGAAAACATTTTAAGTGTAATTTCACATGCAAGATATTATGGGTTTTGCTATAGTATTGGGAACTGATCGTGGACGTCGAGCATGACCTAGTATTGTGACACTAATGTTGTTAGGCACTAATGTTGACAAGATTCAATCCAAACTCGACAATCAGATCCGAAAGACTGTCACATGCACATAAAGGTATAATAAAATCTATTAAAGAAAAGTACATTGCTACGTATCAGCAGCCGGTCACAAAGACTATCCAACGCGATGCCACATAGTATTTTTATGATGACATGGAGAAGAGGTGAGAGAAAGAGGTTGTTGTTTTGTGAAGCAACCCATAGTGAAATATTGGGCACAACCATCTTGTGAAAATGTTATATTTATTTGAGACAACTAGATTAGCTACTAAATCTGACCTTTATTGACGGCATGGCTACAAACACAGTTCGCCCATTCTTGTCGAGGTAGTCAGCTATATACATTTTCTTCAACAACTGCTCCGTTTCAGCAATGTCTTCCTAACATAGATTCCAAGACAAAAATTTGCTTTTCGTGACTAATAAAGATACCATAAACACAAAAATAATACATAACAGTGACCTTTTATTACAACCATATATGTAAACTAGTGCTTATATAAATACACTCCAAACGTGTATATATAGGAGTTCATTATCCAATAATATACGGCACTTACCCAACGGATTTTGTCTGGCCTGTACTGACGCCTCCACTTGACAGTTTCTTTCAGAGCCTTGGTCGCTTGCACCGTGCTCCAGTTTCTAGTACGGAGGAAGCGGCGGATGGTGGAGTCCGTCAAGAAGCCTGGCATCTCTGTGGGCAGGTCACCCAGGAGTTCCCGTACCTCATTTATCTGTACAAGTATGTCCATATCGACAAGTTACTGATGACCATTTCTGTATTCTGTCAGGTCGCACTAATGAATTTCTCATGGCAACAAATAAGTTAATGTAAGTTTTTCCTGCGGAAGTTATTACTTTCACAGAAAAGGAGATGAAGATTTTAAACTTTAATTAACCACCGTTTTATTCTGTACAAAACGTCTGAGCGTGCCGTCTTACCTTTGCCTGCTGTTCATGTGAAGACGACGCCTGTTTCTTCAGCTTTGGGTCGCTCTTGCTCTTGAGGAGGTTACTCATTGCTTGTGCTCAGTTCTGGGTTTCTAGCTGGATGCCTGCACACATCCAGTCCACAGGAATTGCTCCTCGATTTTATAGAGTTCTCTTGCATGTGCCGTTACCAGGTCAGCATCATGGACACGGGGATACGAGAAGATCGACGGAATGGAATGGCAAGTGAGGAGATGGTAGTTGAGCTATGAATGCGTTCAACGATGTAGCGGTTCTCCCTTGCGTCTGTGTCATGGTCCACGCTGAATTTAAGGTGCAAGGATGGAGTTCGGCCAGGAGCCCGGGCATATACTCGCACTGTCTCTAAATATCTGTGGTTCATTTTCTTGGAAAATATTTTTAATTAAATATATATTAAAAAATATTTATATTTATAGTATATAATTAGTATCATTAGAAAGACATAATTATTTCAAAAATTTATAAATACAGATGTTACATCTATTTTTTTTATAAATGAAGTCAAATTTGTGGTACGTACACCAATAATAATAAATCGTCAAATTTGTGCTGTGTACACCAATAATAATAAATCGTTAGGGACAGAGGGAGTATTTTGCAAGAGTAGTTGGCTGGTGATCGTTGAAGACTAGAGCTAGAAAGGCACGGCTGTATCAAACACACGTCACCAAGCCTAGAGAATATAGTATACTGTTCGCTTGTCTTATGCTAGTGCAGAGAGTTTCATAGCGTTGTTCCAAGGTTGCCATGTTATGTAAAATATGAAATAAAATTTGGATGAAACACCAACTCTCAATGGAGAGTTTCATTTCATGGTTTCATAGGCATTTAATTTCAGGACATATAGAGAGTTGGTAATTGTGCTAAAAGTGTTTTATCTAGATGAAACCCATTTATTGTCTCTCTGCTTAAATACACTGCCATGTCAACCAAAATGTTCATGTAGCAGTCTATTTAATATGAATGAAACTCAGATTAAACTCCCAATGAAACTGGCTTTATAAGCCGTATTTTTTTTGTCAACTAATAATATTTTTCTCTTAAAAAAATGAGTGTACAACCATGATTTTGCAGGGCACTCATAATGCAGACTCTATCATAGAGTCTAAAGTTATTTATTACCTCGAATAATGTGGACTTAGAGTCTAAATAAGACTTGTTGTCTTATTTTTCCTACCTCTTTCTTTAATAAATATGCTGTCATATCAGCAAAATACCATAAATAATATGAAATTAATTGTTTTGGACTCTGTGATAAAATTTTGCATTGTGAGTGCTCTCGTAGAAGCGAAGAGGCATGCAGACTCCGCGAAGAAAATTAATACTGATGAGGATATGGTCAGCCAAAGAGATTAATTATTACGACGGAGCCTAAAGATTCCTGCTGTGAAATAAATTTAAGGCATTTATTGTGGTCAAGACCCTTCGGTTGGCGAGAACCTGGAAATATTAATTACTTGTAGAATTAGATTTTGCCATCGGAATTCTATATTCTCAATCCATCTCAAATTCTTTCGACTTTTTTAACATCAAGTTTCACCACATGTGTTATTCCAAAATTTGTATAAATTTTTACTTCTTTTGTCGTGGCTTGGTTTATTAACAAAAAATCTTCAAAAATGACTTAAATTTGACTATGTTTATATAATATTTTTTTAATAAAACAAGTAGTCAAATTTAGAGTAAAAGAAATTAAACGTGCTTGGCTCGCAAAATTCAAAAACCAGTGTTACCTCCAGTCCGTACGTTTTAAGAACGACCTTAGGTCATCCTTTTATGTTTGGCCTTCTGTGTTTAGTTTGCTTGTAAGTACATTTTTTTCTTGAATTTAACAAAAAATGTTACATTGGCGATCTCTATAGCCTATCCTATCTTATACTCCTATAAAATTAAACGTCATTATCTATTTCTCTTAACATGCAAGTTGTCTAACTAAACAACCCACTATCACATACAACTAAAAACCAACTAGCCCATATAATTGTAGTGTCCACATTAGCATATCACTATATTTTTCTCAACATACAAGTAGTCTATGTCCAACTAAGTAATGCACTATTACACACAACTAAAATTCACTAGACAAACAATTGTAATGTCCACATTAGCAAGATACATAAGAATTTTTTTTTGTCCATGTCATTATGTCACACAATCTACAATTTTGCAATCCAGCTGCAATACGCGGGATATCCTCCTAGTCTATATCTCTTATAAAGATAACCTCCACTAGCTATTTATCTTGCCATGCAAAGTGTCCACATCAGCATGTACTAGAACATTCTACTAACACATAGCACATTCAACTATCTCGCGCATATAAAGTGTGCACATCAACATCCATAAGACATCAACCTATCGCATGTCATTATGTCTCCATTGAACCTATTATATTAGCAAAACACATGAGTTATTAACGTATATTGTTATATTATCAACAATATATATACATCTCCTGATTTTTAGTGATTAATATTTTAACCTATTTATATTCCTGTTTTATACCCACGCTAAAGCACGGGAAATCCTCCTAATACCTTATATAGACGAAGGCCACTATCAATCATAATTATTATAAAGCTCGCACCATGTTAAGCCATGTCATCAAGATTTCAAAGCCGTTAGATCATACTCTTAATTATTTTCTAATATCCCACCGTCCATCCTGATCCATCTCACATGCTGTGCTGCCACTCACATACACATGCGCCATCAATTTTTGCATGGCATGCATCCCTAGGATCCCCAACCGTTTTTTATTTTGCTTGCTGCAGCATGGCATCCCTAAGTTCATACTTTCAAGTTGTTTGGAGTTGTTTTAAGTTAAAATTTTTAAATTTTAATTAAATTTCTATAAAAAATATCAAGATTTATGGTATCAAACAAATATCCACTACAAGATTGTGCGTAGCCTCCTAGTGTCAAAAACATTTGGGAACATGAATAAAACACACAGATAGACATTCCCGAGTGTATGAACTCAGCGAACCACACTAGAGGGCATCATGTCACGAAACTAAAGGGTTCCCTAGTGTCTTGAACGAAACAGTCGATGAACTAAAAGTTTCCCGTGTGTTTCCACATGCAGAGCACACGAGAATGAAATATACTAATGGTACAGTCCATGATAACAGAACCATTCCCCTAAGTACCGCACAATCGACATCCTTTACACCTATTCTCCAGTGTTGTTTCCTGAGTGCTTGGAGATGATCAGATGACACGCACTCAGTACAGATAAGGTTTAGGCCGCTACCATATTGTACCACGCGGATCATTTTTTTGTTAATTACACTCAGTAACTGCCCCACTAGCTCACCACATTGTAGATCCATATGCACTGACATGCACTTCATAAATTAGAATATGGAAAAGTTGAACTTCCCAGTCCGGTTTACACGGAAGGCGATGGCGACGATTGGGCGACTCCGGGGCAACCTTGGTCAATGGTGATGATTGCAATCTTCTGTAGCTCCACCTGGGGTTCATGTGATTGGAATCTCCTGATTGTACTAGAGTTAGACACCGTATTTTAACCAAGCGCTCTGGTAACGTGATCTGGTTCATTTAGGTCACGCGTTTTTTTAGAGTTTCTGAAACCCCATTCATGCTGTTTTCAGCAGCATTATCTTCGCATGTTGACTCTCGATTCAGTCTCGATCTCAGTGGTGGGCGAAAAGGGGATTCTGGTTAGGTTTCTGCCCGCCCGAAGCCATCATATTTCATGTTGATCATCTCTCGAGGAGCCTAGTAGATGACGGGAAATAGTGTTGAGTTAAATCTTAGGGCCTGTTTAGATTGGGAACGAAAATTTTCTGGGTGTCACATCGGATGTGTCGGAAGGATGTCGGGAGGTGTTTTTAGAAACTAATAAAAAAACAAATTACATAGCTCGTCAGGAAACTGCGAGACAAATTTATTAAGCATAATTAATCTGTCATTAGCATATGTGGGTTACTGTAGCACTTAAGGCTAATCATAGAGTAACTAGGCTTAAAAGATTCGTCTCGCGATTCTTAACTAAACTGTGT
>Ga0182004_10003167_pt1 | contig 13029 bp, 9 predicted proteins | sample Sormic07211540_1_FD_120479 | JGI IMG/M metagenome (GOLD analysis project Ga0182004, IMG submission 120479) | Endophyte microbial communities from Sorghum bicolor roots, Mead, Nebraska, USA - 072115-40_1 MetaG | ecosystem: Host-associated > Plants > Roots > Unclassified | place: USA: Nebraska... | reverse complement strand
TCGGGGTCGAGGTTCAGTGCACGAACCTGTCGTAATCTATATATATAAATATATATATGACATATATTCGCGTCTCGTACCAAAGTTGTAAACATGACGCGCGCGGGACCGCCACACTTGACGTAACCGGATTCACATCAATCTACATGTATTGGGTAGGTTAAAGTAGAATTTGAACTAAATTTCATCCAAATCTACTCCAACAAAAGTGGATTAAGTTGAATCCGTCGACATCAAATAGCCTTAGCTCACCACGGCAACCGCATGCGACGGCGACGGCGACGGGTCCGGTGCCACGCACGGCCGGTATGCTTTTGTTGCGGCGAGGCAAATGGATGGGGTCCCTGGGCGGCCGCCCGGTCCGCATGGGTCCGCAGACCCCACCGTGGATTTCAGTGCTCCAAACACACGGTGGTGACAGAAATCAACGGAGTTTTGTGTTCAGTGCTCCAAACACAACACACAATCATAGGAGTAACAACCTGCGCACTCCCTCTACCAAATCTACGGTGGTGACAGAAATCCATGCCGCTTTTACTCGCATATACAGGCCTTGTTTAGTTCAAAAAAAATTTGCAAAATTTTTAGATTTTTCGTCACATCAAATTTTACGACACATGCATGAAGCATGAAATATAGATAAAAAAATAACTAATTACACAGTTTGCATGTAATTTACGAGATGAATCTTTTAAGTCTACTTAGCCTATGTTTGGATAATATTTTATATTTTGTAAAAAAATTTACAAGTAAAGAAGACCATAGTCGCATCAGGTGATCAGGCTGAAAAGGGCTCGAGTGGAGGACAGAAGGGCTCACGGCAGGCAGCAGGCACGCACCTTTCGCCGTCGTAATCCGGAGGGGAGGGGGTCCCCGCGCGGCGAGCTTTTCCCACGGCCAGGGCCCAGGGGGGGACAGGTGGCGCGCCTGGCCGGCAGCCCGCCGCTCCTTCCCTGCAACTTTCCGGCCTCGCTCCGCCCCCAAATCCCAAGAGCTGATGGGGGCAGCGGCGCACCCAAGCAAAACTGTAAAAGAAGCTTCCACTCACTCGCTCACTCCCAGTTGGCCAGCCAGTAGCTCAGTTCGCCACCACTTCACCGCCCCAGGCCAGCCAGAGTTCCCCCATCAGGCGAATCCGTCCGTCCACCCGTCGCCATCGCGAGCCTCTTCTGCTGCAGTTCTCGCCTTTTTCTCCCTCCTTTCGCTCGCTGCCGGCTCGGCCTCATTCGGGCATCCTCGGCGCGCACGCCACCGTCCGCGGGAGCGAGGAGCAGCAGTAGCGCAGTGCAATCTTATAAAATGGGCACGCACGGCACAAGCCGCGGCCTCACTCTCCCGGCGTGCTCGCGCTCCCCACCTCAGCTCAGCTTCAGCCCGCCGCTCTCCAAGGTGACCAACGCCATGAGTCCCGGAGGTGGGCGCGTGGGGGACGGCAGCGAGAAGCCGCCCCCGCCGACTCCGGGAGCACATCCCCGCTACATCCCAAAGAGAGGGTCGGTGCTGAAGGGGATCGTTCGCGGCGTGCTGGACCTCATCTCCACGCCGATCGGCGCGCCAGCGAACTCCGGCGGTCACCGCGTGCGCCCGGCGCCGGTCGGGGAAGGAGGTGATGGCGCGGTGCAGGGGAAGTAGGTGGATGGGAGTGGGATTTGTTTGCGCGCTCTACGGTGACGATCGGCTCTCGACGGCCCACTCTTTTTATATGGGCCGTCTGTTCTAGTTACCTCCTGCCTGCTGCTTTGTTTGTGTTGTCGTAGCATCTTTGCAGTTTGTTCTTAAAACTTCTTATTACGCATCGTGGGTCTTGGTGTTTATGTCTTGTCTCAAACCACACTACTAGTGCTTCTAGAGCCTGTGCTGTATTTTGGTTTCTGCAGATGATTTTGAGCAACTGAGGAGGTATCTCAGGTGCCGGTCACTTCAATTTCCTTGTGCTAAGTGCTTTTCGGTTTTTGAGATGCTTATATTTTTCGGTTTCTGAGATGTTCCATTTCATAAGAAGGGCAGCCGAGCACCGTAAAAACGAATGAGAAAGCAAACTCTACAGGTTCAAGCATGTATGCAGCTACTAACAAGCTTTGATGCGACAGCCAACGCTACACGAGATGATCTCCCCGAAGAAGCCATGCGAAATGATCAGAGTTTGCATGCATTTCACGGACTGACAATTTTTAGGTCCAGCCGTCCAGGTTGTGGATTTTACCCTTTTCTTATCTTTTTTTTTGATTGATTGAAAGAACGTGAGTTTACTTAACCTACCCTTCGTTTGTCAGAATCTTGTCCAGAGCTCGTAATTCTCAAGTTTAACACGAGATGTCAGACTCAGCTTGTACATGGAGTTTGTTTGTCCAATGCCAATTGCATTGGCAATGAAAAAAATACTAGTAAAACTTATTCAACCATGACTCATCAATTGCTAGTGTTGCATTAGTTTGTAAAGGTGACGTAGAGCCAATCGAATCTTTCCTGGAATACAATTTTACATGCATGCCAAAGTTCATGCAACCATGCCGGACGGATACTTTTGTTTCCCCATGATTGTCATCCAATGTCAAAACCCATAAGCGAACTGCGGATAATATAGTTTTACTGTTACAATTGCATCTCATTGGTCCACAAATTAGGTAGTACTATATAAAGCGTACTCTACAACTCTAGTGCTGTTTTTGCACCTGGAATCGGATACTACAGATGCTAAAGAAAAAAAAGAAGAAGAAATGATAATCAATCTGGGCAAAACCATTTCGGTTTGTTTCTGGAGTATCCTACACCTGGCCCTCACTTGAAGCCAATCACCTCCATCAGGTTTTGAGCAAACCGTTGGACTTGGATCAGAAATCATTTCTGACACCGTTGGTTGGGTGACGATTGCTTGAAGTGGCACAAATGAGTACATTAACAAGAAGATGCAACGGAACAAATCCAGATCAAGGCAAAATGTCTAGACAAAACTGCTGGATTATGCATGTTATTGGCTCAACTGCATTATCCAACTATGTTACCATGCTGAATGTTTCGTATCTATTCCTGAACCACGATCTTGTAAAAGATGTGACAACCACAAAAAAGCTTCTGTCAGTGAACCAACTGAACCAAAATCTTTGGACTAACCTTTAACTTTCTTGGACCTCTTTGGGAAAAGCTTGTGCCCCTCAAGGTGAACCTGTTGGTGCATCTGCTCCCATATCAAGTCAAACTGGCTATGGAATTTATCTTGGTACCACACCTTGACCTCAGGATAGAGAAAACCTGGATCAGCATTCCATACATCTCTCAGTGCTGCCCTGCTGTCAACTAATTTTGGACCGATCTTCATCCTGTTAAGAAGATCACCTACTCTTCGTTGCCTGGCAGGCCCCAACACAACACATGGTGATAGTGCCAGGAAATCCTTAACATCCCGTAAACATGGCAGAACATCCCCTTTAAGCAACGCACATGCAAATACTTGCAGCCGGCTTGTGTTATCTTTGATAGGTAAGCTATGCAATGGAAGCTGCCAATTATGTCGAGAAAAGATCGGACTAACGTAACAGTAGACTTGGTCATTCAGTGGGTCATAATACGGTTTTGGATCTTCCAATGGCGCAGAGAAGGTGCAGAGAGAACTAGCATACTTTAAAAGCCACCCTGGCTTTACAGTTGTTACACCATGCATGTATAACCTCTTTGTATTAAGTAGCTCCGAGTAAACTACAAGCTCTGGGGCAACTTGGGCAACAGACGATGATCGGTGCAGATATATTGTATCATCAAGTGCACAAGACTGATAACGAACAGCTCGAACCTTTCGATCAGCTTCTGATAATTTGGAATAGGTGCGAATCCTCCTTGCAACTCTATCAGCCCATCCAGCACAAATTCCTTGCCCAAGAAGTTCCTCTTCATTCAATTGCAATACTTTTTTACTGTGCTCATTCCTCCAGGCCTGTTCAACATCATCAGAATCACCCGAATTCCAAGCAAATTCCTCGCAAAACTTGCTGTGGTGAAATATTAACCGCAGAAGCTGCTTTCTCAATTTTGACATCTCTTCCATGGTTTTAAGATGAAGTGAATTAGCTCTGCAGAATTCCATTGGGTTTTCTGACAACTCAAAGAACTGTAGGGCACGGGCAATGGTTAAAGCATCACTGCTAGGGTTAGAAAATTTTTCCCGTGCCTCTCTAACCACAGCCTTGAGCTTCTTCTGTCTCTTCCTTTCACATGGACCATTAGCTTCCGGATTAGTGTTTTCTTCTGATTCACCATTAGTATCACATTCATCCAATTGCTTGAGAAAAGGATTAGTAAAACTCAAAGCTGATGCAGCAGCAGCAGCATATCCCAGTATGAAGTTAGATCTAGCAAAGCCTTGCTGCTGGCTCTTCAAATTCTTAATCACTGTCAGAAGAAGACGAGAATGTCTTGGGCTCATGGGGTACTGCGCCATAGCCTTCCCCATAGGTGTAAGTTTTCCATCACTATAAAGTGCTTCCAATGTCTTTAAGCAACGGTCAGCTTCAACCAAACTTTCCTTGTTTGGAGGTGTAGGGAAAGGAAAGTTCTCAACCTGAAATTCATCATATGATTTGTACGAGCTCAAACAAGGCTAAGAAAATATTATTATCTGATAGAAGAAATTAGAAACTTTAACCTTGGTACCTTATCAATAGACATGAACTTGAGCATCAGAACAACACCTTCAACTGGAATTTTCTTAATCTCAGGTTCAGCGAATTCAGGGAATAAATCGTCTTTACCGTATGCTGCAGCTGAGTAGAGACGGTAACAGTGCCCAGGCCCTGTTCTTCCTGCTCTTCCAGCACGCTGGGATGCTGATGCCTTGCTTATCCATTGGACTTCATAACTTGACATTCCAGTAGCATGGTCATAATTCTTAACCTTTTCTTTTCCAGTATCAATTACATATTTTATGCCCGGAATTGTTAGAGAGGTTTCTGCAACATTAGTTGCCACCACAACTAATCTTTCTCCCTCTGGGGTATCTTGAAACACTTGAAGCTGTTGTGAAGCTGGTAACATTGCATAAAGTGGCAAAACACGAAGTCGACCATGCGAAACAGGCTGATGTTCTGTGCATTTACTAAAACAACTAACTGAAGGACTGGTCTTTTCTTCACCTTTAGCATCACTTGATTCCTCAGCACTTTCCAGCACACTTGGTATTCCCGAGAGAGCTCCAAATGACGCCTTCAACGCAGATGAGCTCTCAGCATCTTTCAAAAATGCTAATACTGGAACATCCTCTTCCGTAGTTTCAATAGTAACAGACTCTTCGTCATCAGTTTCACTATCCATTTCACTCTCCGTTTCATTGTCAGAAGAATCAATATTTGGCTCAGCATTCATACCATCGTCATCATATGAGGAAAACATGTCATATCGGTGCTCAGATTCATTTCTATCAATATCATATGCTTCAAAAATTTCCTTTTCATCTACTTCTGGGCATGGGCCATTATCTTCGCCATCAGTTTTCTCAGGATTCTTAGCAGTTTGCACCTTGGATGCTCTTCGCAATTTCTTACACAAGTAATCCACTTCTCGTTGTCCAGTGACAAATACCAGGATTCCACCTGGTGGAAGCCTCTTGTGGATTGACATAACCTTTTTATAAGCTAGCCCCAAATAATCATCATGTGTCCTCTTTGAGAAGTGAACTGTTACTGGAAACTGTCGCACAGGTACCTTAACCGCTGGTGGGATCACATCAAACAACCTTCTATTTGAAATGAAGTCCTTCAACTGCAGAGTAGCACTCATGAGCACCACCTTTAACTGACTGATTTTATCCTCTGGTTTGATCTTAAATCCGGATCGTATTTTTTCCTGCTGCTTTGCATACAAATCCTGCCATGTGGCAAAGGTTAGCAATGAATATTTTTCATTTCATTTATATGAAATAAAGTTTTAGTTCAAACCTTGCGAATCTTTATAATTCTAGAAAGCATCCCAATAAGTATATCTGTGTTCAAGCTCCTTTCATGTGCCTCATCCAATATGATCACCGAATAGCGCTTCAACAGAAAATCACCCTGCAGAAGGTTACTAAATCAGATGATGATGAACAGGATTAGATTACATGTTACCTATTCAACGAAAAGAACATAAATTTTTCACATATACGTTTCTGGATGTCCAATCACTTTATACATAAGTTATGGGAGACAATCGTTTCTGTGATCACACAATCATGGAGCATTCAACTGACTGACATAATAAATTGCTGACGCATGAATAAACATTGTTATAACAGTTTATGTGGACCAGTAGACATGATAAGTTTACAGTACACTACAGTTAAGATCTCAAAGGCTGCAAACATATCACTGCAATTCATTTCTTTGTTAAAGGCTTTCCTTTAAGCACAAGTGACCAGGATGAACAAAAACTTGAGTGAAGAAAATATGTATATTATAATAAATAAAGAAATAAATAAATAAATAAATAGATTGGTAGAAGCAAATGAGATAAGTAGATAGATAAACAACCTGGATTTCTCGCAGCAAAATACCATCTGTCATGAACTTGATGGAGCATTCACTTCCTACCTTTCTATCATGCCTAACTTGAAAACCAACTTCTCTTCCCAGCTTAAGTCCTAACTCATATGAAACCCTCCTAGCTGTGGCAAGAACAGCTACACGTCGTGGTTGTGTGATACCAATCATCCCTTTTCTATCAGCTCGATCACTAGTGCCGAAGCCAGCTTCATATAGGAACTGTACAACACAGAAAGCATAAGTAACAATGACAGATTTGGCTGTTGGACAGCTAACATATGCAGATAACACCAAAAGTCTTAGTTTGAATACACATTCAAGAAGCATCATGCGTGCACACATACTGACCTGGGGAACCTGAGTAGTTTTACCGCAGCCAGTCTCTCCGCACAGAATTACTACAGAATTTTCATAGATAGCTTCCATTATTTCCTGCTCCATCATTATTATTGGGAGATCCCTCCTTGCCTTCTCAACCTCATGTGGTCTTGACACAGGTACAACAATTGGAGGATTTATGCACTCCTGTACAGCATGTTCCCCTTGTCCTAGTTCTTTACCCTACCAAAAAAAAGGAACAATTATGGTCAATGAATTATATTAAAATAAGTACAGCAGGTTCTGATCTACCAGCAGGTAAGGACTAAGGATAGGTGAAACTACCATTCTTTTGAATAATCTAAACATTGATGAGCATGCATAAAATGAGCTAAATATATAGTTTGGATCAGACTATTTACCTGCAAATCTAATTCTGCTCCAGAACAACTTGGAGTTGACAACTGAATTTTCTGATTTGTCAACATATGAGCATCATCACTAGGCTCTTCAGTTTTTGGCTCTGGAATGCCAGCTCCAAAATCCATAACTGGTTGGCATTCAATAGCTTTCACTGGACCCTTCTTCATTCCATTACTACATTCTCTTCCAGAATCCAAAATTGGTGCTGGCTCAACAAACTTTGATGGGGAAACTTGCTCCACAACATCACTGTTTTCAGGAACTTTTGTATCACCATTTTTCTTGAATAGTGAGAGTTCTTCAGGAATATCCAGACCAGCCTTTGAAAACTGCACAGCACGCCTCCGTTTTTCTTTCAAAGTCTCAGCCTGCAGTATAATATAGCTCTTTGAGCAAATGCACTAGTATATTGAGAAAATAACAAAATTCTGAGTGTGGTAGGGTTGATCTCCCATACTTGACCAATAGTCCCTGAAGCATGCAGCAGAGAATGTGCATCCTCTGAGATCTTGTGCTTCCTATCATATGGGATCAGTGTTGTATAGTGGCATCAGAAAAAGCTAGCATGGTAAACAAGTCAACATGCATCATTTATAACAGAATAAGTTAAGGAGCATACTGCAAAACCTCGATGCTTTTAGCTTGTAGCAGCTTCTTTTTCTTTTCCTCCTGGATGCAACCAAACCAACATAGCTGTAAATGCCTAATAACACACACACACACACACACACACACACACAGAGAGAGAGAGAGAGAGAGAGAGAGAGAGAGTACAAATTGGCAATGCTAAGTGGCGCACCTCCAATTTTTGCAGCTTTTTCAGCTTCGTCTTGCTCATCTTTGGGTCTTCCTTCTTGGCTTTCTTACCATCCTGGAAATTTAGTGTTTTCAGAGCACACATATGCAATCCTAACATTGGGTGCAATGGAGTTGCGAAGGAAAATCAATAAACCGGGCTCCAAGTCAAGCTGACATTACCTTGGCTTTCCCTTGCGCCTTGTTCTTCCTTTTGCAGGGCAAAATCAGGGCGTTACTGTCTTCCATGCTTTAGTTGCAAAGGCCCCAATCTCAAGCAAAGCTCACACACAAGCGACGACGCGAGCATAGGCCGCCTGAGACCAGGGGAGAACCCAGTGAAAGACACGGGGTGTACTGCCAAAAAAGAAACGAAGTTATTACTAGGCATAATTCACGTATACACTTGCAATTAGATCAAGTCCGATTACAAATAGCCAAATGGCTTACGTCAGGCTTTGAGTGCTGCTCGGTGACGCACAGCAGGAAGGGAATAGAAGTTTAGGTTAGGCTTTGAGTGCTGCTCGGTTTCGCACAGCAGGAAGGGGAGGGAAGGGAAGGGAAGGGCGGGCGGGCATACCTGTTGGGTGCTCGTTGCCGGAGAAGGGCCCGACGAAGAATTGCGGCGGCGGCGGCAGCCTAGTAGAGCACGCGGGGGGACGAATAGACCAGGGGGCAGGAGCTGTTCGGCCGAGGGGCAGCGGCGCAGCGCAACCGCGGTCCGCGGGCCTCCTCCTGACATGGGCTGAGGTGAGGCAAAAGGATAGCACCACAAATTTAGCCCATACGGCCCATCTACCCTTCTCCTCACGTCTCAAGGCCCAGGACTGTGACCCTCCTTTCTGACCTTCTCGTTCCGGTCGATACCCCCGGTCCTCCACCTCCACTCCCCAAGTCCTCCACTCCTCTAGATCGCCGGCCCCTCGCTCGGCTCGGCTATGGCGGCCGGCTCCGCGGCGTCCCTCGTCGCGGCGGCCATCTGCCTCGCCCTCGCCGTGCTTGCGCCTGCCGTTCCCGGTGAGTTGGTCTTCTAAATTCATCGCCTACTCTAGTTGTTTGGGCGGAAATTGCTCAGTCGAATCGAGACGATCGCTTGCTTCCGTTGCCTACTCTGTTATGCGATGCTGAGATTCTAGGGTAAATCTTATGGGCCTTAGGTTTTAGTAGGTCACAGTACGACTTCCAGGTGAATTGGGTAGTAGAGTAGCAGACCTAGTTAGCTCTAAAGCTTTGGCAAACTCCGTTGTTGTGCTGGTATTTGAGATTGGAAGCTAGCAAAGCCTTGCTGGCTCTTCAAATGATTGTTGACACTGCTCGACTACAGCTTTGGATTATAACTGGTGTGAGTTCTGTTGTTAAAATTGAAACCAAACCAGGGGTTAGTTATTATTTTTTGTGTATTTTTACCTAGTTCTCAGTACCTGGGAGATAAGAGTGACATGTTTGGGGCATATGGCTGTTCTATAGCTCTTCATATTTCTCTACACGCCTATTCTATTGTAACTGGATGTTGCTATTGCCATTTCATTTTATAGGAGGTGGTGCCACATTGGAGTCAGTTCCAGACCTTGTGAAGGCAATGTACCTAAACATTGAAAGCTCCCCTTGTGTGAGGCTGCTGAATCTTTCTGGTGAAATTGGCTGTTCTAGTGAGTCTCCACTCTACACTTATGTAGTCTGGCATCTTCTGCCATTACTAAACCTGATGTCCCCATGTCATTAAGAGCAACTGGTTATTGAAATGACTTTTATGCTGTCAGATCCTGGAAGTGAAAAGGTCATTGCACCGATTGTAAGATTCAGAAAAAGCAGTGATCAATTGATTCAACCATCCACTATTCTCCTTCCCTTAGATCAGATGTCAGATTTCTTTCTGAGGTACATGTAAGCACAACTGAAGTTGTTTGCATGTTTCTGAGTTTGTATGTGCTTGTGAAACATGAGGTGTTGAAGTTTGCCTCTTTGCCTTCTAAGGTCGTATAGCCTTTTTGGGATGTTAAGAGATGATAATAATATCTGGGTGCTATTATACAGGGTATCCAATGATCCAGAACTTTACCAGAAGGTGGCTGGTGTATTGATTGAGTCAAATGGTGTCAACGGTGACTTACAAGGTCAGTATTCTGAACCAGCATCTCTCTGTTTTCTTGAGTGTTATTTTGCATATTTTTGCCTGATCCCTAAGAATGTACTGTTTATTGCTATATAGAGCTGTCACCTGATAGAAAATTTCCACAAGATGATTTTGCACCCTACTCAAATCACAGCCATGATTGGAATCTTGCTGTAAGTAACAGGGTTGGTTACACTGGTGCCACCAGCCACCCTATCAAGAGTCAAGCATGCTGCTTCCCTGCAATGTAAAAGTTAAATCTTGTGTTTAATGTGCCTCAGTTACTCTATTATTTTGTAGGGATCAGGTATCATGTGGAACAGATATAACTTCCCTGTATTTCTACTTTCGGAAGAGAGTACAAAGACTCTTCAAAAGGTAGTTTTCCATCTTCTTTGCTGCATACCTTTTTATTTTCAAAGCCCTGTTTGTCTAATCTTTTGTTCCACATTTATATATTGATGATGACTGTCGATAAAAGATTTCAGAAAAAAATGAGAAGACTAGCAATGGATATAGAGCAAATGTTGCAGAATTCGACCTTGTTATGCAGGTTTGGATTCTTTTTTAGTCCTTATTATGTCTTATTGACAACAGAAGGATGACCTTTGATCAAATGGGACTATTCTTCTTCTAATTGACATGAACTTCAGACAACCAAAGCTCAAACACATGATTCAGCATCCTGCCTCAAAGAACAATCATGCTTGCCCCTAGGAGGACACAGGTGTGTGTTTTCCCCTTAGAGGTAGTTTTCAAGTTGCATAATCATGTATACACTATACGCTAATACAGTAAATTTCAAAATTGTCTGTCAGAAGCTACTATATGTACCTGCAGAGTGTCATACCTTTATATTTAGTATTTATATATTATATCATTGTTTAAATCCTCGTATTTGAAGGGCAGTGTATGGGCTTCATTACCGCCACTTAAAAATGGATCTACGGAGCATCAGAAACCTTTAATATTGGCTATTGCATCCCAAGACTCTGCATCGTTTTTTCGGGACCGCAGTCTTGGTTCAGATTCTCCCATATCTGTAAGTTGCTAGTTTGCTAACGGTTTGCTATTGTCCTATTCATATTATTTATTTGTGCCAGATAAATATTTTGAGTTGTTTCACAGGGATTAATTGCCTTGCTCACTGCTGTTGATGCTCTTTCTCACATTCATGATCTAAGCAACCTTAAGAAACAGGTATGATGACCACTGAAATTTTGTTTGCTAGTTGCCTCCATGCTATTATGCTGGATATTCTTTTCTCTCTTACTTAGAGCAGGTATCCAGCAGATCTTATCCACCAATTTATCTTTTCTTCTACTATACTTGTTGTGAGGTCCAAGCTACTGTTATCTCTTTTAATGTTAATACTCCCTCCATGTTCCTAAAGGAAGTCATTTTGAGGTTGTCTTAAGTCTAACATTTTAAACTTTGACTACAAATAAATTCTTTTGGGTTGAGTTTGAAAATATGAAAGTGATGTAAGTAGATTCATCTCGAAATGTAGTTTTATAGAAGTATATATAAACTATATTTTATAAATATTTATGGCAAAAAGTAGTGGTCAAATTTGTTTTTGGAGACCGTGTCGATGTCCAACGACTTCCTTTAGGGACATGGAGGGAGTCTACCTTAGCTTACACATGGAATGGTACATCTAATGTGGTTTTTCATATCACTCTCAGTGAAATTATGTGTGACTGGTTCCTGAAGCAACATCTTCTTCCTGACATTTTCTCCATTTCTCATACAGCTTGTGTTCGCTGTTTTTAATGGTGAGGCCTGGGGTTATCTTGGTAGTCGGAAATTCTTACAGGAATTAGATGAAGGTGCTGCTTCTGTGAATGGAATTAGTAGCTTAATGATTGACCAGGTGAGTGCCAGACAAGTTAATACAGGCAGTGGCAGACTCAGACTATTGTTAGTTTTCAAACATATATAAAGGCTTTGTTTTCAGCACTTTTTTGGTCATGTGTTATGATATTTGCTTTCTGCAGAGTTTATGTCTACCAATTGTAATGAATACTCTTTTCCGAATTTTACTGACAGCTTTAAATCACAAGCGATACACATCTACTTGAATACCATTCCCATCACTTTTGTTATCTGAGCTCTTTCTTTGGACAAATTTAGGTACTGGAGATTGGTTCTGTTGGCAAGGCTATACTTGAGGAATATCCATCGTTTTATGTGCATGCTGAAGGGGTAAGGATTTTCAGAAGTGCACTGTAACTGTATAAGAGCTGAAATGGCTGATTGCCACATGGTGCAGTTAGAATATTGCATTCAGATATTTTTTTTGTGATGTCTTAGTGCTAGTGCATTGTTATATGTCAAAACAACCGTACCATTTTCTTTACACAGTGATTTTTGAGCTGGCCAATTTTGATCATGGAGATTAAATTTGTTCTAAATTGTAAGTGGCTTTGGCTTTCTCTAGGTACATATTTTTTAGTATGTATCTAAGACAGTGTATATCTTGGTGCATAGCAAAACCTATGCACCTAGAAAAGCCAAAAACAACTTATAATTTGGAAAGGAGGAAGTAGTTACAGCCTGGCAATGTAAACTTTTAGTATTATAAAGAATTCGGTAATCAATAACTGAATACATCTACTGAACTTTTGTGGTGAGTGTCTATGGGACATCTATACAATCAACTTTGGTTGCACTCCCTTTGATTGACTGTGAAGAAAAGAACCTCCCCCCCCCCCCCCCCCCCCCCCCCCCCCCCACAAACAAAAAACTAAAAAAAAAATAAAATGAAAAAATGTTAGAAAAAATTTTTTTTGGGGGGTGGGGGGGGGGGGGGGGGGGGGGAGGTTCTTTTCTTCACAGTCAATCAAAGGGAGTGCAACCAAAGTTGATTGT
>Ga0182004_10003166_pt1 | contig 13031 bp, 10 predicted proteins | sample Sormic07211540_1_FD_120479 | JGI IMG/M metagenome (GOLD analysis project Ga0182004, IMG submission 120479) | Endophyte microbial communities from Sorghum bicolor roots, Mead, Nebraska, USA - 072115-40_1 MetaG | ecosystem: Host-associated > Plants > Roots > Unclassified | place: USA: Nebraska... | reverse complement strand
TGATGTGGTTTGCTAATGTGAATAACATAGACACAAGATAAATGATATGTGTTAGTTCGATTTATTAGTGGATAATGATGTGAACACTTTGCATGGTGGGGTAATATATTAGTGGGATGATTTGGTGGATGTTGATGTGGACGCTTTGCGTGGCAAGATAAATAGTTAGTGAGATGCTCTAGTGGATGATGATGTGGATGCTTTGCATGTCAAGAGAATTAGCTAGTGGGGTTTATCTATATAAGAGATATTGTCATATAGATATGTTTTATCTAAGAATGATACTCCCTTCATTCCAAATTATAAGTTACTTTTTACTTGTTTGGTACATAGATTTTGCTATAATGTGAAACAGAGGGAGTACTATCCTTGACCACCATTTTGTTATGGAGTGGCATACATAGCATTGGAAAATAGTGTTGATATAGTAGGTCGTTTCCATTGATATACAGTAGGTAAGAAAAATGCAGGAGACCAAGGAGGCTATATAATCATGAAAATAAATAAAGACAACCTATGTGCATCAATCCAATAGCTAATGAACGACACTCACACTTTTTATTGGCATAAGGAACCATACGCTACAACAAAACCACCTTCATTTTTTTTCTTGGAAAGGAATACCACCTTCATTTGAGAGGCCAACATTAGTGCATGCAACAAACATCATAATTCTAGCCACTGTCAAACTGACAATGCTACAACTATCCTCACCATATCATCAACCACAACTAGCATATATCACAACTTTTCGCGCTGCCTTTCAATACACACGTGGCCATTGCCATCAGTCCATCACCGTCTTCTGCCACAATTCACAAGGCTCAAGGCTCATGAGGAAACAAAGCTTAAGGAACTAAGGGTGCATTTAGTATGGAAAAATATTTTTTTAGAAATATTTTGAATTCAGATTTTGTCAATAAACATTTCATATGATGGATCCGAATCATTTTATCAAATATTTTGGCTACTAGACTGGTGGATTAGGATACACAATAGAAAATCATATAAATAGAAATATGCTTCAAAACAATCTCAAAATTTTGTGGGTGGAGAACAACTCAAATGCAACCTATTTTAACTTGTTGCAACAAAAGAGAATTATAAACAAATAAAATACAATTAATAGAAGAGAAGGGAGGCAAAAGGAAAAGGTACTAGAACCGTTGTGCAATCATCGTGTAGCTGAATTGATGTTTCAACATTTGGCACAAAAAATTAGATTCTACCCAGGAATCTTAAAATGATTCTCCTATTAAATTGCCCCTAAGTGCGACATGGATCCACGTGTATTACTAATAGCGGCAAAAAATAAAGAATACACCATGTTCTCAAATTATTGAAGTCTATCAATGTTCTCAAGTGGCAACAAGAAATCCAAAAAAATGACAAGAGATTAATAATTTATATATTGGATAAATAAGGTGTTATTTGGTAAAGGAATCGTGAACACAAAGGCAACATCTCCTTCACTAGAATGGGAAGGGAATCAATGATTATATGTTTTGTTTTCACCTGTGATAATAGTGGGGACATGAGTGTCATCTGTTGGTGCTCAAATCAAGCATAATCGATCTAGTGATAGATCGATTACCTTGCCGCTGGATCCCATTGATGGTGAAGCAAATAGAAAGTATCGTTATTAGTTTAGGTTGTGTTGTTAAATGCTCAAACTAAACAACTTCTAAAAGTTGGGTGCCGCTTTCTCCTTAGGCCCCAATCTAAATGAAGGGTTTATGTGGTTTCATAGGCATTAAAAATACTGACATGACACTGTACTGATGAAAAGAGAGATAATAAAAGTTTTATGAGAGTAGAGAGAATTTTATAGAGATTGCATTTTTCTATACAACTAGGAGAATTCCTCGCGCGTTGTCGCTACGAAGAAGGAATATAAATAGGTTAGAGTGCTAATCACTAAAAATAAAGAGATGTATATGTATGGTGTTGATAATGTAGCAATATATGTTAATACGTAATGTGGTTTGCTAATGTAAATAGCTTGAATGAAGATATAATGATATGTGTTAGTTGGATGTATTATGCTGATGTGGACACTTTGTATGACGAAATAGTTGATTGTGTTATGTGCTAATAGGATGTTCTAGTGGATGCTGATGTGAACACTTTGCATGACAAGAGAAATAGCTAGTCTTTATAAGAGATATATTTATATAGATTTGGGTGTGTTAAAAATCGGAACATAAAACCTTCACTAAGACTGATCTGGTCTTATAGAAAGCGGGTTTATAAAAATACACCAAATCAATGTGATGACGTAAGGGGGTGTTTGGTCGGTAGTGTTAAAGTTTAACAGATGTTGTAGTATTTTGTTTTTTAACAATTAGTGTCCAATCATGGATTAATTAGGCTTAAAAGATTCGTCTCGCAAATTATTCTCTAGTCGCGTTTTTTAATTTTATAAATAGTCTATATTTAGTACTTCATGCATATGTCTAAATATTTGATGTCATAAGTGTTAAAAAACACTAGCAACCAAACGGGCCTAAGTCTGCTTCCTAAGCCTGGGCGTTTGGGTTACCTGTTTTTTTCGGGTTGGGTAATCAAAATTGCTACCCGATATTAGTCTTAAAAAACACTACCCGTAATTTCAGGTACCCGATAATTCGGGTTGAGGTTCGGGTTTTACCTGAATTTTTAGAAAACAACAAACTACACAATTTTTCAATAACAATTTATATATAATTTTAGCAGTAGTTTGTATAGAAATTCAATAGTATTTTAGAGAGAATAATATATTGTGATCACTTGTTCAAACAAAGAGAATTATATTCTAATAAATTGATAAGTTCTAACGTTTAACTAACAATACATGATAAATACAAAGACATTGATAAATATTTGAGTAGTTCGGATAGTTTGAACACCAGGGGATATTACTCGAATTACCCAAACTTATTTTTGGTAATCAAAATCGCTATCTGAAATTAAGATTGGATATCTCGGGTTCGCGTAATTCGGTTATGGGTAATGAGTATCTGTTTTTTTCAGGATTACTGCTTCCAACCCCAATTGACTAGTTGCCCCCACCCTGATTTTTTTATTTTTAGCCCAAATTTGAAACATATTTCAAATTTGACCCGCTTATGAAAATATTTTCAAAACTAGGCCGTTTGGACCCGCCACTATGCATGGCGGGGCAAATACACAGAACCCCGCCATGCATGGCGGCAGGGTACTACTGCTGACGTGGCATGGTTCAGGGACACCTGCTGACGTGGCTAACACGTGGCAGGGTACGTGGCAAAGAGTACCCCGCCACGCATCATGGCGGGAGGCAACCCCGCCGCGCATCATGGCGGGGTGCTCCCTGTCTCATAGAACGGTCCACCCCCTGCTTTCTCTGCGTTTCCTGGTGGCACTTTCGTTCATTTGTGGTAATTATTGTCTGTAAATTGCACTAATTATACAGTTTGCCTGTAAATCACGAGACGAATCTTTTAAGCCTAGTTACTTTATAATTAGATAATTTTTATTAAATAAAAACGAAATTGCTACAGTGTTAAAATCTAAAAAGTTTTTGGATATAAACAAGGTCAGGCCATAGTGTGTATGTGTGGAGAGAGAGAAGTCAGGCTGCGCATGGCATGGACAAAGTGACCACTAGTCTAGGGTGTTGGGCCTTGTTTAGTTCCTAAAAAATTTTGCAAAATTTTTCAGATTCTCTGTCACATAAAATCTTTAGACGTATATTTCTAACTTCAAATAAATTTATTCAAAAATTAGATTTAAATATCTATCTAATGGTACTAATTTTATATTATAAATATTAATATTTTTAATAAAATTTTAATAAAATTTTTTTATAAGAAGCGAAAACGACAAATATTTAGGAATAAAGAGGTAGCACAGTACAACACACTTGCCAGTATGCTACAGTGCTACCTCTTTATTCCTAAATTGTCGTTTTCACTTCTTATAAATTTTTTTTGATTAAATATTTATTAAAAATATTAATATTTAAAATATAATATTAGTATCATTAGATAGATATTTAAATATATTTTTTGAATAAATTTATTTATAGTTAGAAATATACGTCTAAAGATTTTATATGACGGAGAATCTGAAAAATTTTGTAAAATTTTTTGGGAACTAAACAAGGCCCAACACCCTAGACTACTCCCATGCGATGCGCAGCGTGACCCCTCTCTCTCTTCACGTATACACACTATGGCCTGACCTTGTTTAGATCCAATTTTTTTTAGATTTTAACACTGTAGCAATTTCGTTTTTATTTAATAAAAATTATCTAATTATAAAAACTAGACTTAAAAGATTCGTATCGTGATTTACAGGCAAACTGTATAATTAGTGCAATTTACAGACAATAATTACCATAAATGAACGAAAGTGCCGCTAGGGAACGCAGAGAAAGCAAGGGGTGGACCGTTTTGTCCGACAAGGAGCACCCCACCATGATGCGTGGTGGGGTACTCTTTGCCACGTATCTCGCCACGTGTTAGCCACGTCAGCAGGTATCCCCTGAACCATGCCACGTCAGCAGTAGTACCCCGCCGCCATGCATGGTGGGGTTCTGTGCATTTGCCCCGCCATGTATGGTGACAAGTCCAAACGGCCTAGTTTTGAAAATATTTTCATAAACGAGTCAAATTTAAAATATGTTTCAAATTTAGGTTAAAAATATAAAAAAAATTCCCCACCCCACCCCACCCCAGCGCCGTTCTCTTCGCGCTGTTGGTTTGGTTAGGCTCAGCGGCGTCGCTAATCGCCTGGGTCGCTGCTGGATCCACTAGTTTAACTCGGCTTCGTCCTCTCTCCGTCCTTCCCTCTCCCGCGAGAGAGAGCACGTGTCCGTCCGAATCAACCAACCTACCAAACCCTAACCCTACCCGCCGCGAAGGCTGCGGATGAAGCCCTCCTCCACCGCCGGCGACGCCGCCTCCGCGTCGACGGCGGAGGCGGCGGCGGCGGCGTCCTCCTCCTCGTCGGGGCCCTCCACCTCCGCGTCCACGTCCACCGCGGACGCCACCCACTACATCGCCAAGCGGGTGCTCCGGGGAAGCGCCGTGCTCCACGTCGCCGAGGGCTGCTTCCGCTCGCCCGACTCCGCCGACGTCGTCCTCGCCAAGGTTTCGTCTGCTTTGCTCTCCGCACTTCCACGGCGATGTCGGTCGAATCAAGTAGTGGGCGAGAATTTGTTTGGAGGCGAGGATTGTGTATTTGCGATTTCGTTGTGCTGTACTCTGTGTAAGTGGAACATTAGTGTTTGATGTCGCCTCAGACTGTAGGGTTGGTATAGGGAAGGGGAATTATTTTGAGTTCCGGGTCACCCTAACGATCATGACTGTGCCGGCCGTTAGGTCGTTTAGTGTCACAGTTCTAGAAGGTCTTGTTGTTTTGAGGATTTGCAGTTTCAGAAGCTGAATACTCTGTACTTGTAACATTGTCAGAGTTATTCTTTATCATCTTCTGCTCAAATTCTTTGCCATCTTGGTCAAATTTCAATCCTGGCGTGGCATGCTTGGGTGACAAGTTTTGCTGCTGCATATGAAGGTGAACTAATAATGTTATCTATGGAGACATGTATCTAAGAAGGAACACCTCACCTGTATTATATTATAATATATAAAAGTAGCATATGTACCAATGTAGGCTTAAATCTCTACGTGATCAATTTTTCAATTTACATAATGCATTTGCTGGTTCATGTTTTCTGTTTCATCTAACTGGCTTTCTGCTTCAGGAAACTTCACTGGAGTTGGTTGCTGTTGGTGATGATGGTGTTTTGCAGTCAATATGTGAACAAGACATGTTTGGGATTATAAAAGATATCGGTGTATTGCAATGGCACTCTAGACATGTTGGTTTAATTCCACAGGTGCTGTTCCTTCTCACTACAGTCCACTTTGCAATGTTCTTCTGTACACAACACATCGGTCGCTAACTGTGTTCGGAAGTGAGTGATTAATTAATTGTTGATCTTTTTCAGATAGAACACAAAGATCTTCTGGTTGTCCTTTCAGATTCTGGAAAGCTTTCCCTTCTTTACTTTTGTTCTGAGATGCATAGGTTAGTGCTATTTGCCTCTGTTTTTATGCCCTTGTTCTCTTTTTGTTGGTACTAGATTTTGGCTCTTAAATGTTGTTTCTGTGGTAATGCTTAGTCAACTGTATGTTATGCATCTAGCAGTATGTTGCCAGCCATTATCTTGTACTCTGCTAGTCTAATGATTGTATGCAAAAAAATATCCAAGAGGCACTAGTGATGGTTAAAAAGATCATGGGTTCCAGTTTTAGGAACTAAAACTAGCAAATTACTTTCACTATCCAACCCTACTGTTTATAGTTTTCTTATTATGCTGAACTTGTGAGGTGCCAGCTCACCTATAGTTGACATACAGCCCCTCTATTTCATTCTCTTCTCTCTCAGTCCCATTCTTTTCACAACATCTGGGATCCATGTGGTTTCTGCCTTGCTTTCTACATGTCAAATGGGCAAACCCAACACTGCTGGTGGAGGTCCAGTTGAGACGGTTCTCTACAGAGAAAGCATAGATAATAGTTTTGTAAGAGACGGGTGGCGAGTTAGCCTACAAGGCTACAACTTATCTTCATCGGATAAAATGGTTCAAGAATTGAGCCCATCGGCTCTTCCAGAGATCTAAGAAACCGGATGGCATTACATCACTTTTAAAAAACAGTTCTGTAGTAGTGTAGTTTTCGCTGTAATTAGATTCTTTTGGAAGGCGAATGGAGTAAATACCCATATTCCTAAATTCTGATAAATGCTTGAGTTGAAGTGAATGTATGTATGCCTACAATTTAGTTAATTCCTTGCATTGTGGGCCCACATTTAGGGATGTTATTGTGGTTTTATAATACCTTTTCTGTCTACCAGCATGAGAATGATGAGTTGGTGACCAATATAATTGCACCGTGCTTAGAACTATGGAGACAAAATATGGAAAAAATACAGTAGTATCCAAAAAGCTGTTGCCAGTTTCATTATTTATAGAAGCATGCTGTATGCATATTATTCATTAAACCTGATGAGAGTTTAGTTAGCTTTTATTTAGCATGCAGTTCATTCTGCAGTTGTAGTCCTGTTTTATCTGAGAATGAACCAAGTCCGGAGTTCAACAAGTACTGATAGGTATTAATGTATGTTTTTTAGGTTCTTTGCAATTGCCAATATCGAGTTATCCAAACCAGGAAATCTGAGGCATCATCTGGGAAGAATTTTAGCTATAGATCGAGAGTAAGAGCAAGTTTCTTCTTCTCAGGCCTTTTGATTACACTTTTTTTTCCTGTTGCAAGAAAAAGTTACATCTATTTTTTGCCATTATCCACTGATGTTTTTGTGTACATTTCTGCTATACATTTACTTGGGTATTAACATTTGTTATGCCATCTCTTGTTCTGAGCTTTTGCTCAAAAAAGGAAAAAAATATCTCTTGTTCTGAGCAAATTTATAATTTTAACCACGGTTTCCACCATCAACATTGCATTATTTTGCAGCCATCCCTTTTAACTTGAGTATTCTATCGCCATTGCCCTTAACTAAGTGGGAGTATTCTAGTTTATATAGCAAATGGCATAAAAAATTTCCATGCTTCTTGTCAGATATTGTACATTCTGTTGATGCTTATGGTTGACATTTTGTGCTTGTGTTAGGTTTGAATAGTTACAGTTGCAACTTGTGTTAGATACTGTCAAATCCTACCCAAGCATTTCAACCACATTAAAAGGTGTTTGAATGTGATTATGGTTTTATGTGGCTTGAGTTCTATGGGTCATGACTAGCAACTATTTCTTAATTACCAGCATTTCTATATGATGAAGCTTTTGCTTCATGCTTTTATTAGTTTTTCTTTGTTATCTCTTCACACACAGTAAAATATTAAGCACCTAAAGTTAAGGGGCCATTATTACGAAGTTTCTTGACCTTAACTTCATCTTCTCTTGTCAGATCTAATTTTGTTGCTGTCAGTTCATATGAGGATAAGTTTGCCCTTATACATGTTTCTGTTTCTCAGAGTGGTTCTGGCAGGGGTATCATTTCTGAGAAGGTGAGAGTTGGATGTTGTTAGTGACTTTCTTGACTCATTTATCGTATGCTCAGTCTAATATTTACACTATATTATTCCAGATTTTGAAGATGTTCCATGTCATAATTTCAGAAATATTTTTATCCACCAGAAAACGAAGAGGATTCAAGGATCATAAGTTCGTCTAGGACCAGCATCCGTGGTACAATTTGGACGATGCGCTTCATATCTATCCCCCAAGATGAAGAATACTATCCAGTTCTGGCAATGATAATTAACAGGTTTGTTTGCTCTGAACTCATTTCATTTAGTTTGTAGCTTGCAATTGCATTCTACTTATTTTTTGATATTCTTATGTAAATGTTGCACTAAATTCATTCCAGGAAAGGCTCTGATGTGAATGACTTGTCGTTATTTGGATATGACACCAGCAGCTGTGTTGTCGACCACATCTCTAGTTATTCAGAAATTGGACCGTTGGCACTTGACATATCAGAAATTCCTGAAATGTTTGGCTTTGCACTTCTGTTGCGTGTTGGTGATGCTTTATTGTTGGATCTTAGAAACCCAAGGAACGTCTGCTGTATCCGAAGAATCAGCTTGACGACTAGCCTCATTGGAGAGAGAATCACTGTTGAAGATTCTTGTCCAGGATTAGATGTTGATGATGATGTGGCTGCTTGTGCTTTGCTAGAATTGAGAGATTCTGCTAATAACATAATGAAGGATGATGGTTATATGGACATTGATGGTGTTGACAGCAGAGGTAATGTGAAACCAAGGATCATTTGCTCGTGGAGCTGGGAGCCACCTGAACCTGTCAGGCGAGGATGGGCAAGGCTTCTATTTTGTTTGGATGATGGAGAATTTCATATTTTGGAATTTACTTTGGATGTTGAAGGGGTGAAGCTGTATACATTTGAATATATTGATAGGAGTTTGCCTTGCAGACCTCTTTTTTGGATGAAAAATAGAATGATAATAGGGTTTGTAGAGATGGGAGATGGCATGATTTTTAAACTTGGCGATCGTAGGTTGTTTCATAAAAGCACAATTCAGAATGTAGCACCAATATTGGATCTTGCAATTGCTGATTACCATGGTGAGAAACAGGATCAGATGTTTGCATGTTGTGGAATGTCCCCTGAGGGCTCTCTTCGAGTTTTACGGAATGGTGTCAATGTGGACAGACTTCTGAAAACTGAAGCTATTTATCAAGGTGTCACTGGTTTGTGGACTTTGAGAATGAAGACAACTGATGCCTACCATTCTTTTCTTGTGCTATCATTTGTGGAGGAAACCAGAATACTGTCAGTAGGACTAAGTTTTAATGATATCAGTGATGCTGTGGGATTCCAGCCTGATGTTTGCACTTTAGCATGTGGTTTGGTGGCTGATGGTCTGCTTGTTCAAATTTACAGTAAAGGTGTTAAGGTCTGTTTGCCTACAGTATACGCTCACCCTGAAGGTGCCCCTTTAACTTCTCCAATTTGCACTGACTGGTATCCTGCTATCACTATCAGTGTTGGTGCTGTAGGACATAATATTGTTGTTGTTGCTACATCAAATCCTTGTTGCTTATATGTCCTTGGTGTTAGATCATCAACTTCTTACCGGTACGAGTTGTATGCGACACATCATGTGCAATTGCAGTATGAAGTATCATGCATATCTATCCCCCAAGAGGATTGGAGACATGATAATGTAGCCCTCAGCTGTGGAGAGGGTGATGATATTTGTAACAATTCCCCTCCTAAAGCTAATGTTCGCAAGTTTGCTGTTATTGGAACTCATAGACCTTCAGTGGAACTCATCTCCTTGGAACCTGGAGAAGCATTAAGGGTATTGACTATTGGTACTATATCAGTGAATAATGCGTTTGGTGCGCCAATGAGTGGTTGTATACCTGAAAATGTCAGGTTTGTTGCGGCTGAGAGGTTCTACATTCTTGCAGGCTTGAGAAATGGAATGCTACTCAGATTTGAGTCAGAAGCAAGTGATTATCTCCCTGGTTTTTTCTACAAGGACTCTTCTATTCCTTCTATCAATACATTCCTTCAGTTGATTTCGATACGGCGTATTGGAATTACTCCTGTACTGTTAGTGCCAATACATGATTCAGCAAATGCTGACATCATTGTTCTCAGTGATAGACCTTGGCTATTACATGCAGCAAGACATAGCCTGGCATATTCATCCATTTCATTTCTTTCTGCTTCTCATGTCACGCCTGTTTCATCTGTTGATTGCCCCAATGGTCTACTGTTTGTTGCTGAGAGCTGTTTGCATTTGGTAAGTTACTGTGACCAATAAAACCAGCAAATGAAAAATATCTATGCATCTGCTTTTCTTCCCTAGGGATCAAGAGTTATTATATGCATTGAGTGCCCTAAGTTACTGGACACGATAGGAGAGTAGAACTCACCAGAATTAAGTTCCATGCTAATAAGTATCTAAATACGTATTAGTACTAGTGGCTTTTGATGCAACAATCACATTGAATGCAAAGTGAATTGAAGTATTAGACTAGCAGTGCAATGCCCCCCAAAAAAAGGGGACAATAAATGTGCATCTGTTATTGGTTCTTTCATGTTTCAACTAGACTACTTGAGTTCCAGTGCATCTGTTATTGGTCTTGGCATATGGTATTTGAGACAATTACTGGTACAATATCTGATGCATGATTTTGGTTCAGAACTACTAGTTGAAATATTACTCCAGTGATGTTCTATTTCTTTCTTCAATGTGTGCCTGTGGTGTTCTCTCACGTGTATGTTTGTATTAGTGTGTCCATGTATCTGTGTGCTTATCTTCTGTCATTTGCTGTCAGGTTGAATTGGTTCATGGGAAGCGATTGAATGCGCAGAAGTTTTCAATTGGAGGGACTCCAAGGAAAGTGCTATACCATAATGAAAGCAGAACACTGTTGGTACTAAGAACTGGGCTAAGTGGTGCATCGTCTTCTTCAGATATTGTCCAAGTAGATCCACAAAATGGGGTACTACTTTCGAGATATAAATGTGAACCTGGTGAAACAGCAAAATGCATGCAAATTGCAAAAATAGGAAATGATCAAGTTTTAATTGTTGGGACCAATAAGTCTGCTGGACGGCCAATGATGTCAAATGGTGAAGCAGAAAGGTTCCCACCTGATCTTTTGTTTATAATAATACAGTTCATTTCCAATATGTCCATGATTCATTAGCAATATTTTCTTTGATTCACAACTACATATTTTTTTGTGGTTGTGTGGAGTGTAACCATTGACGATATCCTTTCATCTAGACTGAGTTATTGCATTTTATTATAAAGGTGTGTCAAGATTTTAATACATTCATGAACTTCATATGTGCTTTAGATGTTATGCTGGGCCAGAAAAATTACCAAGTCCCTGATTTTGGTTCAATGAAGCTAAGAGTGGCTATTCTTTATTGATGAAGCAGCATCAAGGGACGCCTGTATAAATGTTTCCTAAGTTAAGGATTTAGATTTCTATAAAGCGTCTGAAACCATAAGCCATTAGTTTTTTTTTCTCATACATAGTTTTGTCAGTCTGATATCTAGATATGTTTAAATAGCTGTCCGATTCTTATTGATTGATTGTTATCAATGATCGTCCGTGATTTTAGTTCAATAAAGCTAAGAGTGGCTATTCTTTATTGATGAAGCAGCATCAAGGGACGCCTGATTGTTCTAAGCTTGGAGGCAGTTGAAAGTCCTCGTGAGAGCAGTTCGTTTATTCCAGCTTCTAGTTTTAATCCCTCTTCATCACATTCTGGTTCTCCTTTCCATGAGATTGTTGGATATACAACTGAGGAATTTTCTAGTAACAGCCTGTGCAGCAGTCCTGATGAGTTTTGCTGCAACCAGATCCAAGCTGAAATGGCAGGACAATTGAGATCATTGACTCATGCTATATTGAATGGCGCAGTTCTTGCTGTGTGTCCCTATCTAGATCGTTATGTGTTGGCAGCTGCTGGTAATACGGTATGATATCTATATGCTGTTTTAACTATATTTTTTGTGAAAAGTTTTCTTAAAGGGAACTGAACTCTCCTATGACAATATCTAAAAGGAAATTAGTAATGTCAGAATAGTTGCTAAGGCCCTTAGTGGGCTTAGGGTTTTGTACTGCGCCAGATCTTCGGTGCAGGCTGCATAGATGATTGTTTCCTTGACAGGCAAAGGTTTCTCCCTGATGGATGTGTTTCTTTAAATCCTCCTGGGACCTTGCCTATATATGTGTACCATATCCATTGCAATCAATCAATCTAGTATATTTCCCATCTAATTCTCTTTCTTTTGCTGCCTTCGTGTGCCTTTGCTGCTGCGCATCCCCTTCCTATGTTTCCCCGCAGCAGCGCCCCTTGCCGCACGAAATTTGTGATAACATCTTAGTCAACATTTATCTTGGAGAATAAGGATCTTGTTTGTCCTTTGCCCTCGTGATCTTTGGAGATAATCAAATGAGATGTGCAGTAGTAGAGTGCGCAAGTGTTGGAGAGATCTGTGGCTTATAGCTTCTTAAAATGCAATAATAATATAAGATGCAGCTCTCATTGTGTTCATTGTTCAATTAAAAAGAAGGAACAGATCTATTTTTGGCCATCGTAGCCCAAGTCTGATTTTTGGAACTCTTTGGTCCTCGACTGGTGTCAAAGATGGTTTTGCCAATATATGTATTTTTCTAAAGAAACAAAAATATGGTTAAATCTCTAAAAAATCGTAGCTAATTCATTTTTGTAAATCTAAAAAAATATGAAACTGGTCCCAAATTATTTTCTAAAAATATAGTATCTCTATTGGTGTCTATTGCGTTATTTGGATCTTATTTGTTCCTGTTCCTCGTGTTTTAATGACCGTGGTGATGCCAACTTTGTTGGCACCTGCACACAAGCACCAGGTGAGCAGACCCTGCTCACCTTCCCTCTTCCTCTCCCCTGACCCAAGGAAGAAGATGAGCCGAGCTCAGGCACACACACACTCACTCAGTTTCAGT
>Ga0182004_10003165_pt1 | contig 13034 bp, 10 predicted proteins | sample Sormic07211540_1_FD_120479 | JGI IMG/M metagenome (GOLD analysis project Ga0182004, IMG submission 120479) | Endophyte microbial communities from Sorghum bicolor roots, Mead, Nebraska, USA - 072115-40_1 MetaG | ecosystem: Host-associated > Plants > Roots > Unclassified | place: USA: Nebraska... | reverse complement strand
GTCAGCATGTATGTACGTGCGCAGCGGCAGGGCATGTGGTGGTCGTCTTCGATCGCGTACTACCTGAGAAGAGATGGCGGAGGAGGGCGGACTCAGCGTGCTCCACGTGCCCCGTCTGTGCCAGTTCAGCGTGCAGGAGTATTTGGTCTGGTTCGAAGACTGGAATAATCAAGCAAAAAACACACGAGAGGATGACAACATACGGCAGATAAACGTGCGGGTTCGGCACACCCGTTCGGGTTCGCGCGTATTACGTAGTACTGCTGCAATCTCAGTCTCGCGCAGTGGGGGTCAATGCAAACAAATATACACAACCGAAAATGAGAACTACACTACGAGTTGAATCGATTCTTTGAGGAATCTATTTGTACCGTAAACGAATTCATAATCCCATTTCCCTTTATTTAAGAAAGACGTAACCAAGTCTTGTGTGGCTCGTTCACATAGCAGCATGACCACCTTTCCTTCCATGAGAAAGTTCATGACAAGTACTAGTACATGCACGCCCATGTGCATGGATTTGGCCGGAGCTTAATCCACTCCGGTTCTTATGGAAACAAAAATCCACTTCGGTTCCAGGAATCTTTGATCACGTTTGCAGATTGGAAGCGCAAAAAACTATGAATCCCGGAAACAAATTATTGTATTTGTTGTACTACTAGAATGACATATTTCAACATCAGCTGAATCAGTCAACCATTCAGAGTGTTTTTCTCTCATAATAAATAATATTTTCTACGACTTATCAACCAAACGAACATGTGTGTTACAACGCAGACACTCAACACGCACGCACACTCACCCCTATGAACACACGCACGCAAACCCTACCCCTATGAGCACCTTCGAAGGACTGAGCCGACAAATCTTGAAGTTCACGAAGTCACCACAGACGCCTCGCTGTCGACGGGCACGTCGCCTACCACTTAATGCATAGCGCCGGAAAATCCTAGAATAAATCCAGAATAAAGTGTCGCACCCAGGATTTCAACCCTAAGTGGGAGCCCTCCAACCAATGGCCTTTGCCATTGCGCCGTGAACCCCTTGCACCCTCATCACTAGATTCCCTTAGCTACGTACACTATATGCTGATTGTCTTTCCTTTCGCCGGAAAAGTTCAAGCGAAGTACGTGCGCATTTGAACACACTAGCTCACATGGTTTTACATGATGAATAAAATGCTAGTACATGTGAGCACAACTTGGCGGAAACAAATTCAGTTCGGGTTGCAGGAATCTTTACTTGTATTTTTTTTTTACTTTCTCTGTTCTAAAATAACTGTTGTTCTCACTTCCTGAGAAATAATTTTAACTAAATATATACTAAAAAGTATCAATACTTATGATACATAAGTAGTATCTCTAGAAAAATCTTTGAGTCTAATTGTTTAACAAATTTATTTGAAGATACAAATGTTGTATGTATTTTCTATAAATCTAGTAAAACTTGTGACACGAAAACCCAAAACGACAATTATTTTAGGACGGAGAGAGTATGTGTGTAGAATCACGCAAAGTACACATTTTATATTAAATGATACATTTTGACAAATAAACATGCTGTAGTTGTATATTTTATTGATATTTTATTCATTCTTGAATAGTGAAATTAAATTTACAAAAATAAGAGTAGACGGAAGAGGTTGAGCGAATTATTTGCGGATATAGCATAAACAAACAAGAAGTTCCATCATGCAAATTTGCTATGACCCTCATTAGATTCTTTTTAGCACACCACAAATCTCCTTATTAGGAATACAACTTGTATTGACTGTCCACTCGCGAGAAAACTAGATGATATTTATACAAAATTTTCTCCACCATGTGCAACGACTGGACTGGAGTATATAGTCATCTACTCTAGGCCTCTGGCTGCGGAAGAAATCTTCAGTCGCGTATATATGTTAAAATATCTTAAAAAATCATTTCTGTTTTGAAATGATACATCTTGCCATTTTTTTCAGATAAAGACATTATACAAAAATATTTATCTAGAAGAATACACATTGTCAATTCTACTTTGATACATCTACTTTGATACAAAGAATTTTCCTTTACACTTCGCTGATGTGTATTACAGCAGCAACTTTCAGCAGATAAACATGTCAATTCGCAACTCTTCGTGCGCAGTCTAATCTGAGCACATTGAGGTCAAAATTACGCAACGAAAGTTGAACAGGTTGTTTAGTCACTAGAAGGCCGAACGAATTCTTCCAGCACCATATCTATGAAGTTAAGAGAGCAACTTCTGTTGTTTTATCATGATATAGTAACTTGTAGGACCAACTTACTTGTTCATGTGTAATCGTTTTCTAGCATAAGTGTCGTCTTTTCTGTAGAAACGTGTTGTTGAATGAATGATTTAATTTGAATCGCACATAGCAGTATAGCACAATGCACAATCAACAAATTTCTTCACGCTAGCGTCATAGCGTGGGAAAAACATAGTTATTTGTGCTTCGGAGGTTGTGGTCTTGCTAAATCCTTACTCTTACGAAAAATAAAGTTAGTTGCACGATCTTCTAAATGACAATTTTTGTGCTCGTTTATTTTATGTTATATTTTTTGTATGATTATCAAAGTTTTATTATTTGAGAATATACTTGATTATAAATCTAACTGCATCATGTTTTTATTATAATAATTAAAAATTATTGGCAAGTTGTTGGTTAAGACTGTAAAGTTTAAATCTTGATATGCATATACCATCTGGAGAGCAAAATTTCAGCTAATAAGCATGTCTTTTATTTGCGATCAAGCTAATAAGCATGTCAGTACATGCCTTTTTCATGCCTAATCCAACTCAAAGACATAGAAGGTCGAATGGAATAATGTTTGGTCTCGAATAAGCCTACAAACTATTGCGGGGTGTTCCTATCTTCTATTATATTAATATATAAACGAATTGAAAGGAACCCTGCGTTCACCGAGAGAGCCTAGAAATTATGAGATTAATTGGGAAAAAGAAAAAGAAAAGTCTATTGTTACATTTTATGATGATCTAACTGTCGAGAATAAATAGAGTATCAGAAAAACAAAATACGCACCCTCAGATTTTATGATGATCTAATGGACGAAAGTAAATAGAGTATAGAAAAAGAATGAGGATCATTGGATTTTAGGACAACCTAACAACCGAGAATAAATAGTGTATCCATATAAATAGAAGACCTAGATTACAAGATTAATCTTGAAAAAAAAGAAACGAATATGCACCATTGGATTTTACGAGGATCTGAGGTCCAAATAGAGTATCCTTACCAAATGCAAGGCTTAGAAATTATGATATTAATTCCCAAAAAATATGCACTATTGGATTTTATGATGATCTAATGGCTAACATAAATAGATTATCCATGTCAAATACAAATCCTTAAATTTACCAGATTAATAAAAAAAAATGCTCTATTGGATTTTACGAGATTTAACATCCAAGAACAAATAGAGTATTTGTGTTAAATACAAGCACAAAATTATGAGATTAATCACAAAAGAAAAGACATATACCATTAGACATTATGATGATCTAATGCTAAAAATAAATAGTAAATACATGTCAAATACAAGGCTAGGATGGTCCTTGTATTTTTTGTGCTAGCGAGTGAGGAAGAGAAGTGTGCAGATGGGTAAGAAGGAGAGAGGGATTATGGTAGTTAGGGTTCATTTCATTTATATACTCGAGACAAGTAAATGGGCTAGGATGGGCCTTAAGATCAATTAATAAAGATAGGCCACATAAGTAGTTGGATGTCTTAAGAGATGCTTCTCTAGAAATGGATTTTATGAGACAGTTTTTGTCTTGTCTCCGTAAATCTATTTCCAGAGACGGTCAATTCCTGGCTGCCTCACAAAATAAAATGACCACCTCCAAGCACTTAAATTTTATGACCACTTCCGTTAATAAAACCAGCAATCTTGCAAAATCTTTTTTGAGTAGTGTCATCCTGCTAACTTGTAGTCATTCTATTCCACAATGAAGTCAATAGTTTTCTCTAAATTTTATTCAGGGCATAGTAGCACCTTGCATGATCAACAAGCTTCATCGTGCCAACTTCCTAAGACCTTCATTAGTATGTTATAGAAAGATTGCAACATACGAGGAATCTTAGGCATGTTAGGTTTCACGAGATAAATGTGTGCATTTTGGAGAATGTTTATGTGCGATGTATAGAGGAATCCATATTTCACCAAAAAGGAGTCAAGCGAACTATAATGCAGAGAGTATCCCTTCGCTCTGTAAACATTCCGAGAAGTTATTTTTCATCGTTCTAACTTGTAAAACCACTTTTTTTTTGGGTTCAGATGAGATTGAGACATCAGTCTGTTCATATAGCACACATTTTGTCCCGATGCCTAGCCTACCAATTTCTTTTAAATTTAGCGCACACGAAAGACGTCAAGACAACGGAATCCATGGAGCGAAGTTTGGCCTACTTGGGTTGGAGATAGTACAATATTCTTGCACAAGCACAATCATGGTTACCAATGTATAACTAGCATTTGTGTGTCATAAGACTTAGGTAGCTTAGCTTAAAATAAACCAGGGCCTGGCCTAAACGGAGGATTTCTTATTGTGTGGCCATGGCCCATGGCAAGTGTGTCTGTGTGTACTGGCCTGGGATCCTTGCGGCGCAGCAGCAAGCACATGTTGAGCTCCGGCCTACGGTTTTAGGTCGTTGGTTGTTTTCCTTGAAACAAGCGATCGAGGTGAGCATGCAAGGACAAGTCAAAACTAACGCTGGCTCTCTCAGCAGATTCAGAATAGGTCACCGGTCAATCAGTTGAGAATTTTCTTAGCAGAATTAGTTAGGTGATGTGGTGATAGTATGAGCTTGAAGGACAGGGTTAGGAGGAGTATGGTAGGTGTAGTGTAATGAAAGGAGCCTTAATTTCAATGTTCCTCAGCCTCTGTCTGACCTCAGTGCTGCAGTGCTGATGGGGATCTGTGTGTGCAAAGGCAAACAGTTACTCAACATGTTGAGGAATTTCAGTGACTCGGCGGTTTGTCAGTTAGCACTTAGCACATATAAGAAGAAGCTGCAAACTGTTGCTTTCGTTAGACCATCTATAGCATTAGGCATCCATCTTTTCGGGGCTTGTACGCTTGCCGCTCTGTTCTACGAAGCACCGACAGCCGTGTGTTTGTGACGATAATTTTAGTCGAAGTCGCTGTCAGGAACGATGACGAGCTAGAGCCTGGATAAGCAGCATCAGAGGTGTCTTTTCTTTTGGCGAAACATGGACCTTAAACTTCGTTGTGCTTGTGCATATACAAATAGTTACGCTGTGAGCGTATTACACTAAAAGAAAAAAAAACTTGAGTACATTCTGTAAGAGCTTCTGACATATACAAACATGAATTTGGCTGTATACATCCACGGATGTAGAGGCCGGATACTTTATATTCATTATCTAAAAAAAAATACAGACATGAACTGGTTATTTTTCTGAAAATTACTCCCTCCATCCAAAAAATAGGAACCGTACTGGTCAAACTTTTTCAACTTCGACTAATGGTGTACAGGAATCCCTCTCCACGATTTATAGAAAATAAGTGCAACATTTATATCTCCAAATAAATTTATTATGAAAGCATATTTAGTGATCTACCTAATGGTGTACAGGAATCCCTCTCCACGATTGTCAACAGCAACACCACAGTTGCAGACCTACAAAGATTAATGACAACACTTTGGTACATTTTTATAGCAAGGAATGATTTGAGGTTGAAAAGAAGAAGTGGTCTGTTTTGCAGGTTCAATACGCGGTGGACGCTGAAATCAATGTTGCCATGCAACAAAATGAAAAGGCCAAGAGCATTTCTAGTGCGTCGGCACAGCAAATGAATGTTTTCTATTATGCAGGTGCTCGGGAAGATGCGACAGATCAAAACTGTATACATCAAAATGTCTGCAATTTTCCAGGCTTACTAACAGAGGCAAGATGCTACACTGATGCTTCAATTTCGCCTGATGATTCAACCTCGACAACGAAGAAACCTGGCCTAAGAATTTTTATCCTAGACCCTACAGGTCCAAGCAAATTCTTCATCAAAGCTCAAGTCAGCCATGTAAACTGTGTCCTTATGGCTGAAGCTGCTGGAATGGCACTGGCTGCAATGATCGCCTCGGGACTTAATATCAGAAATCTCTCTTTCCTGACGGACAATCAGCAGCTCGCAGCTTACTTCAGCTTTTCGGATTTGAGCTCTCCTCCAAGATGGGACAGGCCTTTTACCCAGAGATTCCTTAATGCCATGGCCAGCTCTAGTTATAGAGTGCTTAAGGTTCATAGGAGCTTCAATGCTACTGCTCATCTCCTTGCCCATCAAGCATTTAGAGCTTCTGAATCTCAATGTAATTTGCCAAATGTTACCTGCTCTAATGTAGCCAATATGAACTCCTGTCCTCTACGTGAGGTACTGCATCTTGTAAATGGGGATCCCTTTTCCCCTATTGCACCTTATTGCTGTTAGTAATAAATTTGTCTTTCAGTCAAAAAAATGATCTACCTAATGGTACTAACTATGTATAAAGATGATCAATGGTCCGGCCCGGCCCGGCACGGCACGGCCCGTGCTAGGCACGGCACGATAGGGCACGAGCCCGTATGGCCCGCGTGCCATCGGGCCGTGCTTCCATAGGCCATCGTGCCTGCCTGACGGCCCAAGCACGGCCCGTGGGCTGATTTTCGTGCCGGACCGGCCCGAAAAGCACGAGACCCAATAGTACTTTGGGCCAGCCCATGGCCCGTTATATAAAAAATACCAAATTTAATATATAATTTAACAAAGCATAAGTAAATCACATTTAATTTATAGATATTAATATTTCACAATTCACATAACACAATATACTCAAAGATCATATTTTACTTGTCAAAAATTACAAGTTTGATAAGTCACATAACGATACTACAAGTTTCACAAATTTCTTGATACCGGGCCGACACCGTGCCTGCTATTAAAAGCGGGCCGTGTCGTGCCGCCCGGCGGGCCAAGGGGTCGGCCCAAGCACGGCCCGTTACGTGCTTCGGGCCGGCCCGAGCCTGGTTAGGATCGGCCCGTGCCGTGCTCGGGCCGGGCCAAATGACCGTGCTTTGGGCCATGTCTTCGGCCCGCGGGCTGCATGCTCAACTTTAACTATGTACCATAAATATTAATATTTTATTAAATATATTTGATCAAAGTTCAAAGTTGTTAACTTTTTAGGAAGTGAGAATGACTCTTTTTTTTATGACAGAGGTCAGAGGGTGTAGATACTAACTGATTGATTATCTCCGATACAACGCCAAGGCGCACCGGGAACCTTCTCAACTATATCATTCAGAACTGCTGTAGAGTTTGGAGTTTGGGCTGAACTTGAACATTGGAGCAAGTATTATAGTAGGCTGTAAGCTGGCTAAATGATGAGGTGGAGGAGAGAAGAGATGAGAGAGAAGAGAAGCAGACTGTAAGCTTGCAGCCAGCTTAGGCACAAGAACCAAGAAATTTTGTGAGAGAGATAAGTGGGCCAGTGAATAACTAACTATTGTATGGGTGGGCTGGGAGAAGGCTGTAAGAAACCTTACAACCATCAAGTGGGCTGTATTATTAAACTTGCTCTTGTACACAGCTGTTCTCAGTCATATGGAATTGGGATTCTAGAAGCTAGGCAAATCTGCAAGACCCCAGAACAGACGATCAGCTATTCAGTCCTATTGGGTATTCGGATATCAATAGGCTGGCCATTGACAGGCTCAGCGGTAGATGCTTCACCAACCGGGGAGTTTAAATGGCTTAACGAGCCTGTCTCCTCTCTAGCTGCCATTGACACCCTTCATTCCCAATTGCGAGCTGCCAAGGGACAAGGGAGAGGGACCGCTACTAGTGCAGTGTACTCCTTCCTACCCTCCTCCCGGCCGTGTCTGTGCAGCGAGTCAGTCTGCACAACAGGACATGGAAGATCTCCTGCCTTTTTTGTTCCCTTTCGAGCCTCAACAGTATCAAAATGGCCGGCTTTCCAGAAATTTTCCTCTGCTTGTTTTGTCTGGCGTAGTGGTGTGTGGTGCCATTGTTGCATGTGTAGAAAAATACAGCAAGTGTGGTGTGCGTCGTCTGACCTTTTCCTGGACACTCGCACAATATATAATCACACGACACGACTTGCTGACGAGATGCGCGCGCCAAATAAAAATTTGTGACACTACATTAGTTGGTGCAGTTTCCTCGTCAGTTTGCACCATGGTTCAACGAAGAAACAAGAAAGGATAGAGGGCAGACAGAAACGGACATGGAACTAAAACAAACCGGCCACCTCTTGCATACTCGTTCTGGTCTCCAGTTACCGAAGTCTGCCAGCAACCGTGCGGCGGACGGTCGCCGGAGATCAATTCAACTCGACGAACGCGACGGACGCTACGGCGTGGCAAATACACTATGCCGGACTGCATCATGGTCACGTCATTACTGGATCAGAAGTTGGGTACAAAGCTGGGCCACAAATGAAAATTGGGGACGACGGCGACTTCCCATGATTGGGCATTGGAAAGGCGCCGATGGAGCCACCAATTCGCACGCCGAGAGTAGTTTCTGATTGCTGCAAAGAGGCGGAAGCGATTGGGAAGTTGCAGGAGAGATGGAAGGACAGTTGATTGACGACTGATTGGCGATCGAGAGCGTCTAGGCCACACAGGATCGTATTCGAATTTTAGGCCAAAAAAAAGTGTTCCAATTGGGACTCTGGGAGTGTTTCTTTCTTGGTTGCAGAGTATATTTATGTAGCTAGTCTTCGTGTAGTCGCAGGCTTCCAATCTTGGCACGCTTCATGCTGCTGAACGCACTAGCTAAGCGAGTGTTTTTTAATTCCTTCTACTGTACTGGCCACTGGGAAAAGTAACTAGAACTACTTCCTTGCACTTGCAATTCTACTCTGTCCGGCATCTCTTTGACTGACAACACAACTCGTGCATGGTGCGAAATTTCTGCAGCTAGCTACTTGTCAGAACTCCAATGCAAGTGTCAAGTTTGTCGTAACTCAGAAGTCAGGACTCAAATTCAGATTCTAGTTACGCTGTGTGCAAAATTGAAGGTTGAAAGTTGAAACGATGCAAATTAACAACACTAAGCGAAACCAGATGGGCTTCTTATCACGGACCATGCCTGATGTTTTCATCAGTTCTGAGTTGATCATGATCGATCGAGCCGTATATGTAAGCATCACGCATTGACAATAATCCGGATGCAACTGTTGTAGTATCTTGTGGGACTGCATGTCGGTCTCACCAATGGAGAAATATGGTGGACGGCATGCAGATGCAGCGTCTCGTTTTTCTTCGCGCGCGGAAAAGTTGTGCAGTTTGACCCATCAGGAAACCTGACAAGCTCTGAAGCTCCTTTCTCCCCGTTAGCTCGTCTCATGGTTTCATCAGCTAACGAGTCATACAATACAAGAAGGGGCGATAAGATGTGTGAACACATGATCTAAGCAGTCAAAATATTGGAAAAGATTTCGTCAAGGAATAACAAACACGCACGAATCCTCCCGTCCATATTTTATTCGTCCTACCGTCCCTTCCATAAAATACTAGTGCTTCACTTGGTAGTTATCTTCAGGTATTAGCACGCGCCGGCGCACTCATTTTCAGAAGATTTGAAGAATCCTTAATGGGCAAATAAAGTGAAATTAGCACGAAAAGATACTCAGCATCCCAACTAATTAATGGAGCGTCTGTGACCCGATCATATTAGTATAATCGAGTCCAAACGAGTGTAGTGGGGTCAAAACATTAGGTAAGTAGGGGCAATGTGACTAGAAGATCGCAAAAGCAGCAGTGAAAGGGTCTCCAATTCTTCAAAAAAGGCAGCACGGCACGCTGGTAAAGGGCTTGACACTTTGATAAAGCGCCGGAATTGAAGTGGACCTTGATCAGCTGGTAAATAATCCTGGGTAAGTGAGTTGCATGTGAAGTCATTGCTTATGGGCAATGAGCATTGAGCAGGGAGCACAATGTGTGCTAGATTCTACTGCACTACTGCAGCAATCTCAAGAGGAGGAAGAAAAATTCTATTTGGATGAGCACCAGCGGCAACACTTTTTTTTGTCCACTTTTCATTTTTGGCGTCCATATATTGAAGGACTTCGTTTCAGATGCTGTGGTTTATCTGGAAAGCATGCAGGAGCCAACACTTGGTAGTGTAGCGGTAAGCTACTCAGGAGTCAGGACTTTGTTTCAGATGCTGTGGTTTTGGGCCACGGTTCAAATGCTAGTGACACTTAAACAAATCTTCTCTGGAAACCTAAAAATAGTGACACAACACCTACTCTATGAAAAAGTCGGAGACCCGATAGAAAAAAGCCGGAGATTTATTTCTTTCATTGAAAGTTAAAGGAATTAGGCCATTGAATCAGTCTTTTTCTACTAGATCGAAAAGCCTCTTACTCTTCACGCTCAATTTCCTCATATCTGAATGTCTAACTGTCAACGTTCAGGTTAATCACAAACAGCTTGCTGATTCTTAGCTACCATGACCGCTATCATCTGAACTCAGGCTATCAATGTCCATTGACTCGTAATTCTAGGTGGTCATATACGTTTTTCCTTATAATTGCAGGTGGTAATTCTAGCTAGGTGAAGTTGCACGAGTGATCTCCAATCGAAGGAGTTCATAGTTGGGAGTTGGGACTGTCCATTGGATCAACAATTGCAGGTTCATTTGTGGGCTGAAGGGGCCGTGTCAAACTGTTCCAGCCCAGCAATCTTATTATTGCCTACTGTTTCTCTTCCCAATATGGGCCGATGTTTTGTGAATTGTGATCTAGTAGATTGTTCATTACTATGGAAAAAAGTTTACAATACCTCCCTCAACTTTCGCGAAAGTCCGCCTTTTCTTTTCTAAACTGCAGAACCGGATAAAACACCTCTCTCAACGTTTAAAACCATTCATCTTACCTCTCTAGCCCTGTTATAAGCAATTTTGTCGTTTTTTATGTATTTTGACTGAATCTTTGAAAATCATAATAAATTATATAAAAATCATAAAATAAAATATCCAATTTTGTTGGACTCTAAATAAGTAGATCTACATAGTGAACATATAATATAGTATACTTTAGTACAAAGTTTTTATTGTGGTCTTAGATCTATACTTTTCTATAGTATTAGAATATTTCATAGCTGTAGTTTATATGGTCCAATTGTGATAAAACTTTTCATGGTGGGTTAACTATTGTATGATTGGACTAGTAAAAATTTCATACTCATTGTATCATGTATAACTTAGTTATAGATTTTAATTATTGTAAAGCTTAGTTATAGATTTATTTTATTTTTATTTAACAAGCATAAACCTAATTAAAATCTATAACTAAGTTATACATGATCCAATGAGTATGTAATTTGTATTATAGTTTAAGCAGACACTAGTTAGCCTACCACAAAAATTGGACAATAGAAACTGCAGCTAGAATTATTCCATCTAATTACAGAAAAGCATAGATCCAAAGACATAACAAAAATTTGTACCAAAGCATACTATATTATATATTCACTATGTAAATCTACTCATGTAAAGACTAGTAAAATTGGATTTTTTATTTATAATTTTTCTGTGATTTACTATGATTTTTAAAGGTTCAGCTAAAATAAATAAATAAAAAAAACAAAACCGCCTTCAAAACCAGGAAGGTAAGATGAATGGATTTAAAAGTTGAAAAAGATGTTGTCTGGTTTGGAGTTCATGATAAACTTTTACGAAAGTTAAGGGAGGTAATGTGATTTTTTTCCTTTCAAAAATGATACAGAGTTTTAGGTTAGGGCACTCACAATGTAGACTCTATCATAGAGTCTAAATTTATTTATTACCTCGAACAATGTGGACTTAGAGTCTAAATAAGACTTAGAGTCTTATTTTTTCTACCTCTTTCTTCAATAAATATGCTGCCACATCAGCAAAATACCATAAATAATATGTAATTAATTGTCTTGGACTTTATGATAGAGTCTTGCATTGTGAGTGCCCTTAGTCCGGCACACCTCCGGCTCGTTAGATTTGGCTCATGTTTGATAACATCTTTACCTGAGTTTATCCAGCTCCAACACACTGGGTCAGATTGTTGGCTTTTATTCGGTGGGCTTGATTATGATAAAAATCTAGCTAAGCATATGGATTAGAAGATATAGTATTGAGGAATTTCCTTATACGCCGTAAAGCTATACCTATCCCTTATATGTCATTTAAAACTACAGTTTCCCTTCATTACCATTATTTTTATTTTTTCCTTCCTTGTGTGCCAATGATATGAATTTTGCTATTACATTAACTATTAAGTAAAAGTGAAAATGGCAATTTTACCTTTAGAGCATATTAAAGCATTTTTTTGGCTTTTAGTCCTTACATGTCATTGCCCTCAAGAACAATTATGGATATATTGGTGTTCCTGGTTTTTAGATTGAATTCCTACCCCACGGCTAGCAATTGTTTCTCGCTAATTATTATCTATAAAATGGTTTAGACATGCTCATTTAAGAAACACTTCAAAATATGTAGAAAAAATTCAACAAAAAGTATGGATAGACAGATGATGCAAAGAACTATGACAACCTTAAATCATGTGAAATATTGCTCAAAACTAAATACAAACAAACTAAAATTTCCACTGATTCATTCTATGCTAGAGGTAAATCATCATTTTGCCCCGTATTTAACACCGTTAAGCCCTAAAACTAACGGAAGATCTGAAGATAGCTTTTCAGCCAAATAGGTAACTTCAAACATAAAAGAATCAAGAAAGAAATAATTCTCTCTTATATACATGTCCCTTGGATCGCCAAACCACAGGCAGGGCCGACTCTAAGGGAGGGGCAGGCAGTGCGACTGCCAGGGGTCCATGGAGCTTGGGGGACCAAGAACATATAGGTAATTAGTATATATAATTTTTTATTTGGCATAATAAGCATTTGAAGGTCCAAAACAAACCAGCATTTTTCGGGTACTCAAAAAAGAAAAGAAAAGGAAAACAAGAAGAACTAAGTATTGTTATGTTTTATGAATTATAC
>Ga0182004_10003164_pt1 | contig 13037 bp, 7 predicted proteins | sample Sormic07211540_1_FD_120479 | JGI IMG/M metagenome (GOLD analysis project Ga0182004, IMG submission 120479) | Endophyte microbial communities from Sorghum bicolor roots, Mead, Nebraska, USA - 072115-40_1 MetaG | ecosystem: Host-associated > Plants > Roots > Unclassified | place: USA: Nebraska... | reverse complement strand
TTTGAGGGTTGTGTCTGGACCTCCTAAGTCCTAAAGCTTGGCCCCATGCGTTTAGTGAAAACGTCGTCAATCGGGGGGAAAAGAAAAAGAGAGGTTCTCGTCTTGCGATCTTTTTGTTCCTGGTGATGATGATGAGTTCTCGTTTGAATCAGTCAGTTCATCAGCTAAGCCAGCTTGGATGCCGATGCTTCTCCTAGCTGAGCTTCGGGCCCGGGCATTGCTGGTGCCTGGTGGCCGGTTGGCGGTGGCTAGCGTCAGGGTTTGTTTTTGTACACACCACATCACATGAACATGAATTGAGCTGCCAGCCAAAGGCCTGTATTGCATGTTGCGGATCCGGCCACTGCTGGACCCAATGGGCCGTCCCGTGCTTTTGTTTCCCCTCCCGGTGCCAAGGCTTGTTACTTTCAATTTCAAGCATCCGTGGTATTATCAAGCCAAGCCATGTGAGAGTGCTGCAGATAAGGTTCTGGATTGACAGCCAATCATAGGCTCCACTTGAACCAAGAACAAGCTATACGTACGTACGAGCAAGAGCAATCCAAGCATCCGTTGCGTCTGCACTGCAGAGGCCGTAGCTCGCTAGGAGGATCAGCGATGCCTTCCCCTACGCCGCCTCCGATGTCCACGCCGCACAAGTCCTGCTCGTCGCCGTCGCCGCCACCGCCAAAGCTGCAGCGTGCTCCGGACATCCGGCACAGGCCTATCTGTAGGTGCCACATCGTCACCACTCTGCCCCTTCCCCTCCTCCTCGGTGCTCTCGCGTTTGTTTGATTAACTCTCGCGTGCCGGCCGTCGCGCAACAGAGCAGGCGGCGGAGCCTGCAGGCTGCCGATCACCAGGAGAGCTCACGCCGCATCCCTCCTCCTCCTCGGCCTCGCGCCGGCGCCGGCGCCGGTCAGGGCGGAGGAGGATGGGAGCGGCGGCGAGGAGGGCGTCCTCGGCGCCATCAAGTCCATCTTCGACCCCAACGAGAAGACCAAGGCCGGCAAGACGCTGCCCAAGGCGTACCTCAAGGCGGCCAGGGAGGTGGTGCGCACGCTCCGCGAGTCGCTGGAGGAGGACGACGGCGGGGACATGGCCAGGTTCCGGCGGAACGCCGACGCCGCCAAGGAGTCTATCAGGGAGTTCCTGGGCGGATGGAGAGGCCAGCAGACCGTCGCCGCCGAGGTTAGCTGTGAATCTGTGATCGCCCGCCCTCCATTGGGCCATTTCTTACGCCGCTTGTTTCGCCGCACTGCAGGAGTCGTACGTCGCGTTGGAGAAGGCGATCAGGTCACTGGCGGAGTTCTACTCCAAGGCAGGGCCATTCGCGCCGCTTCCACAGGACGTCAAGAACAAGATCCTCGATGATCTCAGCGCCGCAGACGCCTGCCTGTAGATTTTGCTTCTCCAGGGGCATTGTATTGCATGCACATCTCAACCATGATGATTTCGTTCAGTTTTTTTTTTTTTTTGGACCTGCAAAAGCTTTCATTCACAGGAACAACATACACATTCCAGCACGATGCAAAAAGAAACCCATGGTCACAAAGTAAAATCTTCCACAGGAACACAGCAGGGATTAGATAACCAATTCCGCACAACAGATGATCAGGGGACTATTTCTAGCTTGCGCATACACCAGTTTATCTTACAGAGATGAGAATTATCTTACAGAAGAAGAAATGAGATGATTCAGGAATGCGCTAGCGAAAACATAAACCTATTAACAATATAACAACTGGTGTAACATTTACGACTATTTGGTGGCTGCATTCGCCCTCGGAGTTTAAGTTAACGACTCAAAAACAAAAGAAGAAACTATCCTCTCACATTCTACATGCTGACGTTTCAGCTGCACATCAAGTTAGCTGGTTGGAGTTAACGCTTTTCAGTACTGCACAGGCTGATTCTTCCCAGGCCGACGAGTCAATTGAGCCATCAATTTGGGAGTAAAAAAACTACAGGGGTGCCCCAGCAACTAATCTGCAAAAAACCGCAAGCCTCTTTCTGCCAACGGATGGATGTCATGCTAACTGCTGAGTCAAAACTCGAGGTACAAAAACTAATGGAGGCTTCGTCCATGTAAAGCTTGGGGCCCAAAAAGCTGCAACCAAATCTTAGAATCTGCAACAGAGATTAAAGAGGTCATGAGACACATCTAACGGTGGTGGAATGATACTAACATTTACAGCTATTTTGTGGCACCCGATAAAGATATCTACCGCCATCACCCTATACAGCAGAATATTTTAACTAGACGACGAAATAAAACTAGGTGGTTTGTCTCAACATTGTAATATTTACACAATTATATCAATAATACCTCAACCAAACATGTAAGCTTTACTTGCACTTACCAAGAATGGGGAGATTGTTGTGAAACATCACTGCAAGTACCATCAGCATTTTTGCTGTTGTCCCCAGGCTCTTTGACCCCCAAATCTAAGGGATCAACACTTGCATCAGAGCAAAGAGAATCTTCATTGGCTACATCAGGTGATTTCTCAGTTTTATCTATAGAGGAAACAGCACCGGCTGTATAAATGTCTGATGACCATTATATATAAGGAAAAGAAAATAATTGGGATATCAACAAGGAATATGGTGTTTGCTCTGACCTCCTTGAGAACATTGACCACCTTTAGGTAAGGCCTTCAGCAATGGCTTTTGGAGAAGACCTGTACCAGGAAAAACTAACATGCTAATAGATTTCACTTCTTCCTTCTCAGAATCTTCAAGTGGACTAAATCCAAATCTAGATGTCCAGGTGTCCACAAGTTCTGTGATAGCAGGAATGATCAACTTCTCAACATTGAGAGAGCTGAGGATCTGACATAGAAAACAAGGGGCAATAATTAAACACCATCAGAAAATTGCAACTAAGCAAGATATCAGATCAGTTAATCTAACCTACTATGGCCATCATCAATGTAAGGTGTATAGACAGGACAACTATGCTAGACTGGCTGCAGACACTTATGAAAATAAAAGTAATGCTCCACGGTTCAACCATGCAAGGTGTAGACTAGTTCAGCAGTAAGGAATACCTTTGTAACATGCAAAGGGTTAAGCAACCCTATATCTCGTGCTAGACTCAGACTCCTATATATAATGCCCATGGGGCTACTATTCAATACAAGTGCTACTAATTTTTTTTTCTCGAACACTATAACTGAAGATTAAATGCATTTTCTGCAAATAAATTGCTGTCCTACACTAGCAATAGCACCATCAAGCATGCATACCATTTCAATTCCATCTACAAGTCGGCGGCACATCCCTTGTCGCCTATACATATTCCGGGTACCAATGAACGGCATCTCAGCTAACTTGGTTCCATGTATTCTGTTTCAGGATAAGATATGAAAACAACAAAATCATATAAGGGCCCAGCAATTCGAGAATAGTAGAGCGCCTGTCAGTTTATGTTAACTGTTCATCCAATGATGTAACAAGACAGCCACAAAACAGCTACAGAAAGTTCATGTACGAAAAAAATACAAGGTACGTAACATGCCTTGATAGATGTGTAAGAAAGCTACAGAAAGTTCACACACAGGCATGATTAATTATGCAAACTATATTCGTGAAAACATGAAATGAACCTTCCTAGAAGAAGCATTCAAATCTTCTTAGTAACTTAAGAAAGATAAAGGGAGGTTTGCCTCCATGAGACTGCAGATACCATAGATTATTATTCAGCGCCAACAAGCCATGACCTGTACAGCAAAATACTAGGCAAGTAGGCATTCCAGTAAGGATGTTCTTTTCCTTCAAACTGGAATATATGATGGTTACAACAATCATGTAAAGTATTTCAAGTTAGGCACTAAACAAGATCGCCAGTACTAGAAATATGTAAAATCAAGTCATCATGTTTCAAAATTAGAAATGAATTGATTCAAAGAACACCGGCCCCTGCCATGGTTGCTTGTTTAGAATATCTTTTGCTGGCACATTGGGACAGACTTTGGTTTGTTCAAGGGGTGTTTTAGAGCCTATAGTATGGTTCTTTCTTATCCGTTTCACCAAACTGCAGCATTCAGTGCCATATAGATGCCTAGACAGTCACAAAACCTAGCAAGAAAAATAAAACAAGAGGAAACAACACACCGGACAGATGCTGCAGCTATTATTTCATCTCCACGTTCTAAAATGAATATATAGAATCCACGGAAATCCAATCGGGCAAAATTTGATCTGCATGCAAGGAAAGACAAAAGGAGCAATTGGTTATCTCCGACAAAAGCAGCCACGACAGCATGGCATCAATACAGAAGACTGTAACTATTAAAAGAATACGCCAATTTACACATCAACAAAAAATCGTTCCAAGCAATAATGAGGCCATTAAATCAACAAGCGACCCATCAACCGCTTTTTGATAGATTACATTAATAAATTGGAAATGTCAGAGTTGCATTTTGATGGTGCCACTGATCGCATGGTGCATTGCTTCCTTTTGTTATTTGATGTACGTCCAGGTGAAATTTTGGTGCTTAGAGCCTTTGCTTCCTTTTTTTTAATCTATATATGATGTATATTTGGCATGTATCAGATATCATGGTTCCATGAATAATAACTTTCTAAGTTAGATCCCATATAAGGTCACATACCACTTCCACTTAATGGTACTAACCATTCATACCATCCCTAGCTAAACTGCCATATTAGGAACTTTTCAAAGTTAGGATTGCATCAAGCTGACACCCTGGAACACCTAAGCATGAAAGAACTGCAAAAGCTGGAACAGAATGGCAGGTTGTGTATGAGCTAAAAGAAAAGCTGCAGGCCAACAGTGGTTAATAGCACAGATGGTGTTATGTGCACTCTATGCATTGTCAGAGTTTATTTCAGTATATAGTTGAATTTCAGTACGTAATGGAGCAAATTAGTTTAAGTTATCTCATACATACTACAATATGCCAATGGCCCCTATACCATATAAGAATATGATCTAAGTTACTACAGATGAAAATAGAGAAAACAATGAAGATTGTCATATTATTAGAATAATAAAAAATGACTCAACATCCGAAATTAATGGGGCTAAAATATTTACTATCTCCAGAATACTAAAAGGCAGTTAAATTTATGACAAGGAAACCCATTTAATACACGCACGTCAATCTATGAAGAGTTATGCACTTCTCCATTATGCACAGAGATGACAAGTTAACAATGAGCAATAATTTCAGTAATATTGTCTAATCAGCTCATCCCAATAGCACCGCCAATACGCAGAAGGTGGGTGGGAGAGAGAATAGTGTGGAATGAATTAAAAGGCCATAGTATCAACAGCTTGCACGTTGTACAAAGGATAATTGAAACTGCATGGATTATGGCGACCTTGTAGAAAGATAGATGCATACCCACAGCTATACACAACATTGCGTATCAGGTTGATGCCAGTTCTCTGGTCAACAATCGGAAGGAAGCATTCATCCATTAATGAAAGTGCAACAGCAATCTTGGAGTTACACTCAACTCTTGTGTCCAAAGGAAGGACTTCTTCTGGTACATCTTCATGGATGCGTTGAACAACTCTGCATGAATATTCTGGTTCAAGATCCTTCTTGACTGCAAGAAGATTCTGCAATTCCTCAAACAGCTGCATCACACAAATAGTGATTTTAGATTCTGCAATTATATCATTGGAGCTTCTTGGGTCAGTTGGTATACATACATTAATAAACGAGAAGATAAATAAAACAACAAATAGTAGAGAGCATCTAGACAGGAAGTGTGTTGGATGGTTTAAAAAAAAAAGTGGTTAATAGAGCATTTTCGAGAAGATACAACTTCCATGGAAGCTTTCGCATTTGACATTTCTTAAGACTAAATACCAATTGTCTAGTTTCAAAAAAAAAATATAGGCACTAAATTCAGAAGAAGAGTAGAGGCTGTAGATATTTTAATAGTTGGACTGAAATGACAAGATTCTTATGTCACTAAATAAGAGTTCAAGTACCGCATCCATAGAGTACCTTACTATATGTAATTACTTATATAGTAATGAAATTCATGTAAATAAAAACCAGTGACCTGAATATCTATAGTTCTATACATTGCACATGATATTGGTATTATATCAAGTACATATACTTGGACATAGAAGGAAATAGCATATATATATGCATAATCAAGAAAGGAAGCTGACAGAGTAGAGAGATGAAAGATGGTGCAGATATTTAATGACTGGGTCTCAATTTCTCAAACATATAACAACAACAGCAAAGCCTTTTAGTCCCAAACCCAACATGTGCCACTAATAAAAAGGAAACGATGTCTGCCTCAAACATCAAAGTAAAATAGCAAGTGTCGCCATTTGAATTATGCTCATGAAAACCACAAGGTAGTATATCCAGAAACACTGTCAAGGTAAAAAGAACAATAGTCTGACAAGCGTTACCAGTCTGCAGCTTTGTTGGCAGAATAAATTGCCTGTCTGACTGGAAAGGTTAGTTATGGAATCATTCTCAGGAGAACAGGCTTCATGATCTGCAGACAATGAAAATGCTCATGAAAACCACAAGGTGTATGGAATACTCAGACATATTGAGCATCAAAATAATATAGTAAGATAACAATGAAAATGTGGAATAAAAAGTATCAAAGACTTCCAAATTTGAAAGAACTACAGAGAAAGTATAAACAGGGATCACATACACTGCTCTTCGCACTGGGAACAAGTATGCAATGAAGAATCAACATCAGCAGTGTCTTCAGCACCATCATTAGAATGTTCATGGCAAAATTTACATGAGCAGTTTGCACAACACCAATAATCAGAGGGAAGTTCCTACAAAATTGGAAATTCAATAGATTAGAGAATGCTTTGTGGAAAAATTTTATTGAGTCTTATCACTACAGAAAACTGGGAGCACTATTATTGGGCATTGCAAGTTTTCAATCATGTCCTAATGCAGTAACAGCTAAATTTGAAAAAGGTACATAAGTTGAAATACTGCCATTTGTTGATTCAATCAAAAGAAACGTTACAGTTAATGAAAAATAATTAAGACAACAGCCAATCACAGTACTCGTGTGAAAGGCATAAATGCATACCTCCAGTCCTAGACAACTCATGTGAAATGTTGAGGGGCATCCATCACAGCAGATCAAATTGCCTCCATCGCCACAAATACCACAGGTGTCATCATTGGGGTCATCACCCTCAATGCTAACAGGAAAGAAATCTTGCTTTTCAGCATCAGACTGCATATTCCATGCATTAATGAGACAATGCAAAAGGTCAATGTCTTGCCCATCCACAAGTATATTTCTGTATGGCGTATTTACTTCAGAACCAGCATGCGCCACAAATTCAAGCACTGAAAGGACCTTGCTACAGCAGCTGCAGTCAATCCCATCCCTAGTGACAATACCCTCTAGTAAAACCTTTGAGTTGCTTTCATCCATACATTTCAGCTTAGTGTTGACTGATAGAACATCCAGATCAATCAGCCAGGAGAAGATCGTACGTTTCCATTCATATGGAACAAAACCATCAGTGCCGCTGCCAGACTCCTTGTTCGATCCACGAACAAGTAGAGCACAACCACCTCGTTTTTTTCTTTCATTGCCTAAATGCAGTCTTCTTGAATTTGCATTCTTCTTCTTTTCCTTTTTGAACCTTTTCTGTTTGAGCCTTTGAATCGCTACTTTGGTTGTTCGTTTGTTTACAACAACTCTTTTTAATTTGCTAAGGATATCCTCTGTTAAAGTACAGCCTGGAGAGCTAGAGACCTGCTTTTTGCCGGGGCTACCAACAGATTTTTTTGACAAAATCTGGTCTTTAGAACTTTCCTTCTGCTCAGATTCCATACTTGCACAAAACGCATAATATGCTTTTGTGACTGACCAGTAAGACCCTTTGCCACTAGGAGGGATATACACGGAATCCATGTAGTCTCTACCATTCCTGGGTCTTAAATCAATCGTCCAACCAGCATCTAGAAGCATGGCCTTTATCTGATCACTTATTTTTTGCTTTTCTTCGCGAAGAGTTCTTGTACCTTTAGGCACCTTCATTTTCCCTTTTCCTGGATGCAAAGATAAGGAGCTAGATTCAGATTTGATCAAAGGAGGTCTACCCAAACGACCTGCTTTGGAAGGACCAGAAGTATGCTTCAACTTAGATCCAGCCCTTTGTTTATGCACAGATTTCTTCCGTTTCCGCCGATTCTTTTTCACGACAACTTCTTCAGAATCACTGGAGTCCTCTTGTTTTGGCACAACAAGACGGGCAGCACCACGACGACGTCCGCTACGACTTCTCCTGTAGGAAGTATCGCTGCTGATCTCATCATCATCAGATTGATCCTGTGTCTGCTTGATAGCATTTTGATTAGAGTGGTTAGGAGATCTGCTTGACAAATTTGTTTGATTGCGATGCTGCCGTTCCCTCAGAACACGTTTATTGCCCAAATCAGTGTTATTCCCAATAAGCTTCTCTCCAGAAGACTTATCTGGTTGGTCTATCTCAGGATCACAAGACGTATTTCTTGTCTTTTTCATGGATGGCAAAGCAATTGGTGACCTTCCAGTGATTTTATCAAGCCCTGCTTCCAATATCCTCTTCTTGCTGGCAACAATCTTCGCACCAACAGACAGTAGTGGTTTCTGCACAGGAGTCTTATTTTCAGATTTAACTCCATCAGAATCAGTATGCTCCATATCATTTCTCTCAGTGATGGCTGAACCAGAGATATTCTGATCCACCGCAGAAACAGCTGCTCCAGTTGTTTTCTTAACGACGCTGACACTTCCCACAGTTGGTTGTGTCTTCAAATTGATCCCTGTTTCATTTTCCGATTCCTTAATCTCAGTGCCATTCACATGATTATCATTCTCAGTGACACCTGAGTCTCTATGATCCACCACCTTTTCTTTCACTGTTTGCTTCTCCATACTGGTATTACGCTCTCCCAACTCAGCATGGTGACCTTTAGGAGATAATGCACTGTTCACTTTCCTTGTATAATGAGCAACAATATCTCCCTTTTTTCCTCTGCTTCCTAGTGCAGCCTCGTTTGTGGTACTTTTACGTGAGCTTCCAGAAACTTCTCTCTGCCTAACTGTAGCTGACCTTGTAACTCGCTTCTCAAACCGCGACTCCTCTCCACATGTCCCCTGCTTTGCCTCACATGATTTTCTACCTCTCCTTGTAAAGACAATGTCATGTGATGAAACATCATTGGCTTCGTTCACGGGGATTCCCCTCTCCTCCTGCTTAGTGCACCCAGTTAGATCAGTGTGGTTATCTACTGTACATCTTCCATTCTCAGTCAAAGAAATCTCAGTTTCTGTACAAACATCATCAATGTGAGAATGCTTCTCAACTTCCGGATCACTACTGTGGAGTATCACTTCCTCGGTATGGTCCACATTATTCTCCTGCTTACTATCCTCCTGCTTAACAGATTCTGATCCACTGGTAGGGATGATTTTGGTTAAATCTGTACTTGTGTCGGCATCATTAGCAATTGCTGAGTCTATGACCTCACCCTGACAAGGCCCATGTCTCACTTTGTTATCTTGGGCCTCATCAACACTACTGTTTATTCCAGCTCTGGAGTCATTCTGCTTTGAATGAGTTACAGCAGACACCTTCTCATCTGACTTGACTGTCTTATCATCTGATTCTGCATTGCTACCTTGAGTGCCTAATCCATCACCTTGAGAAATATCTGCTGCAGGAACACCAGGCATTCCCATATTATTCTCAGAACACCTAGCTGACTCTTCCGAGACATCACTCGCGTCCAAGTTAACCAATCCGTTAGCTTCCTCACCATTGCAAGTAACTTCCATCGGCACCCTGCCTTTGCAAGACTCAGCCTCCACAATAGCCTCACAATGTTTCTTCTCCAAACAGTAAGTTTTGCTGACCTCCACACCCACTCCACAGGCTGCCTCAGCTTCAGCACGCAGCTTCATGGCATCGGACCTCAACACCCTTTTTGTCACACCACTCCTGTCCTCATCCGAGGAACCCCTCCGGTCCTTCCTTTTCTTCCCAGTCAAGACAGGCCCTCCTCCAAGATCCTCATCACCGGAAGACTTGTTTTCCTCCAAGGAGGCTGGAGCCTTCTTCAAATCCTTTGCCACAATTCCTTCCTTTCCTGGCATTGGAGCTCCCTTAGAGCCTTTAAGGCCCATTTCAAGCCCCTGCAGAAGATCAAAAACCTCATCAGATGATCAAACTCCACTATTTCCACTATTTCTCTCATCTAGGGTTCACGAGATCGTAAACCAACTAACAGCACAGTCTGCCCTAAACCCTAGTTTAAACCTGCTCCGACAAGATTAAGAAATTCCGCACAATGCAAAACATAAAGGGCAACAAAATGGACCAAAAGTGACTCCTTTAATTAGTTTCCCAGAAAAAGAAAACAAAAAAGTAGTCTGAAAGCAAAGACTCCGCCAGCAGCAACCCTACCGGAAAAGGAAGCAAGCAAGCAAAAACATAGCCCCAATAAAGAAGCGCAATTCCTGGGGAAATTTGGGAGAGGAAGCAACTCACAGTGGCGTTGGGCATTGGGGGTTCGGTTGAACCCCCAAAATATCTGGGGAATTCGGCAGCACGAAGCCCCTGTGGCGTCAACTGCTTCCGTCTGCCGATCTCCAGCGGCGAAGAGCAACCACCTAATCAAACCACCCGAATGGAGGAATAGGTCAGTACGGCACCGCTGGGCGCAGAAATCCGCACTAAACCGAGCAGGGACAGAGGGAGATTTGGATTCCTTCCCAGAACAAAGAGATAGAGGCTTGAACAAGGGAATCCATCCATCCACCCCCTCCCCAGCAAGAGCCGGGACGAATCACTCACCAGCGGAAACGGGAGCAACCGGCCGACCTCCGCGCTCCCGGCGGCTGGATCTCCGGCCAGGTGCCGCGGCGGGTTGAGCAGGAGCGGCGGGTGGAGGATCCAGCGGCGAGTAGTGGGAACTGGGAGCCAAGGGACCGGCGGCCTTGTGCTGTGCTTCTCTCGCGTTTTTCCTGCGGGGTTTTATTTGTTTTGTTTTTGGGATCATCCGGCGCTGCGGGCGGCCTGCTGCGTTGGGTGGGTGGGCAGCGGCGGTAACTGACGCGCGGGGCCTGCGCCGCAGCCGTGGAAACGCGGGCCGCGGCTGCGTGCCTGCGTGGGGTGTGGGCTGCGCTGGGTGCGGTTTGATCTGGTTTCGTGCCTGGGATGACCCCGGGGAGGGTTGTGGGGTAGGAGAGGTCAGTGTCACGATTGGTTTTTGAATGTTTGGGGGGTGTGGTCGTGTGGACTGACATTTTCCCTCCATTTTTCCAGCTCTGCTCGTTGTCACACTGGACTCGCCGTTGCCCGCTGCGTATGCCGTATAGCTTGGGGGTGGACGGGGAGACGAACAAAGCTGGATTTGAGGCATAGGTAGGTAACAGATACTACCGTTATATGTTACTCATTCATATCAGCCAGCTTAACTGTCGGAGACTCGGTCGTAACGACTTTTGTTAGTGGGGTCTGCATGGGCAAGTAAATCATAAACGATGGCATCATATGTTACTTGTAGAAAGAAATCACAGAAGTAAATAATGCTCTTGGATGTACTACTATTACATGATGAATTGATGATGTTCCTCCAATTGATATATATATATATATATACGTGGAATTGTGTTGAAATTATTAAGTTTATAAAAACAGGGGAGGCACGACGCTATTGAAATATGTGATTGGAGGAAAGAACAAGCAATAGAGAATGAAAGGTTAATTTGTAACCTCTATGTTTTTCCCCTTGAGCGGTGTGTTCAATCAATAATAACATTATATCTTGCTCGCTGGTAAAAGGTGACATATTGAGTGCATGTATCCTTGAGTAATCAACTGCATGCACCTAATAGGTCGATATTCGCCTTTGGATATTTTTTTATTCTCTTATACTCTCTACTGGTTATATAACTAGTAAGCTATCACAACTATCATATTTATGTAGCCTTCTTTATCATCACTAAGTATGGACATCACTTTTGTTGTGATTTCATGATTTAGTGATTGATAATCCATTTGTTTGCTCGTGTTTTATAACTTGTAGATTGCATGGTTTAGGTTTTTAGTCTACTTGGTGTCTAGTGATTTATAGAGAGGGAACATGCATGTATGAGTGAAAAAATCACGATATTCATTATATGTCTCGTGATGGCTTAACAATTGTAACTAACGCACTCAAAATTTAATGATTTATACGGCGAGCATGCATAGGTAGCAATATGTTACTCATATCAACTACAGCTCAATAGTAGGTGACTCACTTGTGTGTTTTTAATTAAGGAATTTATGTAGTTGGGGTAATGCATGAATGGGTAAATAAATAAGTAATGATGACGTTACATGTTAGCTATAAAAAATAATTCACACAAGTAAATAATGTTTTTAAATGTACGACTACATTAAATAATAATGTTCATAGAATTGATGTATATACGAGTATCTATGTGAAACTATGTTGAACTTAGGTTGTGAAAAAAGATGCAATGGTAATTAGAGAAATGGAGTAGCAACAGAGAGGCGAAACTTTGGAATTTATGCTTCCTCGCTACTAGAGTGATGCATTCAATCAATAATAACCTTATACTTTTGCTCGAAAAATATGATATATTGACTGCATGTATTACTGAGTAATCAACAACTACACCTATAGTTCAAATACGCACCTTTAGGTATTTCTTTATTCTTTAGAAGTCTATGTTGATTATACCATCTCAGTGTGTGTAGACACCGTAAATGTTATTTTGCATATAGAGTATCCTTCATCACCACTGAAAAGCATACATCACTTATATCATAATATCATACCATCTCACCATGGATTAGCTAGTGTTCAACAATTCACTTATATCTAAAATAATTCACATATTCATTACATGTCTCATGATGTCTTAACAGTCAACAGCTAACTCACTCAAAAATTAATGAGTTATGCGGCGAGCATGCATAGGTAGGCAACATATATTGTATGTCTCTCATATCAACTAGCTCAATAGTTGGTGACTCACTTGTGTATTTTAATTAATGAATT
>Ga0182004_10003163_pt1 | contig 13039 bp, 9 predicted proteins | sample Sormic07211540_1_FD_120479 | JGI IMG/M metagenome (GOLD analysis project Ga0182004, IMG submission 120479) | Endophyte microbial communities from Sorghum bicolor roots, Mead, Nebraska, USA - 072115-40_1 MetaG | ecosystem: Host-associated > Plants > Roots > Unclassified | place: USA: Nebraska... | reverse complement strand
CTGACAACGCCACCCGCGCCAGCGTAATGCAAAGCAACAACTTGCAACTCTCGAGGCAGCGGCTGCCGGCGTCAAAGGGCACCTAAACTGGCGACGTCGTCAGACGACGACGACCAGCTGACCACAAGGCCAGCAACGGTGTACGTGTACCGTGTACACGTACGTCGCCGGGAGAAGTCCTAGTGGTTGGCTTTGAAGAATCGGCGCTGCTCGGCGATGGAGTACTAGTAACAAGGAATACTTATAACTGAATGTACTTGAAGTATCTGGTGCGGTGGCTTGTGGAAAATTTTCATAATGAACTGTGTTTTCGGCCGGTGCGAGCTTGGACAGGGCTACGGCCTACAGAAGATGCTAAACAGGGCTGTTGACTCGGAGACGATGCTGTAAAGATAAGAAGTGTAAATTGATACCACATGACATCAAAAGAGAGTGCTTTATAAATCACCATATAAATTTTATTATAATTTTTTTTCAATACAATTTTCACATAATTTGTAGACAAATTTATCATAATGTTGTCTCCTTGTTTATCAAAAGAGAGTGCTTTATATATTACTTATAATATTCAATGTTACAATCATGAGCAAGAAGGGACTTTGACACAAACCCATGACCTTTTTTAGCCCGACTAACAAGTTTAGTACAATAATTTATCAACATAACTTTTCTAGAACAACTTTTACATAAATAAATTGGATTTTTAAATGGAAAACAATGGAAAGGCAAAGGAAAAAGGAAGAAAAGAGAGAGAAAAGGAAAAAGTTAAGTACTTCCGGGAGACGTCCACCAAATTGGATTTGCATAAGCCTTTCATCATCTTAGGATGCACCAAAGACTTCCCGTGTATAGTCTGCTAAAAAAATATGGCTAAAAATACAATGCGCTGATTTTTTATAAAAAAAAAATACTGTTGAATGATACCGAATAAGCTGACTCAGTGAAGTAGCGGACGGACGACAGGGCGCGTTCCCGTGCGGTCCGTGTGGATAGAGCGTCCCATTTCTATCTTGAGGAATTGGAATTGGGCGGAGACATGGTTCACATACGGACAGATACTAGTCACTATCGTGACATTTTCAATTTTTATCTCTCTCACCCTTGGACTGCGTAGCGTAGCTACTGTCAAGATGGTGTATACACCATGCGTGAGCGTCATTATACGCTCATGCACATATCTTTCAATTTTCGGTTGGCTGAAAAAAAATAGTTGTTGCAAATAGTAATACTGATTTATTGTGATAGAAAAATACTATTTCATAATTGAAAAAGTAATATTGATAAATTTAAGAAAACAGGATTGCTCCAGCATCACGTGGACACACTGATAAAGATTATACATTTGAAGTGAAAGATCACGTGGACACGAAATTTGGTGCTGCTTCATTTTGATCTCTAATGTAAATAAGTGTTTGGTTTTGTGCTCCAGTTTGACGTTTGATGCACTGATACATCATTTGAGGTTCTATGAGCGCCGATTTGAGGTTCGATTCGTAAATAGAGCCAACACACAACGCTATTTTTGTCTTCCCAAAAGCTCATGAAAAATGATACAGAGCGTGTTTGGAACTAAAAGCTCATGAAAAATGATACAGAGCGTGTTTGGAACTGCTCTGCTCCACGATTTTCAGCTCCGTTCTATTTTTTTTTAGCCAAATAGTTTTAGCTCCACGCAGAGAAAAAATGTGGAGTTGTGAGAGCACCTAAAGAGGTACTCCACAAACTCCAATTTTTTGTGAAGCTGCTCCGCGGTGGAGTTTGTAGAGCAGAGTTTATGAAGCAGTACCAAACAACCTCCCGAGTGTCCAAACAACAAATTTTCCCAATGATGAGAAACATCCTTATATTCTAAGGTTTTTTCTTTTGTGTACAACAAAATATATACACGCGCAATTACACGACAAGGGGAAAATGATACAGAGTGTTTACAAATTAGTTAAAACCGCATACATGCATCACAAAATCAATGGCACGCACTGGACGTGACAGGCATCATCGTCTTATCTTAGGTGTAATAATCACCCAGCGATATATACCGGCCGGTGGGTCGGGCACGCACTCACGCACGCAGTTGATCAGCACGAGAGGCCCAGCGGGCCTTCGACGCACATCTGCGAGAAGAGGCCCGGCCGCAGCCTGCCGCGGACGATGATCTGGTAGAACATGTCGCTGGCGCACCCGTTGTGGTCGTTGTCGTTGATGAGGTCGCTGTAGGGGCACGCGAAGGTCTTGAGTGCCCCGCAGCACCGCTCCGGCGACGGGCGCGGCCGGTCCCTGCAGCTGCCGGCCACCGCGCTGATCCCGCGCGTGTGGTCGAACCGCACCGGGCACACCCCTGCATGCATTGCAACATCGCCGCACGTACACGTACGTGTGTGCGTGGTTTTTCAATTTGGCTCCATCGATATTATTCATCACAAGTGACGCGGAAGAATCAAGCTGTGGCGTCTCGCTAATTAATTATTAGCTGTTAGTCATTAGGTTTAGAGACCCATACCTTCAACAACAGCGCCCAGCTTGCGCGCTGGCTTTGTCATCGTTATGTTAGCGGAGCACTCAAGGGCGCCCACTGAAGACGAATCATCATCAGAGAAGAAACAAGGGAGGGACAAGTCAGCTCATCATGCACGAGGCTAAAAAAAGTTACCGTATGATTTTTTTTCAAAAGTAAGATAGTATGGGTGAAAGTTAATTTCTATGGTGAGCAAGCAACAGTACTTGAGATAAACTTCGGGGTTTCCTTTGGAGCGTCTGTAGAGTTCGGGGTTTCCTCCGGGATGGCGGTAGACTTCGGGTTTTCCTCCAGGGTGGTGGTAGACTTCGGGGTTTCCTCTGGGACAACGGTAGACTTTGGGATTTCCTTTGCGGCGGCGATAGCCTTAGGGTTTTCCTCCGAGACGACGTTAAACTTGGGGTTTTCTTCTGGGACGGCGGACCTGACGACCACCATCGATGACGATAATGAGACGACGACACAGATGCAGCAGAAGAGGATGGCGGCAGAGCTGGTGCCGGTGGGACCCATGTCGCTCGGATCTCCTAGATCTTCGGTCACGAACCACAAAAAATGGGTTAAATTTCTCTGCCCCTTTTGCGGGTGGAGCAGAAGATGATCGAGGAGAAAATTGGAGCGGCGGTGGTGGATAGCGAGAGGCCGACCACCTGCCTGCAAATGTGTGAAGAGATGGTACTTGTTGAGGACCTGCCTTTTATAGCAGGTTCACGACGATCTGCATGGCGAGCTGACGATACGCGCGTGTGGTTTGAGCTTGTGTGGACCTCCTGTTTTTTCGAGAGGCTGTTCTCAGCGGTTTCTAATAATGTAGGAAATGGCTCAACTTAGCTGTTGCTTCTTTCGTTCGATACAAAAAAAAAGGAGAAAAAAAAAGCACGAACGGCAAAGAATTGCTAGAGCAGCTTCGCCATCGCCATGTTTGAACCGAGTTATAAAAAAGATATATACTACTAGGTGGTAGATCCTGACCAAGTAAGCTCTTATCTATCAAGTCAAGTTAGATACGTGACAATCAGATTTAATTCGTGCCATAGCGTACGATTTCTTTTCTGTTTTTTAAAACAACCTTATGTTTTCGTAAGAATTCGATCTATACTACAAATCTGCCCTATACATTATATTCTGAACCTACAAATCGTTTATAGATCAGTCTGATTTTCAAACTGCCCGCAAGAAAGTAAACTTGGTGAAGTAATTATTTTGTCGTCCACAATGCAAAATGACTCAGGCCCTGTTTAGATTGTAGATGAAAATTTTTTTGGTGTCACGTCAAATGTGTCGGAAGGATGTTGGGATGGGTTTTTAGAAACTAATAAAAAAATTACATAGCTCGTCTAGAAACTGCAAGACAAATTTATTAAACATAATTAATCTGTCATTAGCACATGTGGGTTACTGTAGCACTTAAAGCTAATCATGGACTAACTAGGCTTAAAAAATTTGTCTCGTGATTTTCAACCAAACTGTGTAATTAGTTTATTTTTTTATCTACATTTAATGTTCCATGCATGTGTTCAAAGATTCGATGGGATAGATGAAATTTTTTTTGAATGGAGAACTAAACAGGGCCTCAGTCCATAGGAGCATCAGGTGCATAAAGTGGAAATTGATGCATTATATGCACAAGAGCTCGACGACACTTGGGGTTGGGGGTCCAATTTTGAGTGGTACATGTTAATGGTTGGGGCTTGGGAATTCTCTTGTCCCTCTTGAGTTCACTAATTAGGCCCAGTTAGATTCAGTCTAATTAAAATTGTGCACAAGGGGGGCAAAGGATTTTTCTTTATCCCTCTTTCTGAATGATTCTCAAAACTACAGTAATGGATAGCACAAAGCTGCTCGAGGCTTGTGCATGATGTCTGTGAACCCTGAACTGTCAATCCATCAGTGATTCAGTGGACCAAACACTTTTTTTTTTGCCAGAAATCCTACCGTGTATGCGAAACAGTAGGACGAAGCCACTACGCTAATCTGCAAGAAGGGTGACAAATCAGAACAAGATACTTCGCATGCTAATCAACCTGATTCCAATTACTAACCATCAGTCCTGCCTCGTATAGAGAATCAAACAGACCACTCTGAAGACGCAGAAAGACGAGGATACGTACTAATTAACCATCAGCCCTTGCATCGACGTTTGCCGAAGCCAGAATGTGTGCAGACTCCCCTCCTCGTCGGATTATTCTGGTCACTCTGTAATAACGCAGTGTATTTTCCTTCTCTCGTGCAGTGTTAACTGTGTCAAGAACCCATGATCCGCACAAGTTTGATTTTGCTCTTCCATGTACGGCCATCCTAGAGACTACTCCCTGCCTATCCCTCAAAACTTGACGGTGACATTAGGCTCACAGCCACTGGCACAAAGAGCATTAAACCACAAATATGAAAATGACCAAACATACTCTTAAATTAAATAGTACTATCATGTCGTCATTAGTTGAGCATCTTTCATTTATAATTTGCAAACATAGACCAATGTTTTAATACAGTACAATACGTACTAAGAAACGACAAATATTCTAAAAAAATTAATGCTTCTACTTATGTCTAATTTGTTTTTTTTAATTTCGCTTGGACAAACATTCTAGAAAAATGATATATACCTCATCTATGTAATTCAACTTTTACTTGTACAGACATTTGAAGAATTTTATACACTATGGATTTTTTTTTTTGTAATAAGAAAAAGAATGTGACAGATAGTAGCACTCTCCACTCTGATTGCCCCTCTCCATTCAATTGGTGCGAGCTGAGCCGAGCCCAGCTGAGCCCCCAGACTTCTGGCTCACTTTTTCCGCGGAAGCCGAGCCACCAGCTTCGTGGTCCGACTCAACCAGGCCCAACTCACTTCGGGACCCGAAGTTCGGGTCCAACCGCTTCAACCAGACACGAACGCACGCCGGCACGCGTCGATACAAACCCTAATCCACTTCCTCTCAAATCTCTCACAATTCCCAAACCCCCTCCGCCGCCGCCGCCAAGGCGCGCCAACAATGGCAATGGCATCCACCCCCTCCAACCCCACCAGCCGCCTCCGCCGCGAGGCCGTGGTCCGTGCGGTAGCCGCGCTCCTCCGCTGGCTCCAGAAGCACCCTACCCCGGCGCCGGAGCCCATATACCTCATCGTCACCCTCAAGCGCGCTCCCGTCCGGCGCTTCGAGCACCAACTCCGCCTCCCGCACTCCCCGTTCCCGTCCATCTCCCTTGTCTCCGACCGCCTCCCCGCCGACCTCCCCGACGACATCGACCCGCTCCCTTCCTCCGCGCTCCGGTCCCTCCCCGCCGCCACGCGGCGCGGCCTGGTACTCGTCGACCGCCGCCTCAGGGTCCCTGCCGGCGGCAAGGCGGCGGGCGCCAAGCGCGGCGTGACCTTGCCCGTGGACCTGTCGGACCCAGCGTGGGCGGAGTCCGCGAGGGAGGCGGCGCGCCGCGTGGAGCTGCGGGTGGAGGGCGGGACCTGCCGCGCCGTGCGCGTGGGCCACGGCGCCATGGCGCGGGAGGAGGCCGTGGAGAACGTGGTGGCCGCGGTGGAGGCGGCCGCCGCGTGCGTGCCGAGGAAGTGGCGGAACGTGCGGGCGCTGCACGTCAAGTCCCCCGAATCCACCGCGTTGCCGCTCTACTCCACGCCCGGCACCGGCGGCGAGGACAACGACGGTGACGGCGGCATGGGGGCTGCGAAGCCGGAGGGCACGCCGACGATGGAGGAGCAGGGAAGAACGAAGAGGAGGAAGAAGAGTAGCATGGGCTGTAATTAGGTGTCACTGTGTCAGTGCCCCGTTTTCCAGTTGTCACTTGTCTTTGCTCGTGCAGAAAAAAACTTCGAATCGGGGGATTTGTCAATCAGCCATATTCAGTTATTTTTAGGACAAATCTCGAGAGCCTTGTTTAAATTTTGACAGGATTACAATCATGGGCATATTAGCACAGCGATGAGCTGCCAAATTGTTCTCAGGCCGAGCACAAACAATAATATGAAAAGAGAGTGCACCAGTGAGCTGAGCTGTTGTCGAGTACTCGAGTTGGAGAACGATCTTGTTACAGCCCAGAGCCACGGCTGTCAGTAGTGCTCCCGGTGCTTGATTGCACGTCAAAATCTTCATCAGAGTTAATCTTCAGGGCTCCTTTGGGCTTTGGCCAATCGACGCGGGATCCCGGGCAAGGGTGACGAGGCCCATGGGGCGCTCTCCTTCGGCTTTAGGTAGACCGCGGGGATAAAATTGTCTTGTGGCTTTTCCATCCATTCCCCGTCAATTCACGGAGCTCATCCCTCTCCAAGTCTCCAACTCCGATCCGCACACGCTCCTTGCCACCGGCATCGTGCCGCCGCCTGCACCTGCTGCGTCCCCTGCGAGTCCATGGTGCATGGTCGTCTCCTAGCCACACGTCACGCACCCCTTCCTTCTGAGTTCTGCCCAGCCATCATCAACGTGTCATTTAGCCTTGGCTCCTCAGCATCAGTTGCAACCATGTTAAAGCCGCCATCTCGGGCACCACTGATGCCGCATTCTGGATCATTTTTTTAGCACCATATCTGCTGTCAAATCGAAGAGTGCTCGACTATGATCTCCAACCTCACATGTCGGCCAAAACGGAAGGCCAGGCGCACCACGGGCACCAGTAGGATGCACCAACAAAACAATTTGATGTCAACTTCTCGTTTTATATCAATAATAATACTATAATAGTATGGGGTGTGGTGATATCTTTGCAGAATGTACTTTCTCTGACTATTATGCTTATGATGATTCACTTGTAACCAACGATTTTTAATAAACATCAATGAGAAAAATCTAGGCATTCATACAGTAGTAATTTATAAGACTTGTTCTTACAGACGGCGACATGGGTGTACTAATCGTCTAATCAAATTATGCACACCATCACACACAGTATCTAAAAAGGTGTTCGGCACACGTATTCAAGCACACAGTCTATATATGGAAATATGTAAACTATATATACTGTTGTATGCGTGTGTGGCCATGGGGCACAAATTAAAACACCATATATGGAATTCAGAAATGCTATACTCCACCCATGTGTTTATTTCCTGTCGTATCAGTATCACTACCAACGCAGTACGGAGCTACGTACGCCTCCTATCCTACGCGCACAGTTTCGGGACTAGGAGGAGCTTCTCCTTCCGGTGCAGCACCAGCCCGAACACCTCGGACATGTCGATGTCGCGCGCCGCCTTGCCCGCCGGCATCTCCCAGTCGAAGCGGCGCACGAGGTTCGCCAGCATCACCTCGACGGCGGCCATGGCGAAGTTGATCCCGGGGCACTGCCTGCGCCCGGCGCTGAACGGCAGGAACTGGAAGTCGGTGCCCCTGAAGCCCACGTCCGCCGCGCTGCCGCCGTCGAGGAACCGCTCCGGGACGAACTCCTCCGCGTCCTGCCCCCAGAAGCGCGCGTCCCTGGCGATGGCCCAGGCGTTGATGAGCACGCGCACGCCGGCCGGGACCGCGGCGAGCCCGTCGATGGTGCAGCGGGCCATGGAGAGGTGCGGCGCCAGCAGCGGCGCCACGGCGCGTAGCCGGAGCGACTCCTTTATCACAGCTCTCAGGTAGGCCATGTTGGTCAGGTCGGCCTCTCTGAGGATGTCTTCTTGTCCCTGCTGCTGGTGCTGATGGGGCAGGCTGCTCCTCCTCACCTCGGCTTGTAGTTTCTTCATCACGTGTGGCCTCTGAATGAGCTCAATCATGGTGTATTCGAGTAGCGAAGCTGCTGTGTCTATTCCGCCGAAAAATACGTCCTGCATGCATGCATGTTAGTTAATAATCTAAGCTCCATGCAGTGTGTGAAAACATCAGATGAACTTACAAGCAGGATAGCTTTCATGGACTCTCTGCTGAGGCCGTACTCGTCTCGAACAGAGAGCAAGATATGTATGAAGTCCTGGTCCTCGTCCTTGAGCTCACTCTCACTCACCGGCGCCGCCGCCGCCATCGGCTCGTACATGCTCTCACGGTCGTCGATCAGCCCGTCCAGGAGCTCGTCCCACCTCTTCCTCAGTCTCTCCGACTTGGCGCGGACCACCTTGCTGAGAACGCCGAAGCGAGCCAGGAACGGGAAGAACTCCTCGACGTTGAAGCCTCCCAAGAGGGGCGACGTGTCGACGATGAGCTGCCGCAGCAGCTTGCTCCGGATCCGGCCGGACGACTTGCCCATGACGGCGCGGCACGCCAGGTCATTCGTGAACGAGCCCAGCAGCTCGCCCACGTCTACCACCGGCGGCGCCGCGCCGCCGCCGGCAGCAGCGGCCGCCTCGGCGATCTCAGCCATCACCGTGCTCACCTCTTCCTCGCGGGCGTGGCGGAACGACTGCACCCTTCTGACGGTGAGCAGGTGGGTGGTGACGAGCTTCCTGGCCTTCCGCCAGTGGTCCCCGTACGGCGCGAAGCCGATGTCGGACGGCCCGTACAGGACGACCTCGGTGACCAGGGAGTGCGGCCGGGACGCGAACACGTGGTCGTGCGTGCGCAGCACGGCCTCGGCGGCGCGGGGCGACGACACGACGAGCACCGGCATGGCGCCGAGGCGGAGCAGCATGAGGTCGGGGCCGTGCTTCGTGGCGAGGCTCCGGAGGGAGACGTGAGGCAGCGAGCCGATGAGGTGGAGGTGCCCGAAGAGGGGCAGCGCCGGAGGCGAAGGCGGCAGAGGTAGATGATGGTCGTCGTCGTCTTCGTCTTCGTCGTCTAGCTGCTGCCTCTTCCTCGCTCTCTGCCGCTTCCTACTCACCGAGTAGCGTACAAGCAGGAGGAAGAGAGGGAGCAGCAGCAGGAACCATGCTCGTGGAGCCATCAGCTCGTGCATGAACTGAAGCAGAAGGTTTGCCATGGCAATATGGGACGATGATGCGTACTCTCGGTTTGTGGAGTTCGGTGGATTAGAGACCGAACCGAATGATTTAAAGTTCGGCACTTATTTGGTTACTCTTACTCTAGCCTATGACTTTTGTAGTTTCGAGTTTCGACACACATGCACCAATCTCAATGACAAACTTCTATTCTTATAAGGTCAGGTTTAGATCAAAAAAATTTGGATTCCAACAGTATTTGTATTTTACAATTATTATCTAGCCATGAACCAATTAGGTTTAAAAGATTTGTCTTATAAATTACAAGTAAATTCTGCAATTAGTTATTTTTTATCCATATTTAATATTCTATGCATGTGCTATAAAATTTGATGTTACAGAAAATCTTAAAAAAAATAAATTTTAGGGGAACTAAACAGGCCTAAGTTAAAATCGGAAATGCTTCTCCTAAGACGTGTTTCTGGACGACTCCGACCTTGCTCAAAACACGTCCACATAACCAACATGCATGTCCTCTCTCCTATTCTGTTTTCTTTTTTTTTTTAGAATCAACTCTCCTATTCAGTTGTCTGTTCTCAGCCATTTCGTTCATTCCTATCCCTCATGGGGCGAGTCAGGCTGGATTTTTAGGCTGAGCCCGGGCCCAAATGAATCGTGCACACACTTTCGGGTAAGAAAAAAATTAAAATAAATATTCTGGCCTTCGCTTAATTTATATTTTTCTGGGTAGCAAAATTAATCTTTGTCCAAATATGTAAGGTTCATATGGGTCGTTCTAAACCTGACGAGCTCAGAGCCTCAGACTGGACCGGGCCAAATTGCTCATCGTCTACTTCGGGGCTGTGACGGCTCCATCCTCTCTCTCTCTTTCTCTCTCTATCTCTCTCAAAAAAAAAACCTTCACGCCGAGCAACAGCAACAAGGCCGAGAAGGACCACGTCGTCGCACACAACCGATGCGAAGGAGAACAATCACGGCAAACTGTAGTGGGCGAAGGAGGAGATGGAAAAGAAGATATGCGCACGACCTAGTAGAGTCCGTGTAACTTTACGCGTAAGGAGGATTTTTTTTCTCAAGTGACAACAAGATTGGGAGATAAGTTTGGGAGTTGTTGGAAAAAATTTCCATTTCCCCAATAATTATGGATTGAAAATGATTACTGAGTACTCTTGGAGATGCTATTAGCCCCCTAAACCCTAATCTCCTTCTCCCCCAACTCCTAAAAGAACCAGAGAAGATGGCCTGACAGTAGCCACGTTGTTGATGTACTTCTTGTTGCTCACCAAACCATGCCTTCAACTCACAACGACAAGATCGAGATTCTAATGCGTGTTTGCAGAGTTTAGGCGCAACGGATCTCTGTGTGGCCTAGCGAATTCTTGGCGGAGACATCTCCGATAAACGGTGATGGCACCCAACAATAAAATTCAAGCTAAGAAATTCGTCCACAAAAGTGATGGATCAACCAGCGGATAATTAGGGAGATGCGCTATCGGGTTTGTTAAGTTAATTAAGATACAAAACAAGAGATCCACACCACACCTCACATACATAGATCAAGGCGTGGCTCTAGGGTGCATAAGTAGTCGTAGCAAGCATTTGCTCACGTGAAACAACTTAATGGCAGCACCATGACCATGAGTATGAGAATATACTCTGCAAGGCTTACTTAAATTAGTAATGAAGAAACGTACAACAACTATAGCTTTAGCAAAGTAAATATGTTAAGTTGCATAAATAGCATTAGTGCATGAATAAAAGTGGAAATAAGACGTTTCAGTTCAAAAAAGTGAAAATAAGACTTTAACCTATCTATCTATCGATCTAATTTGAATTTGAATAACACGAGCATGAGATCTATCTTTCATGAGTCATCTATTTGGTACCTCCATTCCAAATTACAAATTATAAGATGTTTTTTCTATATACATTTGTTTTACTATGTATCTAACATAGTATATATCTAAGTGCAATAACAAAAATACATATATACAAAAATCAAAACAACTTTATAATTTAGAATGGAGTAACTCTATAATAAAGCCAATAAAATATTAGCTTAGTCATAGACTATCTTTTCTATTTTTAATAAAACTTTCCAGAAGGGGCAACCCCTCCCGTTGCATTAAAAAATTCAAATTTAATAAGTTGCAGTGGTATATATCTTTTTTTTCACACTAAATAAGCCCACCTAGCTATGATGTGATCCTCCGTACTGCTCGCTAAGGCCAGTCTCAGTGGGAATTTCATCTGAGTTTTATTCACATTAAATAGGCTGTCACATAGGCATTTTGGATGACATGACAGTGTATTTAAGAAGAGAGAGAAGAAATGAGTTTCATCAAGATGAAACTCTCTTGGCACGATTACCAACTCTCTATGAGTCTTGAAATTAAATGCCTATGAACCTATGAAATGAAACTCTCCATTGAGAATGGGTGTTTCATCCAAGTTTCATTTTATTTCACATGATTTGGCAACCTTGGAAACAACACTATGAAACTCTCCAGTGAGACTGGCCTAAGCGTCCGCGTCCACATGAGCATGCGTCCGCGTCCACATGAGCACCTTGCATGCCACCGTCAGTTCCCGGCATTAAGGACGTGTTTGACGGAAGATGTTAAAGTTTAATAGGTACAATAGTATTTTTTATTTTATTTGATAATTAGTGTCCAACCATAAACTAATTAGACTTAAAAGATTCATCTTTTAAATTATTCTCTAGCTATATTTTTAATTTCGTAAATAACCTATATTTAATACTCTATACATGCGTCTAAACATTTGATGTGATGTGAAACTTAAAGTTTAACTTCGTTGAAAAACAGTGCCTAAGCAATAATCGCAGCTGACTTTCAGTATTCAACTACGACGACCTGTATTTCTCTTGCCCAATTAAATGGAAGGTCCACGAGCACGAGCACCACGAGAAAGTGAGAAACATCAAAACATTTTGAATGTGGACTGCTGTGACTGTGATCTTGATTTTTATCCGTCCGTACGTCGTACGTACCAGTTATTGTGTTTAATTATGCAAAATATAGGCCGTGTCGTTCTCATATGCTTGCCTTTTAAAATATCTATTAGTTTGATGAGTTCTTATATTTTGACAGTTACTGCCTTTTAAAATAACGTATTGAAACTTGAAAGTTACTTCTAAGAAACACGAACTTTTTTAGAACCCGAAATTTTAAGCATACTTTTGACAGGGGATTTAATCTAGAAACGCCGTGTACTTGCGAGAATGCGAGTTGCGAGGATCAACAACCACGCTACACTCATTTGGTTTGATCAACCTGCAACATAGAGCATTGGCAGTTAGCCCGGCAGCGCTCCAGCGGCTCTTACTTGAGAATATAGTATCTCCAGAAGTTACTTAAGACGACTTCATAATTTATTTTTGGGAAAAGAAAAAATTCCTCCAATAAATTTGTAAAACTTTCTAAATTCTAGATTTTAAAATCTACAAACTTGCAATATATATTTGGGATTCAAAAAAACTTTCAACTATACTATCCAGTGATTAAAAAATTGATTCAACTTGCTCTATACTAGATCATTGGAGATGCCTTTAGGATCGAGCGAGCACACTGTTATCAATCTAGAATTGGGATAGCCGACAAGGGACAAGGCATGTTCTTCAGGTGCATTAAAAGCGCCTTGAGTTGTTATGAAAAAAAAAACGTCTTTAGGTTAGCATGGAG
>Ga0182004_10003162_pt1 | contig 13041 bp, 10 predicted proteins | sample Sormic07211540_1_FD_120479 | JGI IMG/M metagenome (GOLD analysis project Ga0182004, IMG submission 120479) | Endophyte microbial communities from Sorghum bicolor roots, Mead, Nebraska, USA - 072115-40_1 MetaG | ecosystem: Host-associated > Plants > Roots > Unclassified | place: USA: Nebraska... | reverse complement strand
CCAGATTTTTTTGGAACTAAACAAGGCCTTAGATAAAAGCAATGAATATAGAAAGGCCAAATCGTCTTGCGAGGAAGACGTGTTTGTTTTTGACTTAGATACTTGCTATCACAGATCACAACATTCATAAGATATAAATATAATTTTGCTTGGCAGGAAAATGGGAGGCAGACTGTGTTGCAGCTTGGTAGGGTTGGGAAATCCAAGTACATAATGGACTTCAGGTAACAAGAAAAACCTGGCCGCAACTACTCCGGTGCTTGCGATTCAGAGATCAGTTTCACCTCAGGAAAATGTGTCTTGCAGGTACCCGCTGACCGGCTATCAAGCGTTCTGCATTTGCCTGGCATCGATCGACGCAAAGCTGTGCTGCACCCTGTGAAATGTGATGCCTTGCGAGGATGAAGTGTTTGTTTTTGACTTTTTGTAGCTGATGTAATCTAAGCGGTTCTGTACTTCCAGCTTCTCACCTTGAGAAGGCGACTAAATAATAGATCATGCTAATGTGCGACTTGAGTGTTGCTTAATCGGTCAAGCAATATTTATCACAGAAATAGCAAATATTACGCTAAACTGTTGCAATTGTCTAACATTTAACCAAAACTACGAAGGCAGCGTTTATACAACACTTGCCAGCCTTGGCACACTCAACCTATCTGCACTCATCATCCATACATGCGGGCAGCGTCTCGCAAACACATTGTCAATTCATCAGCCTCCCTTTTATCCTTGCTAAGTGGCAGTAACTCCTTGTAGTCTTGTACTTCTCCCGAGCCATACTCGTGTTGTACTTGCACCCTACGCATACAGGAGACTACACGCTGATGAAAGGCACCGATGGGAAGACACAACTGTAGCATTCTACTTAACTGTGTTCAGCTACATGTATTTGAATGTATAAAAAGGCAACATGTAAAGATAGGTCTGGCACAAAGAAATCAATTCAAATGACTGTCAGCTCCATATCGACTCGGAACTTCCAATCTTGATCAATGTGGGTCAGATGTCGACGAAATGGCTGTCAAGGTTCAAAAGAAAGAAAGAAATCACACCAGACGTGAGCCACTTGACATATATGTTTACAGAAGGATAACCAAACTGAGGATGGCAGAGTTCTCACCGAATGAAAACTATTCCCGCTTAATCTTCCTCACCAGCATGCTCAAGAAGATAGTTTGCTGCTAGCTCCTCATTCCTATCGCAGGCAATGAATGCTTCAATAACACGTGCTCTGTCGAACCCCATGGATTCAAGCTGAAATATACGAAAACAAACCAAAACATGATTATGTGTTCTTAAATATCTACGAAGTGAGAGGGTAGCGAGTTCAGCAACGTCGTGGTTACCCGTCCAATGGCGTCCTGCTCCTCTGGTGTAACACTGATAGCATGAGGCATTTCATCCTCCTCAGGTTGGTCTAAGAAGTCCCTAGAGATTTTGAGGAAACGGGCAGAAGAAATGAGAATATGAGATAACACTATCTATTTATAAAACCAGTAAACAGCAATTCACAAAGTACCAGAAATCTATGACAACTGGCAAGTGGCAATGAAGCAGACAGAACCCAAATAAGAGAATGCTTACCCCTCTCCACCTTCAAAGGGCTCATTTAGTAACTGCAGAAACTCATCATGATTCTCCTCAATCAACCTTAGAATTTGAGGATTCTGCTTGCTCAACTCAACGAGCATAGGCTATAACATAATACCAGCAAAAAGTTCAAGTGGGTGCTATATAAGAAGCCATAGAATGTAAGCCAAAACAAAGAATACAAAACCTGCAAAATTTGTGGATTTGTATGGACCATTTCCCGAACTGCTTGAAACTGCAAAATAATTGATATGCTATTAATTCATAATTAGAACAGTGAGTTTTTTTACTTAATAAACTGGAGTAATCCCACCCCGCCAATCCCAAATAACCATGTTGCACATCAGTCATTAGTGTGATTGCATTGATTAGTGTGCATTTAAGTAGGGCTACACATGGAAGAATGAAGCAAAAAGTTGCATTGGAGTTATTTTGGATTTTTAAGGAGAAGGTTAGATGGACATATATTTGGGGTGTCATTCCAAACGAAAGGTTCATTAAAGTTTTACAAAGCTCATGTTCACACCACAATGGGATAAGGTCCATCCTTGCACAGTATGTTACCCTAAGATTAGTGAGGAAACAAGTGTGCTAGATAATGCTGTTACAGCTTACTACTGTGGGCACTTATTTTCTAATACTATATTTTTGTATGTAGGGGGAATAATAGAGAATCAACCCAAAAATCTTAAACGACAAAAACTAAAATGAGAACCTGTTGATTGTTTCTAAGAAAATCAAGTGGTCCACCACCAGCACCACCTCCCGCATTGGAACCTCCCTGCTGAATTGTTTAATGGTCAATACATGCTTCAACATGCAGTGATAATGATTGAACCACATAAAGTACACCTGTGGGAACAGATTTAGTGGAGCAGTGTTTGGAATCCCAGAGAGACCGGCTTCCCCAGTAGGAGCTCGATCAGTTGTGTTTGCTCCTTGGCCACCAATTGGAACAGCAACTTCAGCTGTCACTGGAATACCCTAATGTTTGACAGAAACAATCTATTAGCACCAGAAAATTGGATTCCATCATTAAGTGTAAAAAGGCAATATAATGGGGCAACTAGAAAAATACATACAGAGTAGAGGTATTCAACAGCACGTTCTGGGTTGTTGTAAGCGGCACGGAGAGCCCTTTGGACTTTATCTCTGTCCCAACTTCCCCCACCCATCTCCATTAGCTGGTTAATCATTGTGTCAACATTGCTTCCTGATAGAAGACTTGATGCTGCATTGTCATATGTGTTAGGAGGAGCCCTAACAAAAAGGAAAATAAAAGTAATCAGTTTTTGTTAGCAGAATTACTAAATGTAACAAAAAAAAGTAAAGGAAATGGATATTTTCAGATTCATAAGACCACTTCAAATCTATCTTCAACAAAGTTATTGTACTCCCAAATTTTTATGGGTGGGGGTGGGGGAACTCGCATCTACTTGTTATGTGTCACTATAATTTGGCTTAACTCGCAGTATTTTAGCTATTGGGTCGTATTAAATTTACACGAAGAAGTTGGAGGTTCTGTTCCTGCAAGCTATGGTCATTTCTGCAAGGTTGCATTGATTTATGTTTCAAATAACTTCACAGTCTCAACAAAGGTTGACATTTTTTTCCTCTGATGGAGGATATCTACGGAAACAGTAATGGGAATTTTAAGTGGTCAAAATCGCCTAATAGCACAGATGTGTGATTGGTAGGCTCGAAATATACTGTGCAGGAAGTCCTTCAGGCTGAGAAGTTGTAGTTGGTGCCACCCTGCAAAAAGATGCATCCCCTGAGTTCATGAAAAGAATGAAAACAAATGAAGAGGCTAGAGAGAAAGAAAGAAAAGCTATAGCAAAAACTCACGGGGGCTGAGGAGCTTGTTGTGGGGCATCTAGAGGAGGTGCCTGCCTTGCTGCAGGAGTGTTTGAGGGCTAGTAATAGTTCATGCAGTTAGTACATAAGCTGGCAGTTTGTTTTTCCGCACACAAAGAAAATAACTTTACCTGGGAAGATGAAGTTCCACTTGAACCAGATGTTTTACCCTGCATAAAACAGAGTGGATAAGTATGAATTTATATGAAACAGAGCAAGAGTACATACAGGGAAAATGTTGAATAAAGGATAACACGTTCTGTGGTGCTAAAGATATACCATTCTTCTACATTAAACATATCATTCAAGGAACACCCAGTACCAGAATTTGTATTGTCATATCACGTACTTTTTAACTGTGATACAAAAGAAGTATTAAACTATGCCAGATGATCAACAATAAGTGCAGAGCACCACTGCAGGTCAAATAATGTTTCAGACAGATTCACCGTTGGCAAATAATTATATTATATTTTGTACCTACATTTAACTTTTCTTCACATGTTACAATTCATCTTATTTGTATTATATCTGTAAATTTTGCATCAAGTTTTCCACTAAAATCAAGTTGTTTCATCATCAGACTAAAGTTATGGCAAATACTTCAGTAAAACATAATAGCTATCTGAAATGATTCCTATAATACGTAGCACAGAGATGTATTAGAAGCCAACCTTACTAAGCATGACAACTAGAAACCCATCTTCGTTTACTTTATTCTCATCCAATGTACTTTCATCTTTCAAGACCTTCCCATTGAAAATCAGCAGTTGTTGCCCCCATGGATAGCTGTCCTTTCCTTGTATCTCTTCGATGTTCTTCTTCACAGCCATAATCTGGTAAAATAAGGAACTGTTAGTAGAACCTTGACAAAATATTGAATGCCAATAAAACCCATACAACTATGATCACAAAACAGTAAGCTGACAAGCATTGATCCAAACCCTTGTTGTGCCTGCATCACCGATGGCGGAGGAAACCAGAAGATATCGAAAAGAACAAGGCACCATGAAGTATTAGAAGAAGGTAGGGAAATGGGCACAAGAGGGAAGAGAACACCAGCAATCCAGCATGACAATAAAAAAGGCTCAAGCCCCAAGAGCATGCCAGTATGACAATCAGGACTGAGTATGGGGCGTGTAAATGAAGCTGGATGCTGCTTGCAGCAGGCAACGTGTGTGTCGGGCAGCAGGGATGTGGTCTTTGAATGAGCAAGGTGCGGGTTACTTTGAGCCAGTATCTACCAACAAAAAATGTGCATGAGAAATAGAAATCCTCATGCTCTTCCTTTTCAACGCCCCATTTCTTCCCTTCCAATCCCAAATTCCGATCCTACTCATGTAAATCCATCTTGTGAAACTTTGAGCCAGATCTTGTTTAACTCTGTCGTAGCAAGTTCAAGGTTATGGTTATCATAGCCCTACACAGTACTTCTACAGCAGCGCCAAAACCATTTGCCAGAAATAACTCCAGTACATTAATACATAGATTATGTAAAGACCTGGCACTTGCCAAATGTATACATCAGAAACCAGTGCCTTAAATGGATTTTCACGTGCTCTCACCATCTAATCACACCCTAACCATGTCATGGACAGCACTCACACGGTCACAACGCGAAATCAGAGACCAGTACCTTAAATGGATTTTCACATGCTTCCACCATCTAATCACACCCTAACCATGTCATGGACAACACTCACAGCCTGAAATCAGAGACCAGTACCTTAAATGCATGGTTTATGAGGCGTCACCTAGATGACAAGGCATGCGACGGGTGCTGGGCGTCGGGGTGGCCACGACCTCCACGTGTATGGCATCCGCCTTACACGATTAGGCGTCACCTAGGCATGGAATGGCATCGGGCGGACGCCTATAAGACTGCAGAGACGCCAGACAGAAATCTGGGTGGGGTGTCGGGGCACAAAAATTGGGTGGGAATCATCCGTGCTACAAGGGGAAAGGGCGGGAACTGCCTCATATATGCTCTTCGAGCAGGAAATCGACCGCTCGGAGTCATAGTGTGGGTGCGCGCGACTTCACGGAGAGAGGGAGAGAGAGGAAAAGAGAAGGCGGCAGGCGGACCTGAAGCCCTTGGCGGCGGCGGCTTGGCATCTCCGCTAGGCTGCTCCCTGGGTTGAAGCTCGCCTGCTCAAGTCCCTGTCAGCGCCGGCTGTCTGTACCTGCGGCCCGCCGGCCTTAGTGCCTGACGCTGTCGGCCGCCCGCACCACTCCTTGCTGCCTGCTTCGATACTCCCATCACCCATCTGCACCTGCCTCTGTCTGCTGAGTAAATGCGTACGCCCCCTGCCGCACGTCCTCTGTTTTGGTCCCCAAACTCCCATTCCCCTGCCGCCTCCTCAGTTCTGCTCCTGCAAATCTCGCAGGCCCCTGCTGCCTCCTCTGTTCTAGACTTCTCATCCCACAAATCTCCCATTCACATTTTTTTTTTCTCTGCCTTTACTCGTGGACTGGTCTGTGTACTCTGCTCTCTATTTGCTGTACTAGTATGTGCTAGACTCAAGAATTGGGAACAAACAAAGGTATGTACGTGCTGCACTATTATCTAAAATTCTAGCTTATACAACGCCTTCATGGCGCCTGAAATGTGCATATGTCGTCGCCTAGGCGTTGTGAAGGGGGTAGGGCGCCACGCCTCGCCACAGCGCCTCAAAAACCATGCTTAAATGGATTTTCACCCTAACCATGTCATGGACAGCACTCACACGGTCACAACCCGAAATCAGACACCAGTACCTTAAATGGATTTTTCACGTGCTCCCACCATCTAATCACACCCTAACCATGTCATGGACAGCACTCACACGGCCACATCCGGATGTCAGGACTCAGGACACCAAGTCTCAAATCAAATCCTAATATATATAAACCATAATGAACGCCTGTGGACCTCATTCTCCAGTTTTCAGGCAAAACCTATACCTTCATCATCACAAAAAAGGCATTCCCTACTGCATTTTCTCGACAGCTCCTAGTTAAGCATGCAGACAGGAAATCCACGTCTCCAGCAAAACGTTCAGCTCTTTCCTGAATCGCACCCCATCAGAATGCCGCAGAAACCACCCGCCTCGCCACAAGCGCTCACACCCACGGACCCGTCCCCGTTCAGAAGCACCCCGGTAAGAAGCACGAGAAGATTTCAAAACGAAAATGGGGGATCGGAATATCTCACCGTGTCGTTGGGCTGCACCCGGATCTCGAAGTGCGTGCCCTTGAGGGTCTTCACCGTCAGCTTCATGGCGGCGGGCGGTGGCCGGGGGAACCCGAGGCAGGAGAGGCTCGCCTCCGCTCCGCTCCCGCTTCCGTGCGCGGGCTAGCCGTCTAGGGTTTTAGCGGTGGTGGAGCCGTGGAGCGTCGCGCGGAAGGCTCCTCCGGAGTTTGGGGGCGAACAGGACCGAAACGAGAGAGGAAGATGCCCACGTGTGTGCCGGCACGGGCTGCAGAGTATCCGAACAGAACCGAAAGCCCATGGGCAATCTCAACAGAATCGAAAGCCCATGGGCGATGCAATCCAAATTTAAATTCTAAGGACTAAGGATAAGAAAAAAGTTTTTATATCTATACGTAGATACAGATGATCTAAATCCAATTTATGTGTATACCAATTAAGATATAGAATTGGAAAAAAAATCGATGGATATAGATTATCCCCTGGATTATCTGATTTAATTTTTTAAAATAGGATATTCGACAATATTCCTTTCTAGGCTAAAAATCAAGAGAATTCATTACCAAAAAAAATAGTTGGCAACTCTTACTTTTCTGATGTGGATATGTGTTTGTTTTATGATATAAATTTTGAACTTAGAACTTGCTAGCCGTTATTACTTATTGTACCTAATAACTTGTCATACTGTTAATTTGAGGTGATATGATATCGGTTTGGCGATGGCTAAAATAGAGTGGTGATAGAGCAAGTATACTAAAGAGCAGTAGAGGAGAGAGATGAGAAGCAAATTATTTACTTCCCTCATCTCAAAATAACAGTTGTTTAAGTTTTTGTATCGCACATTTAATTAGATTTATAGAAAATACATGCAATGTTTGTATCTCCAAATAAATTTATTAAAAAACTAGATTCGGATATCTTTCTGATTATACTAATCATGTATCATAAGTATTAATATTTTTTAATATATATTTAATCAAAGTTATTTTTCAAAGTGAGAACAATAATTATTTTGAGACAAGGGGAATATAAGTTTATAGCCGATTTAGACATATGAACCAAGAAACTTTGTGGATTGTGAGGAGTGATCTTCCCTAACCATCCAAAAATTGAATTTTAATCGTGGTTTTTGCTCCAAACTCCGGTTTTCCAGGTGTCAACATCGTTCGACGTGGTAATTGACAATGGATTAGTACTAATGAATTAAAATAAAACCAATAAGGCACGCGAGTTGCCGATTAAGTTATTCCTAGAAGAAGATTTGTGTGTCGCCTTTGAGCCAGCTGCTGGCCGGGCGGCCCGGGCCCATGCATGCAATATGATATGTACGTGTAGCCTACCATCGCAAACGCGTTTGGGTGAAGGGAAAAGTAACTTAGCAGCACTATCGTGTATTCGTGTGGGGCCAGGTAGAAACATGAAACCCGTTTACCCCGTGCTTGAAAGGATACATTTTGTGTACCCCAGTTTGCTCAAATTAAAGCTTAAAACGTGCATGCGGTATTTTTTTTTAATAATCCAACTTTTATGTTGAAAATTATGGTCATTCTTCCAAGATATGCTCAATGCATGTTTACGGATAAGATTTTTTTCCCCTACCACTGGTGAATAATTTGAGCGTACTCTGGTATTTTTTTATATACTAGTGCTAATGGATTTATATAGTCTTATATCTAGTACGTATAAGTCTCATGGTAATTCTTTTAAGTTCCGAACAACATAGTACTAGTACTGTAGTTGCTAAGAGCAACTCCAAGCCACCTCCTAAACAGGCCCCTATTCCAAATCTAGAGATTTGATCCAAAAAAATTAACTCCAGCCCACCTCCTATTTAAGCCTCTATTTTCTATGTTCTCTTGAATTATAATTTCAAGTGCTCAGATCCAGCAGCCCCCTGTCCCTCCTCCGAGCTGGCCCGGCTGCCTCCACCGTGGTGCGTGCCTCCTACTCTCCCTCCGGCCGAGCGAAGGAGCACCGGCGAGCGAGGCCCTCTTCTCCGCGAGCGGACTCGCCCCCTCTGCTCGTGCGGCTTCTCCGCGGCCATACGCCACTTGCTCGTGGGCTACATCGCGGCGCGGCGCGGCTGGGCGAGCTCGCGGCTCCGTCGCGGCGCATGGATCCGTGCGAGGAAGAAGAAGACCCTGGGAATGCCACGTCGCGGCGCGGCTGGGCGAGCTCGCGGCTCCGTCGCGGCGCGCGGATCCGTGCAGGGAAGAAGAAGACCCTAGGGATGCCGACGTCGGAGAGCGCCGCCCCTCGCGCAGGTTCCTCCAGCCGACCTCTGCCGGGCACGGGCGCCGCGGCTCTGCTGTTGGGCGCAGACGCCGCCTCCACCGGACGCTCCTCCAAGACGCGCGGGCTCAGTCGCGCCGCGGTCGCAAGCGGGCGCGAGCTCGGGCGCCGCGTGTGCGGACAAGAGCGTCGCCACAGACCTCCGTCGGCCGAGCTGCAGGTAGGCGTGAGCGCGCCCTAGCCCTGCCCTGCTCGCGCGGCCCCGCCGTGGCCGCCACGGGCGACCTTGTCGCCAGACTCGGCCGAAGCCCGACGCTCTGCTCCGTCACGTATGCAAGATAGAAGAAGAAGGGCACCCGTGTAAATATTAATCTTTCTCTGTTTCACTTTGCATAATTACCAGGCACATAGGTTTTTAGATTCAGGCCTAGTGAATTGTAGGAAAGTCTAGGGGCTAATCTGCAAAGTGTAGGATGAACACTAAAATAGTCTTGGACTGGAGTTGTTAGTAAATTTGGGTCCCTATTTTTTACATGTCAGCATGCAAATGGAAAAAATAGAAACCTCATTTGCATGCTGGGCTGGAGTTGCTCTAACAAAGTAGCTAGTTACTCACAGTGTATACTTATTTACCAAAAATGACCACGTGTATCAATTGGATAATCATGATGCTTGAATCGTTATTGAAGGAGCTCTACTAAAGCATTTATTGATAGGAGTGCCATACCAATTTGTGTCTTCTCACTGTTGACAATTGACAGGGTCGTAAGCTAGGCCAGGGCCAAAAGGTTTCACTGATCTGTTTAATTTGTTATTTAGTATTATTTATTTCTACGACTCCATCATGTGATTTGGCAGCTGATTGTGACCCTAGTCACGGACGTACAAGTAATCAACGGTAGACCATTGTCATTGAGACATTGACAAATTGCCTCCGACATCATGCATGATTTCTCTTCTCGTTTGTTCCTCTTCGTTCATTATATATATATAGCTACCCATATCTCTTTGTCCCTCTCAACTTTACCTTACCACTCGAGTCGCTTCGGCCTCGCCAGTCACCAGGAGCGTTGAATGGCCTCCTGTTACTCAACCGATGACAACATATTGCATAATTAATGCATAGATCACGCCAGCATATATGCTTGAAAAATATTCCTTTTATGTATCAAATGAATTACTAATTATTCTGATGTGGAACAACATTATAAGATGATGCAAATAGATTTGATGGCACATCCGTATGGTTACACGACTTGCAGCGGAATACGGCGACTAGTCCTGCATGACATAAACTAGGTAAGGGGCAACATCGGGAACGACAATGCAAATATTGACTTTGGGGTTTCTTCAGCTTGACAACTCTGTCATTTGGATACTATATGGCAATCATCTAGCTAATGTGGGGGAGCTTGTGAAGGACATGCCAATGGTGGGGTGAGTGTTGTATATCTGACATATTTTTTCACAAGTGTTAAAGGTCCCATTTAAGAATGCGGATAGTGCTCTAAATGGGTACTCGATGTTCTTCTCTAGTCTAATTTAATGAACCCGAGATTCTTCTCCAGTCTAACTTAATGGACTAGACTAGAGAAGAACGTGGGTACCCATTTGGAGCACTATTCCCATCCTTAGTCCCATTCCAACTAATTTTTGTGGTTGGTTTGTTTTCAATTGTGTTGTTGTTGTTGTTGCTCGGACCTTCTTGGTTATTATTGATTCATTATACTGTCTAGTGTAAGCCTATTTTTAATATAATTGGCAGCGCTTTTACTTGATTCTTTTGTTAAAACTTCCCTATATATACTCATGCGCCAACTCGTGAAGCCAGCTGTGTGACCGATAAGATTATGTGCAGATATATTAAATATTATCTCTATTCGTTCTCTAGTGCGAATCTCACCATAAATCTAATGGTCATATACTCATATGCACGAGGACTTATGTTGAAGGAAAATTTTAGTTTGCCTAATATGCTCGTGTACGTGTAGCTAGCTCTCCCGCCTTTCCGTGTTTGGAGAGAATAAATGCCGGTCGATGTGAACTGCATCCGATTTCTATCCCAACACTTTCCCCCACTGCCACGTTGTGATTCCTTTTTTGAGCTGCAATTTGCACGCGTTTCGATATCATTAGTTTATATTCCAAAGCCATGCATGTGTTCCACAAGCGATCGCGACGCCACTCCATCTAGCTACAGCTACACGCCTACACACAGCTTAAATAGGAGCTCCGAGTACGTCCCTCGATCTGCAGATCATTGCAAATTGCCATAATTAACACACACAGCTAGCTGATCGATCAGTGTTGGTGCACTACGCTCACAAGCTCGATCGTAACTAGCTAGCTCTGGTCAGCTCAGCTTCGTCTCCGATCGTCGGCTGTTTATAATTTGCTCATCACGGCAATGACGACGGCGACGACGACTAAGCCGGCGGCGGAACGCAGCGGGCGGCGCTACGCGCTGCTGCTGGCGCTCTGGGACTCGGAGTACGCCAAGGAGGTGTACGGCGGGTACTACACCGTCTTCGTCTCCGCGTTCGGCGACGGCGCCAGCGGTGGCACCGACGAGAGGTGGGACTCCTTCCGCGTGATCGCCGGCGAGTTCCCGGCGCCGGAGGACCTGGCGTCGTACGACGGCTTCGTGGTGAGCGGCAGCCCGCACGACGCGCACGGCGACGAGCCGTGGATCCGGCGCCTCTGCGCGCTCGTCCAGACCGTCCACGCCATGAGGAAGCGTGTGCTCGGCGTCTGCTTCGGGCACCAGGTCCTGTGCCGAGCGCTGGGCGGAAGGGTCGGCAGGGCACGGAACGGCTGGGACGTCGGGGTGAGGAAGGTGACGTTTGCGCCGGACCTCCTGGAGGGCCGCCTCGAGTTCCTCATCGGGGATCTCGTCGCCGATGAGCTTCCGGCCCAGAGCGCCGGCCTCATCGAGGTTCACCAGGACGAGGTGTGGGAGATCCCGCCGGCGGCGACGGTGCTGGCCTACTCGGAGAAGACGCGCGTGGAGGTGTTCGCGGTCGGGGAGCACGCGCTGGGCATCCAGGGACACCCGGAGTACACCGTCGACATCCTCCACAACCTCATCGACCGCCTCACCGGCCAGAAGGCCATCCGGAGGAGCGTCGGCGAGGAGGCACGGCGGACGGTCGCGGAGACCGGCGGGCCGGACCGCGCGTTCTGGACGGCGCTCTGCAAGGGTTTTCTCCGGGGCGGAGGAGATCGTACGCAGCCTGCTCTGCCGGCGATGCGGGAGACGACGGCGGCGCCGGAGGTGACCAGCTGCGCCGTCGCTGGCTGCGGCTTCACCAGCGCAGGCGCAGCTGCAATGATCCAGTTGGCTCGCAGCAACTAGTTTGGCTAGGGCTGGGCGCACGTAGGCAGAAATTCGTTAGTAGCTATTTGCTGCAGGATTGCACACTGTAGTGCAGTTCGATTTCCTGTTGACAAAAAAATGTACTCTCATTATTGGTGATGTATACTTATATATACTAACTATACAAACTACCTAATTGTTTGCTCACCCATTTGTGCGCTTATAACTTCGTTACTACTCTTCCCGTTCCAAATTTTAAGTTATTTCAAAAATTTTAAAGAATCAAATCATCTTAAGTTTGACTAAACATATATGATAAAATAATAACATTTATGACGTCAAATAAATATTATTAGATTCTTTATTAACTATATTTTTATAGTATACGTAGTTGATGTCATAAATTTTTTTAATTTTCTTTATAATTTTGGTCAAACTTAAGGTGTTTGACTCTACAAGATTTTTTTAAATGTCTTATAATTTAAAATAGAGTACATTTTTTCTTTACTCAAATCTTCAGTTATTGTGCGTCAGGAAATTGATGAGTGGTGCGTCGCAGGGTACAAGCACCTGAGCTCGCTGGTGACTCTTGCGTCTGACTGAATCTACGGGCTGTCGCAATCGGTTGCTGTCTATTCGCATCTGCTAGACTTTCTCAGGGCCTTGTTTAGATACACCCAAAAATCCAAAACTTTACAAGATTTCTCGTCACATCAAATCTTGCGGCACATGTATGAATCATTAAATATAGATAAAAAAATAACTAATTGCACAGTTTATCTGTAAATCACGAGACGAATTTTTTAAGCCTAGTTACTCCATCATTGGATAATATTTGTCAAATAAAAACAAAAGT
>Ga0182004_10003161_pt1 | contig 13043 bp, 11 predicted proteins | sample Sormic07211540_1_FD_120479 | JGI IMG/M metagenome (GOLD analysis project Ga0182004, IMG submission 120479) | Endophyte microbial communities from Sorghum bicolor roots, Mead, Nebraska, USA - 072115-40_1 MetaG | ecosystem: Host-associated > Plants > Roots > Unclassified | place: USA: Nebraska... | reverse complement strand
TCTGTGCATTTGCCCCGCCATGCATGGTGGCGGGTCCAAACGGCCTAGTTTTGAAAATACTTTCAAAAGCGGATCAAATTTGAAATATGTTTCAAATTTGGGCTAAAAATAAAAAAAAATTCGGCGCAGCGGAGCTCGCTCGACCAGCTCCACCCGCTGTGGACCCTAGATGTCAGTGGCAGGAGTTTGTGTTTGTTCTCCTTTCTTTGACTCGCTCGACCAGCTCCACCTGTCGTGGACCCTATATGTCAGTGGCACGAGAATGTAGACAGCCATACCTTTTTAGACAAGCGAACGGACGAATAGCAGGAGAACCCAGAAAGGGAACTGGAAAAAAAACTGTCTTTGTTCCCTTTTCTTGGAAGGACCCTTGTTCCAAGCAGTACTCCCAATCTTAGGTCTTATTTAGTTCGCAAAAAATTTCAAGATTTCTCGTCACATCAAATTTTGCGGCACATGCATAAGGTATTAAATTTAGACGAAAATAAAAACTAATTACACAGTTTGCCTGTAAATCACAAGATGAATCTTTTGACCATAATTAGTCTATGATTGGACAATATTTACCACAAATAAACAAAAGTGCTACATTACCCAAAATCTAAAATTTTTACCAACTAAGCAAGGCCTAAGGCGTCCAACGCCTGGGGGGCTGTGATGGTTGCCCAGTCTTGTAAAGTTGTGATGCATAGGCCAGTAGCGTAACTCATGTTTTAAATAGCGAGCTAAAGCCAAGATGTTTAGCGTTTTATAAATCATAATTAGCGTACTTTAGCGGCAAAATTGTGTATGAACGTAAATAACGGCATAATTTTTAAGCTATTTCGGGCTATAGCGACAAAAATAGCGGGCTATTTTTTTTCTAACCAAACAGTCCCGATCTTTGCCAATAGAGGAAATAAATAACAACCTCACACTTTCTGTGAGGGATGGTCTTTCTCAGTTGAGAAAAAAATTGTGTTTGTTGTCTTTTTCTGAGGCACCCTTTCTGTGAGGCATCGTGCAATTGAGGGAAAAAAATAGAGAAAATTGGAGAGGATCTGCTTGAGGGCGGTTTTTTCTATCAATCCACTCTGATTATTGAAAAAGTGATCACTTATATTTAATCTGGTGAAGATGCTCTAAGGGAGTAACAATTCAGATGAGTCAACCAGGGCATCACACTCAGATTAGTAAACCAAGGCAGTAACTCAGATGAGTCAACCAGGGCGACACACGAGTCAACCAGGGCAAGTTACAGTTACAGTCGTCTTCCCCGTAAATTAGAAAAGTGAGCTGCTGGTTTGGTTATTAGACGAAACCGTACCACAACCCAATTGCAAGAACGGAACTCAACCAAGAAGGGTTATGCCAGACATCGCCCTTTAAGACGTGAGAACAAAGATACGAGGCAGTAAAACAATCATAAGATTCGAATATTACTAACAAATAGTGACAATATGCATGGAGTATAGTGACTGGAAAGGTGCCATAGCCTAAAAGACTAGCTCCAAAATTTTAGGTGCAGTCAACAAAATAAAAAACAAATTCAAGTAACCATTCTTCCCGAGATCACTAGCAGACGTTGTGCACGGATGTCTCCACATTGACATATGGCAAAAAATTCTCTGCAACACGGCATCAGTTCCGTGGCCGTCCCCAGGTTGATGAAGAGGACGAAGAGTTTGAAGAATATCTTGATCCAGGGCGCCAGCGATCAGTAGACGGAGGCGGGCCATCTTGGCGGGTTGGGGGTGCATCCTGTCGTGCAGGCCCATCTTGCCTGAGCGGACGCACATCTGGGCGTGAGCGCTCTTCACGTGAACCCCAGCGATCTTCATCGCGTGGACGCACATCTGTTGGTCTCTGGCTACCAGAAGAGCTGCTGCTGCTATCACCACCGCGTTTAAACTTGGGAACATATTTACTAGGAGCTGGAGCAGCTGCAGCCGCAGCAGCAGCAGCAGCAGGCGCTGCTGCTGACTCTCGAGGTGGCAGTGCAACAGGTGAAGAGTCAGGAGCGCGCACAGCCTCAGATCCCTTTAAGAGCTTCTCCCTGCTCGCCTTTGCCTTCTCCTCCAACTCTATCTCTCTCTGTCGCTGCTTTTCAGCAATAGCATCAAGCTTAGCTTTCCTTTCAGCCTCCTCTCTCTTCCTCCTCTCTTCCTCTGCAGGAGAGTAAACAATATAATCAATAACATGGATGATTAGGATTTTGAATCTCACGTTCCACTTGGCCAAATATGGAATACGGTATAGAAACCAAGCCATATTCAATTAGACCATAGCAAATAGAATTTATGCTATCTGTTGCTTAAAGTATCAGAAATCAATGCGAGGTAGGTGTTGGATCAGTTTGAACAGGGACCTCTTCATATAATGACCAAAAGCTAATTTCAGTATTGCATGGTGGGAGAAACAAAACAGAAGATTACCAAATTCAGATCATTATTAACAAAGATATCAAAACCAATGAAATCATGTTAACAGCATTCACACAATGGAAAAGTTAAAAAAATGCACACAAAAATAAAGATGTATGAAACGTTAACAGTGTAAATTTATACCTAAAAAGTAACTTTTAAACTTTAGGTCAAAAGAACTACAAGATTATGATTCAATTTCAACAGCTTGCAGAAGATCAAAATAAACTAGGGCTAAATAGCTAGTGGGCAACTTTCCAGGTAAATTAGGCAACATTTTGCTCATTCTTACTTAACTATTCACCACGATCATTTTGACTTAGGATAAAAGACAATAATTTAATGATCAAAATTTTACTTCCAAAAGGTAACCAAAGGTAATAATAACCAAGCAGAAGGGTGCCAACAAGTACAATCAACAAATGGTAAATCTAATCAGTTCAAAATTCACTTGCCTTCACGTTTTCTAGCTTCCTCTTCCTCACGAAGCATTTCAATCCGCTGTTCCTCCAGGTTCAGATAATACATCAACTTCCTTACTGTCTCCCTTTCACGCTTTCTTGATGATATCAACTGACTGATTCGTTCATCTCTCTCTTTCTCTAGACGACCAAACTCAGCTTCACGGCGTTGGACAATTCTCTCTTGGAAAGCGTTCTGCAACAGAAAAACAGAAAGTCAGTACGGCTATTAACTGTCTTCAACAAAGATATTGGAATATAGCTAGTTTGACATCTCATTAAGAGACAAGCATTTAAAATTTGAACATCAAGTTCTGTAAATGTCAATTAAAATTAATAGTGGCCTCTGGCCAGCATTAGATCCTGAGCAATCTTATCTTGGTTATGCCAGTATCGGTAGTGCTATATATAACTGCTTGTTTCTGCTGCTACACTTTTCTTGAGTGAGCAAAAATGGAGGCTGATTTGGACTGTTATACGTAGTGGCTCTCTTAGAGCATCAACAGATTACTCATATCCCCAATACCTAAAAGTTTGAAGTAACTACGTAAAATCCACAAGTTGACCTATCCTAACTCTATTAGCTAGGTAAAATTATTAACAAGGATAATATTCAAACAGGTTATAGGGTGTACAGCATCACAAGTTGAATATATACCAAACAGTAGCCACCTGCCCTGTGATGTAGAGGCTTAATAACAAAGGCATAAATAGCATACAACCTTGTGCTCCAACATTCGAGAAAGTCTATTTTTCTCTTGCAAGTCGCCAGCATGGTGTTGCTTGCTGAGTTCAATCTCCCGCTGCAAGCAGAAATAAATGACTTAAGTGCTGACTGCTGACAGTTATCTGAACTGCATAAACAATAAAAGAATAGTAGAAAACTGACAAGCTGCTCTTGCTCGTGAAGGATCTTCTCTTCCTCGAGACGTTTTTGGAAAGCTTGTTCAATCAGTGGTGCCTCTTCCTGCCTTTTTGCCCTTTCCAGATAATCCATTGTTTTTGCAAACTTCTGCAGTTTTTTCTCCATTTCCTGGCGCTCCTTCAACTGTTCATTCCGTGCTAATTCCATGATGGCCTCCTTAGTAAGCTCCTGCAACCAAACATTCAGATCTATATCTATAAGAATATAATGAAAAGGTTTAAAATTAAAGGATAAAATGGTAATTAAAGTTCCAAAACTAGAATCAAGGATTTTAGGCTTTCAGCGGTGTGGTCAACATTATTTCAGTACAATGGCAGATGGTGATGGATTACACATGTGGGTCAAATATAGTGATAATATCCAATTTAAAAAAAAAAGAACAAGTGATGACAAGCTCATAGAACTTTAGAGACAAATGCAGCAAGATAATGCAAAACTGAAAATCAATAAATACAACTTTAATACTATTACCAAACGCACAACCATACGCCTTAGCATGTACAACCATATGCCTTAGTATGTACCCCCTCTAGGGACAGAAATGGATGTCTGTACATCCAAATTATCCAAATTCATATCCGCTATGGCTATCCGTCCCAAAAAGTGTACATCCCGCATTTCGATGAATTAACTAATTTCAAGTTTGACTAGATTTATAGAAAATAGTATCAACATTTGTAATCCATATAGGTTTATACTATGAAAATTGGCATGATTAATCTAATGATGTTTATTTGGTATCATAAATGTTAATTTTTTTTGCGAACTGCTCAAAATGTAAGATGTGCACTTATTTTTGGACAGATGGGAGTACTTTATTTATGAATCAAAATGAAATTTAGTAATATCGTACTCTTGGACCATCGAATTTAGTCCATAGCCAAAAGAACATTTAATTATGAATTATCCCATGAACCATATCAGAAATTTAAGTTTCCCACATAACAAAAGGGAAGGAGCACACATGTGCCAACATGTTTGTACAAGATCCATATTATAAATGAAGCAGGAAATAGAAGATCTGAGCCTGGCATGGAGTTCGCCTACTTGTTCGAGCCAGATATTCCCAGTCGAAACCTTGGTCATGTCTATGTCTAGATCTACATCACCTATCCCCTACTGGCCATCTTACACTCCACTAAAATCTGTACAGAAACTTAAAGCATATAATGGACCATTGTTTTCACAAACATAGATAGCAAGCAGTGCTAGTTACTGTAAGGCCATAACTGTTTCTTACCCCTTCAACAACGACATGTTTTTTCCCTGCCTTCTTCAAGTCTTCCAGCAACTTTTTTGCTTCTGCTTTATTTTTTTCCTCTATCTCTCTACGAATCCGGTCCTGCTCCCTCTGCCTCTGTTCATTGAGAAGCCTCACCCTTTCCTCATCCGCGGTTTTCTTTTGACTGCTCATTCTCTTTTTTTCTTCTTCTTTTTCCTGGAAAAAGAGAGCAACAGTAAACAATTAATTAATTAAAAAGGACAAGCACAAACGAACAAGCAATGGAGACTAATAAAAATATATACCTTCTCCAATATTTGACGCTCAAGCTCTTCTTTGCGTTTTTCAATGATGGACTTTCTTGCAAGAAGCCTCTTATGCTCATTCTCCACTATTCCAGCCAAACTAACGAGACTTTCACTGAGTTTAGACGGCTTTTTCACTGGTGGACAAATATGAATCCTCGCTTTGTTTAATGAATCAGCAAGAATACTAAGGTGATCACTTAAGCCATCAGATTCTATGTCCTGCAAAGAGAAATCAGTCATAACCATTAGTGTTCAACATCATCATGAAGTAATGCATTCAGCACCACAAAAAATATGATATCCAGCAATCCAATTAAATTTTAGCATATATGAAAATTTTGAGGAGCTAAAGGGTTATTACATGTATTCCAAAAGAGAAGGGAATAGCAGTGGAGCACATGCTCATAAGTCATAATACATATAGTGGGTGATGAGTATCAGTATATTAAAAGAAGTGTTTTCACCATATGTACATTCACTGGAAACACATTAAGAGTACTGTACACAAACGAGGTGGCAATGTCAACCCACTGTGCAAAACCTTGAACCATGTGGTACTGCACACTTGCGTTTCTGGCAGATAAAACAACATAAAATAATGGAGGGCCAATATAGGTCTTGTGCATCTAAGATCATGAAAAGAAAACGGTATGACACACATATACAGTTATACACAAAGCTTACGACCCAAGAGGAAACTGTGAACAGATAATTTCAGTGCTTGAACACATCAGAACTGCTGATGGACAGAGTCAGGATCACATACCACAGTACCAAAATGAACAGCTCCAGATAAATGGTTAACTTTTATAGCAACAAAATTGCGTTTCACAGCATCAACAGAAATCTTCTCCACAACAGAAAAGTCAAAGAAAGGAATCATTCTTGAGAGCATATCAATCTTCATGGACTGGAAAATAGAAGAGGCCTGAAAAAATGGAACATAAAAACTAAGTCATTATTGCAACATATAGAATTATAAAGGTATGTACAAACATCATGATTAGGACCTGTTGTAGCACTCTCAATGTTGTCAGCTTCTCCAATGCTGAAATGTACTGAGATAGCTTAACCTCTGGAACAGAAGAAGCTGATGAAAGCTTCCCTCCAATCTTTGAAATCTTCGAAAGAAGCGGCTGCACTTTTGATGCAAGGTCCAGAGGCAGAAATTCATGTTCCAAAAGGTTGTACAAATCTCGCACTTCTTGGGAAGCACATGAAAGGACTCCTTTTGAGGCCTACAAGCCATAAAAATAGATAGATATTGATAGCTATCTATGACAGCAAGAGAGATAACATTCATTTTATATTGATGGGCCAAAGTAAAGAGATGACATGTTTTTGTATTTCATATATCCAACTGACAACGGTAAAAGTGGAATCATGTTAAGTGCTACTAATAAGCAGTTACTTATAACATAAAAATAACACTAGGAGCACAGTGCCTCAGAAGAAAGCTCTTTGAAAGTCTCATGGCCATGCTGAACCATTTAGGCCTTGTTTGGATACCCTGTATCTATCTCAACCCACTCGTGTTGAGGTGGATTACGGTGGAACTTAAACTCACTTACACTCTAATCCACCTCAACACATGTGGATTGAGGTTAATGAGAGTATCCAAACAAGGCCTTAATGTATAGAATATCACACGCATTAAAATAATTCTTCCTGTGCAAGAAGACATCTTTCTAGAGTGATAAAACAAAATAATAATAAAACAAAATTGCTCAAAAAGGAATGCATGAGTGCATGACAGAGACCACATCCAAAAAAAAATGATAACGCAGCTGCAGGAATAACAGTACGATTAAGCACGTACCAACTCAGATAGAAGAGATGCTCTTGAAGGCTGCAAAAGGGAAAGCAGATAGATCAGGGTGGAAAAGTGCTACTGAACATACTGTTTAATTCACACACGGTTTGGAGAACAAACCATTTCCCTATTTTCACGCTTGGAATCAAGTGAGAAGTTAACAAGGTTGGCCATCCGCATGTTACGTTCCTTCTCATTCTCTGTCTCAAGATGAGATGCACCATACTTTTGGTCATAAGGTGCCACAGATAGTGCAGCAAGTAAGACCGAAGATGCTATTAATTGTAGGTCCTTCTGAGACAAGTTTTTATTGTAGCTCTTTTGCAAGTTGAAAAGCTTGAGCCACGCATATGCATGATAAAGGTGGCTGTCAGATATCCAGAAGATTTCAGTCAACTTTGCATAATACACCACCAAGATAGAAGGTTTTGGCATTTTCTTCACCATGCTCATCAAACCATGGATATCTTCCACCGATCGGAAGGCTTCCTGCAAGATGGTATGTTCAGTTACAATTCAAGGAATGTAGCACTTATATGGATAAAGAATTAATTAAAAATCATAAGTTATGGGACAAACCTGCCAAAGGGAAAGCTCTGTAGCAACTTTAAGCTGCTCAACACGTGTATCAAGATACAGTTGTAAACTTTCAGGTGCAGTCAGATCAGGACGATCTCTTTGATCACGATATTTGTTGAGATTAGCAAGATGATTTCTGATAATCTCACACAACCTACGGAATTCAGTTGTTCTCTTATACTGTTTACAGAATTGAAAAGCCCTATGAGCAGTCATCTGCATATTAGGAAGTTAATCAGTCACAAAAGCTATAAGGAATAAATCAATATACAAGTAAACAATCCAATAGGAAAGTCAGTAATGCCAAGCCATTTAACCAAAATATCACACAGTACATTAAGCTATTGAGTTCACAAGATGTGTTTTGACAGGTAGATACCATTTAATAGCAAAAAAACTGAATTCAGATAAAAATTGGTTGAATGGCCACATACAACTGAATAGAGTGGTTGTTAAATGGAGAGGCAAAAAAAAGGCATAAATTCAATAATAAAACTATGCTAATGGTAATGTGCTGTACCAATATCATGGAAAAACTATGTGCCACATACAAAGTAAATTCAACAAAAATAAACAATAGAATGCTCATAAGAGAATAGCTTACAGCATATAACGCTTCAAGCTTTGAATTGTTCCTTAGTATCTCTAGAACAGTCCTGTATGTTTCCCAGAGGAACTTAAACCATGGAGTTACAACTTCCTTATCTGATCGGTCCTTTCCTTTCTCCCCACTAACAAAACTGAGCATGAGGTCCTCAGGTCGCTTGTCTGCTTCCAGATCTTCAACATCCAGAGCATCTTCCAGGGCTTCTGCCTGACTCTTAGCTTGTTCAGCTTTCTCATTGGAAAGCTGCATGAAGTGCTTTATGACATCCTCCAAGGATGACACGTTCACTTGCTGGCAGACAATCCTATACTGAATAAGACCATCTTTTGCATATCTACCTTTCCTCAGGTCTACACAGAGTTCTACATACTTCATCATGATCTTTTCGAGAGGCTTCTGCCATGACCTGTACCTTTTCGAGGTAATGAGATCATGTAAAGCCTGCAGGGCTGCCTGCTTTTGCCCAACATGGATTAATTCTGAAATAAAAGCAGAGGCGATCAGCATACACATCTTTTATGCCAATACAAGTAGATGCCTAAAAATTTGCAACCATGTTCAGAAATCAGAACAATATCAATACAAAATCACTAACTGTACAGATATTCTGATAACAAATCGAGACCAGCTTATAGATAAAATAAAAGTGAGATCAAAACTGTTGGGGTTTCTATTTTCCTTTTTTTGCTAAACTTATTACTGGTCCTCGTGGAGAAGGCAATAACAAGTAAATACATGGATATAATGAAAAAGTAATGTCATTGGTCAATTCAGTATCCAACAGAAGTCTTAAAACTAAAATGGCATGGCTTAGCATTATTATTATAACATGCAGGGGCAAAGCTGAGTAGCAGCTTGTGGGTGGAACTGCACCCCAGAATTTTCGTTTTCAATTGTTATCCCAATTTCTCAGCCCTTCATGCACCACCACCAAACCCACAGCCCAAAATACTACACCCCCAGCCCAGTCAACAGCCCCGTGACTGAATTGTTCACTGGAGAGAAAATCATCGTAGCCCAAAGACCATCTGCTTCCGTCATCTGCTACTGTGTCCTTCCCCGCTGTTCATCTCCTCCCATCATTGCATTTGCATACAGGAGCCACCCATCTAGCCCAGCAACAGTCTCGCAGACTGTCTGCATGGTGCCAACCACTATCCACCGTGCCTCCCTCACATGCCTCTAGCAAAAGCTATCCTCATGCGGCCAGGCCTGCAACTACGACTGCTTCAGCTATGATACAGCATGGTAATGTGGCCAGTCAGTCACCCATCGCCGAACTCGGTGCCATCCGACTCCCAAATACATGATAAAGAAATCAGAGAAGATTTGATACTGAATTGGTGAAATTTGGGATTGAGTACTTTAGTTCCAACTATCTGTAATGCACTCATTTAACATTTCAGAGTCCGACAATCATTACAAAAAATACATGTTTTATAGATTGGAAAAATTTGCACATCCCTATAAATTATTAGGAATCAGTACATGTCTTAGTTTACATTTAAATGGCCTACTAAGCACATTTTGATTGAGAAAACCGTTTTTATTAAAAGAAAATAACATAGCCAGATAATACCAACAATGCTACAAGGTCAGTAACCAATATAAATAGTGAAGTTCATTTTGGTAAACATTTTTATCACTTCATTATTCCCACTCTAAGGTATTGCAACACTGCTTAGCAATTTTTTAAAATGAAGGTCAGTCACAAGAATTCCCAAATTCCAGCCTTCCTAGTTGTTTCCAGGTAAATTAAATAAATCATTTTTATGGTGCATAAATTTCACAAGATTCTATCTAGTGGAGTGGGATTTGATCCCTAGATCTCGTACAATACAGGGTTGGACGTTTTTCACAAATTATTAACGATAGGCCCAGGCACATGTTATAGGACTCTGATATACATTGTACTCCCTTCATTCCAAATTACAAGATGTTTTTGCTTTCCTAGATTCATAGCTTTTGCTACGCATCTAGACGCATGTTATGTCTAGATTCATAGTAGAAGCTATGAATCTAAAAATGTCAAAATGTCATATAGTTTGGGTAGGAGGGAGTAGCATTTATAAAAAAAGGTATTTCTACCTGAAATTTTGTGTTCACCTATGCAAAAACCCAAAAATCACGAATTCCTTTAGGAATTTGATCCAAAATTTGAACTCCTCTTATACCCCTCATCTATTTCTCTCTAGCTTCACCACCAATTACATGATATAATTCATCAAAAGAAAAAAAATCAATGGGTCAAATTACCCCACGTAATGAGACAGAACAGACAACTGGCTAATATTGGCTTGTATGCAGTAACCGAGGCTCACCTATCTAATGGAACAACATTTGCTTGTATGCAGTAACCAATACTCAACTTCAAACTAACCTAACATTTGTACCACTCAATGGCTTCGTGAGCACTAAGCATTTCCTATCCAATCAAAGCAAGTAACAAACACATCATCTTCACACTATCCTAATTCGCAAGTGCCTAACAAATCGTGCATGCTGCAGGCATAGCTTCAGCACTACCTCGACAACAACCACCTGCAGACAAAAATCGAGCCAAGTTCCAGCGACTCACCTTCAGCTCTCTTGAGTGCGTTCTCAGGTTTCGCGAAAGTCGCCATGGTCGCAGCGAGGGTTCTGTGGCGGCGATCTACTCCTGCTCCTGCACCACACCTACAAACAGGGGCGGATCTAGTAAAGGCATGTGCACCCGATAATTTTTGCAAAAAGTTAAAAATTATTAGTAGGCATCAAACAGCCAAATGGTTTGAGGCTGGGGACTCGGTTTCGCACAGAAGACAAGGAAGAGAAGGGGGTGGGAAACTGGGAATACCTGGTGGGCGCTCTTCGCCAGCGAATAGATCGGCGAAGGCCTCGGCACCTGGCGTAGGGCGGCGGCGGTACCCCAACCAGTCGCCGCACTTAGAGAGGGAGAGAGAGAGCGCGCGCGGCGGCTGGCACCAGGAGGAGAGGCGGAGGCTGGCGGTTAGGGTTACTTGGCAGTATATATATGGGCCTGGTTGTAGTTGGGCCTTTAACAGGCCTTCGCCCTTCGCCCTTCTCCCTCCAAGCTCAGATGTAGCTGTACGCATATGCAGCGGCTTAGCGGGCTGGTTAACGGTTAATAGGGCGGGAAGAAAAGTTAGGCTTTGTTTACCTGCGAAATTTTAGCACTTTCGTTTGTTTGTTTGTGACAAATATTGTTCAATTATAGACTAATTAGAATTAAAAAATTTATCTCGTGATTTACAGATGAACTGTGTAATTAGTTTTTGTTTTCATCTATATTTAATGTTTCATGCATGTGCCGCAAGATTCGATGTGATGGAGAATCTTGAAAACTTTTTGGTTTTAGGGGTGAACTAAACAAGGCCTTGGTTAAAAAAAATTACAAAATTTTTCAGATTTTGTCACATCGGATCTTACGCTACATACATGGAACATTAAATATAAATAAAAAAATAATTAATTATACAGTTTACTTATAATTTATGAGGTGAAACTTTTAAACCTAGTTAGTCCATGATTGGATAATATTTATCAAATACAAATGAAAGTGTTACAGTGTTTATTTAAAAAAAATTTAGAACTAAACAAGGGCTTAGTAAGAAACTTTACACATTATCCCCCTCAACTTTCACGAAAGTCTATTTTTACACTCTGAATTTCAAGAATCATGCAAAAAAAAACCTCTATCAACTTTTAAACTGTTTACCTTACCTCCCTAACCGTGTTATAAACGGTTTTAAAACAGTTATATCTTTATCTTTTTTATTTATTTTGATTGAATCTTTGAAAAAATCATAGTAAATCACAAAAATCATAAAATAAAAAATCTAATTTTGTTAGACTCTATGTGAGAAGGTAAACACAATGAACATATAATATAGTATATTTTAGCATAAAAATTTTGTTGTGGCTTTAGATCTATATTTTTCTGTAATTAAACACAAATCCTGACCAAGAGAGAATCAAATCTAGGCAAGAAGGAGACATGGACTCGGTCTTGGTGAGCTCGATGACAGCAAGGTTGGTCTTGGGACAGCGAGAGAAAGACAATAGTAAAGGTGAAGTGAAAGGAAAGGGGGGAGCAAGTTTTTTCCATTCCCTACACGTAGGCCTTGTTGAGTTCTCAAAAAGTTTTCCCAAAAATTTTAGATTTCTCGTCACATCGAATCTTACGGCACATGCATGAAGTATTAAATATAGACGAAAATAAAAACTAATTGCACAGTTTGTCTCTAAATCGTGAGATAAATCTTTTGAGCCTAGTTAGTCTATGATTAGATAATAATTGCCAAATAAAAACGAAAATGTTACAGTGTCCAAAAACCCAAAATTTTGGGAACTAAGAGCATCTCCAAGAGCCTTTCTAAATCTCACTTTCTAAATCATCATTTGGTGAACCATTTGCATAAAAAATGCTTTCTATATTTTTTTTTATTTTCCAACAGTTTTGCTAAATCTCACGCGCACTCTAGAGACTAGAGAGTCATTCTCGTCTTCTATATTTGGCTAGAAAAAAACCGGAATAGACAATGACTATATTTGGATGACCATTTAAAGAAGATGATGGAGGGTAGTTTTTCAAAAAAAAATGTTTTTTCTAACATTTAAGAAGAATATACAAAGTCTTAGTGCAAGTTGTTACGAATTGTGGTGTTTTGTGGCTTTTCGCATGGAGCCGACCAAAAAAAGCATCGCCTAACATGCCCTAAATACG
>Ga0182004_10003160_pt1 | contig 13044 bp, 8 predicted proteins | sample Sormic07211540_1_FD_120479 | JGI IMG/M metagenome (GOLD analysis project Ga0182004, IMG submission 120479) | Endophyte microbial communities from Sorghum bicolor roots, Mead, Nebraska, USA - 072115-40_1 MetaG | ecosystem: Host-associated > Plants > Roots > Unclassified | place: USA: Nebraska... | reverse complement strand
TCGCCGCCATCAGTTCGTCGTCAAGGCAGGTCGCCGCCATCAGTCAAGCCGTTGCAGCTCGCGAGCAGCAGAATTTCGTGAAGCCAACATGGGATCGAGGGTACCGGAGAATGGATCTAGCCGCTTCGTCCAAACGCGCGCGCGAAGCTGGCGAAGGAGGACGCGCAATGCTTCTCCTATCGCGCGAAGTGGTGGCGGCGCGAAGGGAAACCGCGCGAAGGGAAGAAAAAAGCCCGCGAGGTGGAACTGAGAATCCCGTGATCTCTATTTGCATAGCCGGACTCCTTTGGCATATATGCCAAGTTTCCCCCTCCAAATACATAGTTATGTAAAATGCAAAGTCCAAATGCATAACGATTGGAGGGGTTTTTTTTAGAGTTTTATGCATTTTGGTAAATGCCAAATCCATTTGTATAATGGTTGGAGTTGCTCTAACAAAGTACGAACAGAAATACACATGGATAAAAAAGAACAAAGTCAAGCAATAATTAGCAAAGACACAAGTTAGCTTCAAATTAGCATTTTGTAACCATTGCACACACAAAATAACACCATATGAATCCTACTCGTTCTGTTCCAAATTATAAATTATTCTGACTTTTTTCAAAATATAGCTTTTGTAACAAACCTAAATATACATTAGTTTGTTTGTTTTAGATTTAGAGTAATATTCCGCAAATAAGGTCACACGTTATAGTACATAAATTGTAGTTTCTAGGCTTGTACACGATTTAATTTGCTGCTGAAATTTATATTATTTTTTGAGCATCTTAATAATCTTAAATGAAAAAAATAAAACTATAAAATTGTAGATTATACTAAAAGCTATAACTTTCATTTATAATGCATCTCTATTTAACATCATATAAGAAATATATAATTTTTCCAAGACGACCAGTGTTATACACGATTAATATACTACTAAAACTTTATTTAATATTTTTGAGTATCTTAAAGATTTTAAATTAAAAAACTTAAAACTAGAAACTTGTAGATCTTATTAAGAGCTACAATTATAATATAAAAATCGTCTTCATACGATGATACAATTTTTCTGCTAAAACTTTATTCTTTTCGTCCATTTTACTCCACACACCATCAGTGGCCTGAATTGGACGAAAGACCAAAGAAGGAAAATATTTTAGTGGTCTAAATTGGACGAAAGATGATAGAAGAAAGAGATTTTTTGTTCTCGGGCCATGTAGGTAAATTCAAAAAAACAATGAGCCACAGAAAAATAAGGCACATGTATTTTAAGGTCACATAAATTTAAAAAATGGTAAAGTCCACCCCGGTCCTTAAACTTGTACTTTTGTGTTATCTCGGTCCTTAAACTCGTAAATCGATCATTTACGTCCTTGAACTTGTTCGTCTATGTCATCCCAGTCCCTAAACTTGTTTAGCTATGTCATTCTAGTCCCTAAACTTAGAAATCACCCATTTAAGTCAACAAATTTATTAATTTGTATCATCCCAGTACCTAAACTTGGTTTTAGATCTCATCTAGGTCAAAACAAAGCGATCTAAAAACTCTAAATGGAAAAAATAATTTATAACTTTTTCATATGAACTCGAATGAAGAAAAACTTATATCAAAGTTGTAGCCCTTAACACGATCTACAACTTTGTAGTAGAATTTTTTATTTTAAGTTATTTAGTGTCACAAAATTTATTTTAAATTTTTAAATTTTGAAACCTATAAACGTACAAAAAACATTTTGGGACCCTAGATGATTTTAATTTAAAAAGTTTTCAACTATAAAGTTGTAGATCGCATTGCTGGCTATAATTTTGATAGTTTATCTTGATTTGAGTTCATATGAAAAGTTATGAGTTATTTTTTGATATAGAGTTTTTAGATTCGACTTCTTTTATCCAAATGAGACTTAAAAATAAGTTTAGGGATCTGGATGACACAATCGAACAAGTTTGAGGACCTACATGAGAGATTTTCATATTTAGGGACTAAGATGATACAACCAAACAAGTTCAGGTATCGTTTTGCAAGTTTAGAAACCAAGATGACATACCCAGACAAGTTTAGGGACTGATAATGAACTTTACTCTTAAAAAAATAAGGCCACAAGAAAAAGACATGTTTTTTAAGGCTATACAGATAAATATCTCAACAAATAAACAACAACGAATACACACAAAAAATAGTGAAGACTAGCAGGAAACCCTGCGCAACACAAGGGGTAGGGAAGTGATAAAATGTTGTGATATCACTTCTGTTACTGAAAGTGTATTGTAGAAGCATAAAGCAGTAAAAACAGAAGTGCATATTTACATATATGCTGCAGCTCCAATCGTGAAGACTGTGCTCTGAAACCAATATGTACATATAGGTTATAGGTCCAATATACGGGCACCCGCGGCACCCAGTATATGGGCGCATCGTGGAGGAGCGCAAAGGGAGGCGAATCATAGGATGAGGCGAGGTGCCCACGGCAGGAGGATGGCGTCCCGGGGATGCCACGGTCTGAAGCGAGGATGTAGCCGATGCAGTACTCTTTTTTTGATTGACGAGGGAATGAGGGAATATGATATGCTTTTTTTTTTAATTCAGGAGGAGATGCGATAGGATAGAAACCCGGAACGTGGAAGACATGGATGGTTGTAGTGAGGAGGTTAGAGATCCTGCGGTGGTAAAATGTTACTGTGCTTGGAACAGTGCTGTGTGAGGGGGTGCTGGTGATTTGTGAGAGGGCTCCAGTGCTCCAACTTTAGGAGTATTGTATAGATAACTAAGTGGAAATAAATCAAAATATAGCAAATGGACCATGGTGAAATAAAACTGAGTCAATAAGCATAGGATGAGTGATGGGTCAACCAAAATATTATTACCTTTACTTCACTACTTCCATTATGGGAACAAATTTCAATGGCTCAATTACAACAGTCGATGGCAAATATTATTTACATTTTTACAAGATATATATAAAGCAACTAATTTCAGAGAAGAGACACTACACACACTGATAAAAACAGAGAAAAGGGACACATTAAAGATAACATATATCACTGAAGACAAAGGGATGCAAACAGATGCTTGATTTCCCTTCATCTCATGCTTTTTTTTTTTTTACTTTTTCTTTCATCATTTCTACAGAACATCAGTTCCCATAACATACAGAATCTAGCTAGCTACTTTCATTTATACAAGAAATTACAGTTTTCAGTTCAAGCATTCGCCTCAAAATTGGCCTGACAAAGTTAACAACACGAGAGGGGGTAAAAATAGTCCCACAGCTTATCGAAAAGCCAATATCATGGGCGATGATGCAACCAAAGAAAAAAGAGTATTCCCACGTCCTCCACACAAATCAATGAACAGCCCATATTCTTCTTTAGTCGAGGATAGTACAAACAATATCTCGTGAAGAGTCAGATATCCTAGCAGCCTCGGCAATCCTGAGAGCCATGATGGATTTGTATGCCGCGAGCTCTGCGTTTGTCATGAGAGACTGGGCTCTGTTGCGCAGTCGAATAGCTGTTTCTACAGCCTGTTTTGCTGCACGTTCAGCTTGGGCAACTCTCTGCAAAGCTGCCTCCTCTTCAGCATTGTCTGTCAACCATAATGCACAAACAAATGAAATAAGATTATTCTACCTCTGTAGAACCATAGTAATGTGATAAATACTAGATTGGCCACCGATTAATGCCATTAGAGCATCTCCAATAATCTTTCTAAAACTAGCTCTCTAAATCATCGTTTGCAAAGCCATCTGCATAAAAATCGCTTTCTATATCTTTCCACTCTCCAACGGCCTTTCTATATCTTGAGCACACTCTAGAGAGCCATTTTCACTAACTTAGGCTAAGCAAGAAATACTGAATAGAGGATGGCTATATTTGGATAACCATTTAAAGAAGCTGCTGGAGAGTATTTTTCCATCAAAATCTCTATTTCTAGCAATTAGGAATGATATAGAGAGTCTCTTGGAGTTGCTTTTAGATGTATCATACTTAGGGCACATATTTTATTGTTTTAATTTTGTTGACAAGTGCATAGCAAGATTGGCCCCAGAAGAAGGAAGTCCATGACAAGGTCTTAATGCTATGGATCTCAAATGTTAAACAAAGGAGATAAACATGGTTCTTTCTATGGGTGGTGGTGGTGGGTGGGGGAGGGGACTCATCCAACAGCGCAAGAATTGAAGGTGATTAAGATCTGTCTCCTGATTGGATTTCCACATTATCAGATTTAAATGTATTGCTCAGTAGGGTTTTTTATGCAGTAGTAATTACCTAGCAATAAAGCTTCAGGCTTTCCACGACCGGCTTGGCTTTTTTGTCTCTTAAAAGATCTCTTTCGCTTCATGGCAGACTTTTGTGATAGATGTCCTCGCCTTATGGGTGCACCCTAAGGTTGAAACAGTGTATCAATTAGATAATATACACTGAATGAAAGCTTGACAAAAAGAGAAATAACAGGACATAGCTGTAAAAAGAATTAAGCTTTGGTAATAGGTAACTGGTATCAGTAGATGGTATAATCAAGGCTAGACAGTAGAAAAGGGAAATGATATAACAAAGCAGTGTTGAGCTTGGAAATGGGTATGAGAAACCCCAAAATTACCTGAAATACCCTTAGCAATGGTGCAGCTCTCTTGGACCTCTTACTTGTCCAATATTCATACACAGCATGCACATTCTCATCATTTCCTAAAGCAGGATATCTGGGAAGAAGCTCACTCAAATCATTTTTTCCTTGGGGATTGTTGTAGGCATCCTTTTCAAATATGCTTATTATCCTCTCAAAGTCTTCGTAAGAGATATGGTCCCTTTGAGAGCTGTTTGGATCAGAATCTGCATGATTCAACTGAATGAGCCATTGTTCATCCTCTGAATCCATGTCATAAATAGAATCCCTTGAGATAGCTCGTCCAACTTCATCATCCACCATCCTGATATAGTCTGGCACAGGGCGTGAGAAAGGATCTGTAACAATCCCTTCCATGTCATCAGAAACTTCATGTACCCCAGGAATTGGGATCGTCTTCCCCTGGGAATTACGCTCACGGCCCACAACATGCAACTCTTTGAATAACAGCCAGTCCCACTTATCAGTGAACTCAAGCTTCCATGCATCATCAACTGCCCACATGTAGGCTTGAGTATGACGATTAACGACATATGACCTCATATCTGAAGGTTTAAGAGAGTACCTAGTAACACCTTGTATCTTCACAACTATACACCACTTATTGGTATCTGATAGTTCTAGCATAACTTCAGCACCCTCTTCCCTCCAGCACCTATCAGCTTGAAGATTTAGAAGGTTTGCTTTGCTGTGAACAGAATCTATGTTCTGTCTCACCTCAGCCAAGGCCAGCTTTTCATTCATTCTCTCGACAGGGCTCTTCAAAGAAGATCTCTTTCTCCTAGTTGATCCCATGGGAGTCGAAACATCACTTTCATCCATGTTTTCAAGCAAATCAAGAGAAATTTCTAATGTTGCTTTAGGTTGGAGAGGCTCCACTGGAGGTTCTTGCCTACTTGATCGCAGCTTTAATTCTGTTTGCGTGGCAGCCATGCTGTGCTTCATCCCAATTCCATTGTCAGGTAATCTAGTTATAAGCCGCCGCCGATTTCGAGGATGTCTCATAGTTCTCCTCCGCCTTTGATGCTTCTTTAGCCTCAGACCATGTGCCACTAGTCCAGCAACTTGTTCAAGGGGCATGTAGTTCGGAACCACTCTGCAAGGTTCATTGCTGCCCACGTCAGTAGTGGCAAAACCACTGCTTTGAGCCCCAGAATCCAAATACAAAGGAGTGTGAGGATAGATTTCTTCAGATCCCCCATCCAGCAGCCTGCTGTGCCGAATCATAGCTGGCAGATACATCGATTCAAGAGCTACAGCATATTGCAAGCTCCAAAAGTATGAAGGAAGTGCTGAGAAATCAACTGACAGAAGCGGTTCAGATATCTTGGAACCATGAAGCGCACACCACCCACAGTGCGCAAGAGGCCTATGTAACAATGCAGACTGCAGAAAGAAGCACAAATGTTACACCAATTATACCAGAAACAAAATAGGGCTGATGAAGGCTGTAGAAAGCTTACGGCACTCCGGCGCTGGAGCTTGACAAAGTGCACCCCATGGAATGCAAACGCAGCAGCTACGCCAGCAGACATGATGAAAGTAGCAAGGTTCTGGAACTTTCCACGCTGCCTACTGCGGCACATCCACCGCAGCATGGGTAGAAGAAGGCCAAGGAGCCGGTGAGAGCTCCCAGGGCAAGACGTATCAACAAGGATGATCAGCGTCTGAGCCCCAGAGTGAGTGGCGGCACCATCTACAAGGGCCGATAAATGGGCATCCAAGAAGCCAGTTCTTGACGCAAACTCAAGGGAGGAGGAGCATGGAATCGCGGCGGCGAGGTCACAGGGGACCGCTCGCTCTTGCGGAAGGAGATGGCTGACCTTCGATCGCTTGCCCTTCCTCCTGGTATATACTATCCCAAACCTCCTGCTGCCGTCCTCGTCCTCGGCGACGACCTCGGAGGCGGAGTGCCTCCGGCGGCGGCGTTTCCTACTGTACACGATCCCGAAGGACTTCGTCAGAGGTGGCAATCCCGGTTTGGGGCAATCCTCCTTTTGGTGCTGCTGGTCGTGGCCGTGGCCGTGGTTGATGTCGACGTGGAAGGCTGGGGCCTCCTTGGCGTCCCAGCGGATCCGGTCGGCGGCGAGGCGCTTGCCGGAGCGGAGGACCCGGGTGGCGGGGTCGGCCTGGTCCTGGGATTGCGGCGGCTTGGGCGCCTTGGGCATGAAGACGCGAGTGGAGCGGCGGGCCCCGGCGGCCGGCATGGGCTTCCCCTCCCCCGCCTCCTCGTCCTCCTCGCCTCCGTCGTCTACCCTCGCCTCCGTCTCGTCGGGCCCGGGGCTCCTCCCGGGGAGGCGACCCCGGCGGCGGCGGCGCCGGCGGGGGGGATCCGATTGCGATCAGATCCCGCACGGTGAAGTGAAGGTGGATTGAGTGGTCCTCCCGAGCGCCGAGGAGAAAGATCTACGGTGCGGAGTGGGAGGGGGAGGAGGCGGACAGCGCCGGTGAGGTTGGGAGGCTCAAGTAGGAGATGGGGGCGGGTGGCCGCCGACTCGCCGCGCCGCCCGCGGCCGCCGCAAGGAGAAGGACGGGAAGCTTCGGGGCGGCTAGGGTAGGGTTACAGCGGGGCGATGGCGACGGCGACGTGCGCGTGCGTTTGTGATGAGACTGGGCCGGTCGTGGGCTGTCTGGGCTGTTTCTCTCGAGTTCTGGATTCATAGTGATCAAGCTTTACATTTGCCCGAGTACGGGTCGCTAAAGAAAAAATGCCCGAGTACGGGTCCGGGTCGGGCAGGCGAGCAGCCGCCGCCGGTTCGGTTCGGGTGTTTTTATTGACTAGTTGATGGCGCGCGCATTTGCGCTTTAGCATAAGCAATCCTGAGTGAGCCATCATGGTATTTAAGGAGAATGTACAGAGCATAGTATTTATTATATATAAAAGAGTATATATCATAGTAGTCATTAGGTTTGGTACACGCTGAATTTGGCTCAACATACCAAAGCATCATAGGGCGCTGGGTTGGTATATTACACGACACAATTATCCAGTTGGGTGCTAATTTATTTGTGTCAGATGTGGTGTTCAAAGACATTTTGACAGTATGCGCCCGAAATATTATACAGGAAAGCGAGCTATGGGTTTAAGAGTTTTGGTGGTTGTGCTGTAGACATCACTATTAACCAATGTTCATGCTTCACGTGAAATGTTGATGGATGAGTCCGTGTCAGGATGGTGTGGTACGGTGTTTTGCCTGTCGAGAATCAGGAAGGGGTGTCATCGCTATATGTTAGTATGCAAAGTATCAGTAGTGTGAGGTGTAGGCAAAATGCAATGCAAATTTATTTGCTTAGTGGTTGGGAGGTGTCTTTGTTCTGGTCGTCTGGTACATTAAAAGTAATTGTTTTGTCTATGTTATGGTGTTGTTTATTAATATATTGTTTTTATAGTGTGTTTACATACCTGAGTACGTATATGCTTCATGTTGCTCCTCTATGTCAAGATGAGTGTCTCCTGTAAATGGTCAAGTAAAAGATGGTGAGAAAAAAAAAGAGAGCTTCTCTTGTTTTCGACTTATGTTGTGCTATTATTTTTTTCATTTAGACTGCAGATGTGGATGTGAATACCTCCATGCAAAGATGGCATCCGGTCATAGGTTGTCGAGGATAGTCGGCCAAGCATTTCTTCCATATATGTGTCATACCATATTGGCCAAATGTTGAGGAGACAACCATAGCGTGTTATCATACTAAGTGCTACATGTGCTGCTTGAGACATGAGGGTTTGTGATCCATGAACATCAACTGAGTACGATAATGTTGCATGACAAAATGAGATGGCATGGATTGTGCATGTTTCACTGAGAAGACAGTGGACTGTGAAATCACAATAGCGATGTGGTGGTATTCCGGAGATGTGAACAGTGAGGCGTTGTTTGGGAAGAACTGTGCTAGTGTTAGTAAGAGGTTATATCTGATCTAAAATGGTGTGCTGTAAAGACACATCACAAGGGCAAGAGCGTCATAGGAGGGAAAAAAATCATTGACATGTCAGTCACATATATACAAAGCAAAAACGAAGAAATTGTCTTTTGTTTCTTATGGAAAATTCATTAGTGGCCTACGAAAATGTCAATACAGAATTATTAGCATCAACTATTACATATTTGTAACACATGTGAGATTTCAATATTCTATTAAGGCACTCCTTTGCAGCTAAAAATAGTTTTAGAGAAAAGCAACTCTGTTAGGAACTTAAATTTTGTTGACTCTTTTACTTTAAGTGATGTAGCCAAGTCATGGCAGTCTTGAATTGGACCTTTGAACTTTAAAATTGATGCGATGGTAAAATCTAGATTTTGCAGCCTTCCACAAATAAGGTAAGCTATAGCTATACTAATCATCCTAAGACACGAACTTCCTCAAGGTGCTCTAAATGAAGCGGCATGAACACCTAAAATTGAAGACAATTCTAATTCTCACCTCACCTTCCCCTGTTACTTGCTGGTGGCAAGGATCATGTTCACTCTAATATAGCACTTCTCTCCTTTTGTGCAGGCTGAAAGGAGCCAACACCAGCTTAAGTTGGAATAGCTTCAAATGACACCCAATTGATTTAGATAAACCTGTTCAATTGTTTATGAGTCAGTAATCTAAAGTATTTGTTTTCATAACCATGTCTAATTTGAAACTAAGTGATGTAAGAGATATACGAAGAAACACTGACTGGAGTAAGGGGATTAATAGAAAACAAATCATTTGAAGCAAAATAGTAAATTTGATTATATTCGTAATAGAGAAGAAGAAGAAATACAAAAGGGACTTTATTTACTGAGTCAAAATGTTTTAACAAATACACAAACATTCGTACAAAACCTTTATTTTGTTTTGAGGAATTAATGTTCTTCTAATGCAAAAAAAAGTAGCAACATTTTAAACCTTTTTTTCAGATGGCTTGCGGAAAGCACTCGACATATGCAGTCGAGAAGGAAACATTGCAAAAAAGAATAAGGATGTCGTTTTTAGTGTCATAGCGTTATAGGTAACACTAATTATTAGTAAAGTACACTTATAAAGTAAGCCTGATGAGTCTGCATGCAATATAATTGGTGTGCAATAGCTAAATAGATGAGACAGAACCAATCAACTTATATGGCAAATTGGCAGGAGAGGCAACATCGAGCAAGATTAATTCAATATGGCCAGCGTTTTTTAAACTTTATCATTACAACCAGAGTCCCCAAAATGCATTAGAATTAGATTCAATCTCTCTTGCAGTAGGTACTGTTTTTATAATTTTAGTCAATAAAAGGAGCAGCTCCTTCTGAACCTTGCAAACAATTTGACAAAGCTTTTGTACCCAAGGCAATTGTAGATAATGACATGTCTTGCTTCCCAAAATAACATGACGAAGCAAACCAAAAATTATTAGTTGGGATAGAAAAACAAGACCTTAAGTAGTTGCCGCTGAACCTAACCTCATGCCATCCCCTCAATGCAAGCTTGTGCCTCTACACTTTGGTGTTGCCGTGCAACAATCCAGTGCTTTGGCAATCCAGGGTATGTCAATGTTGTCCCCAATTTTGAGCATCTGCGTTCAAAGGAATGTGTAGAGAAAAAAACATGTGTCTTGGCAATGGCAAAGGATATTAAACATATTTATGGAACACTTCACAATGGTGGCAGTGGTCACAATTTTTTTAGATAGATGCTTGAACCACATGCATAATTACCTGAACCAAATCTTTCTCGTATATCACGTGTGTCGACGAAAGCTAGTCGGCAGTCTACCTTAGGGTATACCCACGATAGTAGTTTATCGGTAGACGGTGCACAAGCTACGAACTTGATGGTGACGCAAGACACAGACCAGGTTTTTATCCAGGTTCGGCCGCCGCGTGGGCGTAATACCTACGTCCTGCGTCTGATTGTATTGGATTGTGTTGAGATGAATTACCTAGGGGGTCCCTTGCCTCTCTTTATATAGTCCAGAGGGCAGGGTTACAAATCTGGAAACTAATCCTAGTCGGTTACAATTGCCATAGATAGCACAATATCAATTCCTATTCTAACCGACTAGAATTCGGCTTGATCTCCACGTCTTGTTTCCTTGCGCGAAACTCCGAGCAGTTGGATCAAGCCTCGGACTGTCTTCGTGATGGGCCAAGCCTCCTGGCCCAAGTCTAGCCGTAAGGGTATAGGGATTTATACCCCCACAGCTAGTCCCCGAGCACCATGTATTGTGATGTAACACGCCGTCTTGAGCTTCTTCGACTAGTGAGGCTTGACGTCTTCAATAAGAAGGAAAATTGCCCAAACAGTTGCAACGGTATTTTAACCAACTCAAAAGGCAGTTGATCAACATGGACATCGAAGAAGTAGGTTGTTCGAAGAATGCATGGTGCTCTTAATCAAAAAAGATTTCTTTCCTGGTGAAGTGTGCCCACTTTACTTTTCTAAAAAGTATAGACTTTCAAAAAGCAAGCATGTTCACCGCAAGGTGAAGTGTGCCCACTTAGTCCCCGAACCTGGTAGTAGATGACGTAGGCACGTGGTACCAGGGTCAAAAAAGTCTTCATAGAAATTCCAAAACTGAGATGCATCGCCAGATGCATCGTACCGATATAGTCTCCGAGCTTGCTGGAAGGTGAAGTATGAGCCTTGTAGCAAGGTCTAAAAAATTGAATTTACCAGTCCTCGAGCATATCATGCTCGTCTGCAACGGAACAGAGTAATCGACCAGTCCCCGAGCATAAAATGTTTGGTGGTCGGTACAGTCCCCAAACTCTCAAATGGGCGTGCTGGTCGACCAGTCCCCGAGCATATAATGCTCAGTGGTCGGTACAGTCCCCAAACTCTCAAATGGGCGTGCTGGTCGACCAGTCTCCGATCATATAATGCTCGTCTGCAACAGAACAGACTAATCGACCAGCCCCCGAGCATATCATGCTCGTCTGCAATGGAACAGACTAGTCGACCAGTCCCCGAGCATATAATGCTTGGTGGTCGGTACAGTCCCCAGACGCTCAAATGGGCGTGCTGGTCGACCAGTCCCCGAGTATGTCATGTACGGTCCTCCACCAGATCCGCTTGTCTTTTAGAAAAAGCATCTCGCCACATTAATGCGTGATGTGACAAGGCATCCTAGGTCATTGTCAGACTGTTGCGTAAAAAGGTGCGCCTGGTAACTGTGCAGCTGCTCTTTGTGTGGTTCAAGAAAAGGAAAGCACCAATTATGTAGAAAAGCCACCATATTAATTGACGGTAATTATTGAAAACCGAAACGCCACAGCCGCCGCAGGATCCGCCCACTTCCCAAGAATGCGGGAAGTGGAAGAGGCGAAGTTTTTGTTATAAAGGCTCAAGGTCGTATCCTTTCTTTTTACCCAGCAGTTGCATACTATTGCCAGAAACTCCATCTTCTTCACCACCTTCAAACCCCAAAACCGAGCTCGAGACTTTTCGAGAGTTGAGATGGCGAAGAGTGATGCCAAGAAGAGGGCCGAGATGATGGCCAAAGAATGGAAAAAATCTCGGAGCAACACACGGTCTCTCAACGACCTCGTCGAGAAGGGGCTCCTTCACAACCAAGAACTCAGAGGATGGAGGGCGCCAGAGGGGGAAAGCTACCCCGACCCCCATGCTGGTGAGATTGTCGTTTTTGAGGATTTCTTCAAGAGGGGTTTTGGGATTCCAGTTCATCCTTTTCTTCAAGGCCTCCTTCTTTACTATGAGATCGGGATCTACAACTTGCACCCGAACTCAATTCTCCTTCTTTCCACCTTTATTCATTTGTGCGAGGCCTATGTTGGAATAGAGCCGCACTTCGATCTTTTTCGCTATCTTTTCTGTCTGAGGAAGAAAGGGGCAGTTGGAGGCTCCAAGATTGCAGGTGGAGTATACCTCAATCTGCGCGATGGGATGAAGAACCGGTACCTCAGCTGCCCATAGAACACTTCTCTCACCGAATGGTACAAGAAGTGGTTCTACATCCATGAAGAACCGGGCAGCGCCACGTTCTGCGACGTGGGCTACATCCCCAAGAAGAGGGTCCGCTGGACGGACCGTCCAGAGTACGAGGGCCAAGTGGCAGATCTGATGAGCCTGATCGACTGGTCCCGCTTAGATGGGCCAGGAGTGGTCGGGAACTTCCTTGTGCGTCGGGTGATGCCTTGCTAGAGGAGGATACACTCGGCGTACGAGTATGCGGGGAGCCAAGACCCGACCAGAATGTGCCCGGATGGTCTAGAGAAGGCGGAGGTCCAGCAGCTGATGAACGAGCTGTTCAACTTATCGGATGACAATTTTGTTCGAAGCAGTGATCGGATGCACGCCTTCAAGCTGGGACGGCTGTTGATATTTGGTAACGCAATTACAAAATGATCCGCAAGCGCACGGATATCGGTGAGCATTTCACCCGGGAGGTTTTCCAAAGTATCGTATTTATATTTTTACCACTGGGAGAAAGGGTGCATCTGACTAACCAAATCTATTGCTAC
>Ga0182004_10003159_pt1 | contig 13045 bp, 8 predicted proteins | sample Sormic07211540_1_FD_120479 | JGI IMG/M metagenome (GOLD analysis project Ga0182004, IMG submission 120479) | Endophyte microbial communities from Sorghum bicolor roots, Mead, Nebraska, USA - 072115-40_1 MetaG | ecosystem: Host-associated > Plants > Roots > Unclassified | place: USA: Nebraska... | reverse complement strand
GAAGCACGCGTCCTGCACGTTCCCACTACGTCTCAGTACGCTGACATCTTCACCAAAGGTTTGCCGACATCAGTCTTCACGGAGTTTAGGTCCAGTCTTAATGTTCGCGGTGCTACCAGTTAAGACTGTGGGGGAGTGTTAGACTAAGCAATGTGTGGTTGCATGTATTAGACTAGGCACCGTGCGGTTGCATGTGTGTGTCGCGTGTGTGGCTGCATGTGTGCAGAGGTTGTATAAATATGTAACCGATGAGATCAGCAATGTGTGGTTGCATGTATTAGACTAGGCACCGTGGGGTTGCATGTGTGTGTCGCGTGTGTGGCTGCATGTGTGCAGAGGTTGTATAAATATGTAACCGATGAGATCAGCAATGTGTGGTTGCATATATTAGACTAGGCACCGTGCGGTTACATGTGTGTGTCGCGTGTGTGGCTGCATGTGTGCAGAGGTTGTATAAATATGTAACCGATGAGATCAATAGAATCACTCATTCCACTCTTTCAGATATGCCTACAAATCCAAGTGCTACCAGAAGATCATGGCCTGTCAGGTTAATGCCATCGAGTCAGTCATGCCCCAATATTTTTGGTGGTTCGAGTTTGCACGACATCTACCTCACAAAGGTACTTATGGATGCTAGGGAGTGAAGCAGAACATTCTTTATGTTAAGGCCTTCGATCGATGACATGAAGATCCCATGCTCTAGGTCAATCCCTACTGGTGTAACCTACCAAGGGGTCATGGCTGACAAGCAGACAACCAATTGGGCAGATCACTCTACTTGTTACCTTTGATACATCAGAAAATGTTCGGACAGAGACGCTCACCTTCAAGATGGTTGACTTCCCTAGCACATACAATGCTGTCCAAGTCGCTCATATTGTCAGGGACCGATTCGGAATCAACTGATTAGTTGTTGTATAGGAACGTGGTCATTGCATGACCAGTTCTTCTGCTGATCCAAGTTTAGGAGTGTTAGTACAAAAATTGGTTTCTCACACTAACAATCTCGAGGGCCCTCAGAGGAAGTGCAGGAGCTAAAGTCCTAGACCTTCTAAGCAACAAACACACAAGCTTGGTGAATTGATTCTGGGGTGTGCCAGTCAATTTGACCTGAAATTGATAAGGTAGAGGTACAAAAGTCAAATTATGGAACCTGACGGTTATTGCCAGATAGTTCCGAGATATATGGCCTTGAGAAGCCGTTGAACGAAGAAAATTAACTAGAAAGTCAACTCCTGATGATGATGCAGAAAGATAAATAATATAAAACACTTAAGTTCTTATCGAACACTTGCATCTTATGAGTAAAGATAATGGGATCAGCTATTTAGCCGATACACAATGTGTGAAATAACTTACGTACATTATCCATTTATCCATTAAATAAACAATAACTTATTAAGACTGGTCTAAAAGCATGCGGTCTTAATAAATCACTTTTATAACTGCATTAAATCTATATTCACCTGGTCTAATGGCCAGCGGGCTTCAATAAATTCAATACAGATTACTAGTTCATTTAATGCCATCATTGGGTTCATGCACGCGCGCTATTCGTTTGAGCTTAACTGGATCGACTATTTAGTGGATACAAGGTCCATGAAGCACAAACATGATCTATTTACTTCGTTACAATTAGATTCACTTATTGTTATCAAATTAATCATAACAAACGTAAATATTCCGAACACACAACATGTAACAATCAAGATCAACAAGTTAATTATCTTGATTTTGCTTGATAATCATTGTTAGCTTAGGGTATATAGCAAGCATTTAGATTTGAATCTCGAACTAACCCGTCGAATCTTGATTGGGCAGAATATTGTTATAATAGATAAAACATTGAGTTTCAAACAGTATTGATAACTTGATGAATCTATTAAATTACCAATTTAATAGAGCCGATAACTAATTTGAACCCATATTCATAAGAGATTGAAGCAATGCAACCTTACAAATACAATCCAAATCGATAACTAGTTCATAATCGAGCTTGACATGAGTTCGAATAATGCAGCCATGACAAACTAAACATGAACCATGACAAAACTTACAAGCAAACCGAAGATCGAAATCAACCGATGCAGCTCAATTCATTGAAGGCCTCATCGAGATCTACTTCTACTCCTACTTCTAAGGTTGATGGCCGAAGCCGAAAAGGGTTCGTATTTTGATTGTGTATATTCTTACAAGGATCGGATTCCTAATATTTATAGTCTAAAGTTCTAGTCTCATGTCCTAATATGAATCTTTTCTCAAAAACGTAATCTGGACTTTAACTTTTCCTTTCTTAATTGAACCTGACACGTTTCCTTCGTCTTGCCCTGTTCCGACACCCTTCTGATCGACTAATCTTGCTACACCTTTGGTTTAGTTGATCCGCTCATTCGGCTGGCCCACTCGCAGATTTCCTGACTCGCTAAAATTTGGGATTAACAAGAAGTTCACGGCCTCCATTGCTTTGGCACTTGTATATGTATTGGCATACTATCATGAATTTGAGCACACTCTCCATTCTTGCAACTTACATGGTATCAGATTACTTTTTGATCCAGCAAATCTTCCGTTGCTCTAGCTCCTTAATCCTCCATGTAGAGTCCTCATGGTTTTGTTGCCTCGGGCTCTAGCAATCCCTTCGTCGAACCCACTGCTCCCAAGGCCTCTAACCTCATCCTCAACATCCATAGTCATGTTCCTGTCACCCTTTCCTTCGATGGCCTTGACTCGCGCCCTGATCGGGGGGCGCTCAGCCCATCTATGGCTGGAGAGCCCCTGTCCCACTTGAAAGGTACTAATATGGCTAGAGGGGGGTCAATAGCATATCTAAAATTCTACGAACTCACTAGAGCAAGAGGTTAGTAAATAACAAAGCGAAGCTTTTGCTCTAGCTCTAAAGAGGTGTTTGCAAGCCACCTAACCAACAATTCTAGTTGCTAAAATAACTAGGCACACAAGAACTAAGTCTCTACAAGTTACACTAGTGAGCTTAACTTATACAAAACAAAACTAGCAACTAAACTAGTTACACTACTTTTGCGGTAAGTAGATAGAGAGGATGAGATATTTATACCATCGTGTAGGGGATGAACCAATCACCAATATATAAATAATCAAGCACCGGGAGAATGCCAATCAAACAGAATTGAGACACCGATTTTAGTCCCGAGGTTCACGTGTTTGACGGCATGCTACGTCTCCGTTGTGTCGACCAACACTTGGTGGTTCAGCAGCTAAAAGGTGTAGCATGAACCTCGTCCTCACTAGGATACCGCAAAAACCGACCCACAAGTGAGGTAACTCAATGACACGAGCAATCCACTAGAGTTACCTTTTGGCTCTCCGCCGAGGAAGGAACAAATCCTCTCGCAATCACCAGGAGATGGCCATGAACAATCACCAACTCGTGCTAATGCTCCTCCACTGCTCCAAGGGTGGCGGCAACCACCAAGAGTAACAAGAAAACCACAGCCAAATCGATCCCCAAGTGCTACTATTTGCAATCACTCAAGCAAATGCACTTGGAATCACTCCCAATCTCACAAAGATGGTTAATCTATGAAGGAGATGAGTAGGAGGTCTTTGATTACGCTCACAAGGATGTCAAGTATACTAGAATGCCAAGAGAGTAAGCTCCAAGCCAGCCAACGACTATTTATAAACCACCCTAAAGAATAGAGCCGTTACTCACTTGGGGGCAGCCTTGTCGGGGCTGTCGGACGCTCCGATGCAGGGCATCGGACGCACGACCCTAGCGTTCGACGCTCACAAAGCTGCCATGTGTCACTAGCCATTTGAATTTGACCGTTGTCGTCAATGGCTAACTCACACACGAGCCACTCACAGACACGTCGGACGCACAAATGCACGGTGTCAGACACAGCTCCTCGCACCAGACGCTACTTCCAGAGTTCTAAAAACTCAGGCAACCGTTAGACGCGTCTGATGGTTTGCCATCAGACGCAGTCAGCATCCGACACATACACTAGTTGAAACCCTCGCTTGTGTTCTAGCTGATGTCATACTCCATCGGACGCGGGAACAGTGCTTGGACCGCATCCGATGCTCACTCGTCGGACGGTCCGACGCACATTTTCCACTCGCGTCAGAAACCGAGAGTACACTGGACGCTGGCCTAGCGTCCGACGCCTCTCCAGTGAAAAACACTCCCGCCTGTAACATCCTATGTGTTAAGGATGCACTTAGTCTCATAAACTTACTCATAAGCACTCTTATCAAGCATGGGCATGAGCATAGCATCACATGAGCATAGTAGCGTTTAAATTGTGATTTTATGTGCTTGAGTTAAATGAAATTAAATATAATAAATTAATATGCTTGCTTCAAAATTGAAAGTAAGTTGAACTATGTTTTAGAAGAATTAAGAATAATTTTGTGGAATTTTTGGAGCTCTAGAATTTGATAAATGAATTTTATACAAAATTCCCCAAATAAGTTTATTTAAAAACCAAGAACTAGTTTTGATTTGTGATTCAAATTCTGTTTGGAATTTGGACTTGCACTTTGAAGCAAAGTTGTAGAGTATTTTGTGGGGAACATTTCTTCTTTGTACCCAAATCCTGAAAAACTTTGTAAAAGCTTCAAAATTCACATTTAAGCTCTTTTAGGAAAAAGAAATTCAAAAAAAAAAGAGGAAGGGGGCAGGCACTGCTGGGCCGACCCGCCTCCCTTTCGGCCCGCTCGCATGGGCGGCCTGGCTTCTACCCCTCCCCGTGCGCGGACGCGCCCCGCCCTTCTCCACCTGACGCCGGCCACGTGGCGGCCGTACGTCGGCGACGTGGCCGCGGCCACCTGGCTCCGATCGGCTTGACCCGGTCGAGACGCCACCCCGCTCCCCCAGGCGTCCCCATTCTCTCTGTCTCCCCCTCCTTCGCCCTCGGCCGCTCCTGCTCCAAGCTCCGCCGCGGCGCCATTGCGGGCCGTTCTCCACGCCAAGTCCACCGCCGTGTTCGCCATCGCCGCGGTAAGCCCCTGCGCATGCTCAACCGAGGTGGTAAGCCTCCGTGCGACTGCAATGGCTCGGCGGAGTTCACCCGACCTCGTCGGAGTGCTCCGCCGCGCTGAAACTCTACCTTCCTTGCCCTTTTTCGCTAGTTCTTGTGCGCGTTGTGTTCGGGATGACCTGAGCGAGCTCCGACGGTGCTGCGCGGGCGCTCTACCCGGCCGGAGTGGCCTAGCCACGGCGAGTAGCGCCGCCGTGCCGCCATGCACGCAGCAAGGGTGCTCTGGCCGTTCTCCGGCCAAGCCAAGGGCACCATCGAGTGCGCCTCGCTGCGGGGAACACGTTGGTGCTCACCCCGCGGCCGGAGGCCTCACCGCCGGCGAGATCTGCTCGTTGGAGGTGCCCCTTCTCTCTGTCACGCTAACCAGTGAGGTCGGGGGCCCACTGTCAGCCGCAAGGAGGCCGAGATGGGTATAAATCTGGGTGTTTCTAGCATTTTCCAGCGCAGATTTGAAAAAGAGATTTCAAAAATGATTTTTCAGAAATGTGTTAATTAGTGTTTCATTCATATCTTGAAATCTATGGCTCCAAAAATGATGAAATAAAGTTTGACGTGTTCCATAATTCAAGATCTATAAGCTAGTGCCTTTGCATGTCATGTTTGTACAACTTTTATATGTAAATCTATTTATTCCATGATTTTGCTGTTATTTAGAAAATGTGCAGTAATTAAAATATAGCTCAGACAAATGTGATTCTTGTTTTGCTAACCTTGCATGGATGTTTAGTCTCTGGGAAAAATATGTAACACAATATTTGATGTAGGAATTAATTTATGATAATTTAAATGCTTGCATGGCAGTGGTTTATGATTTCTAATAAATAATTGGATCATACAATTAATCTGGAAATTTTTGAGGACATTTATTATGTTAGTAAGTAATTTATAAAAATATGAAATCTGTTGCTTGACACTTTGTCACGAGTAGGGTATTTACACTTAATTATGTGGTTAAACTTGTGATTTTGTGTGGGCCAGGTTACTTGCCCAAATGCTATGAAAATTTAGTGATGAACTTTATAAATAATCAGTAACCTATTGTAATGTTTATAGAATTTATTGAAGCACAGAAGTATTTGCTACTGTTGTAGGCTTAATAATAATTAAATAAATAAACCCTTGTTATGCATGAGATGAATAGAATGCATTTGTGTTTGGTGTATCTCTGAAGCATCATGGTAGCTTACTGGTTAATAATAACTTGTAGAAGAGAATGCAATAGATGTTTTACTTTGGTTACATGTTCTTGGATGATGTTGACTACCTTGTAATAATAAGTTTCCTGTTTTATCCATTGGAACTCATCTCCACGGGAGATGGGGTTTGTACATACTGATCTATGCACCATGTCATGATCATCTTGCCTTAATCTGCATTGCACTTCGGGCATCTTACACTCCACTTATGAGCACACATGCATCATACAGGCTCACAGGAGAACGAGGTGGGACCCGAGGAGGAGGAGGAGACACAGAAGCAGGAACTTCCCGGAGGACCAAAGCCGGAAGGAGATCTGCAGGAGTGCCCGGACCACAGGCCTAGCACCTTCAAGAGAGGCAAGCCCCGGAGCATTCTAAGTCTCCCTATTCTCGCTAACTCAATTTATTATTTCATGATTGTTTTATAATGCTGCATTTAAGTGATAGGAGTTGCTTGATACCATTGATGCATATTTACTCCTTGATATCACCACCTGTTTATCTACCTTGTCCTAAATAGATAGGCTCGGAGTCTATGCTTAGCTTGTTTAGTATGGTAGATGTCGGGTGATTTCCTGTCACCTATGAGATATAGGTGGATACCTAAATGTTAGCGGTCAAGGCTTTAAGTATGGGAAAGAAACTAAGACCGGGCAGGGTCTTATGGTGGTGTTGACCGTAGTGCCCCTGCCTGTGTTGATTAATGACCGATCGTTGACGGCCCTCTTGTCATGTTGAACGTATGCCCCACACTTAGCTGGAAGGATAAGTCGTTCCGACTGCGAAGCCTGAACACTATCCGGGCCGGGAGTCGAGCCGCCATGCGCTGTATTGGTGATGGTTGAGGAGAACGACGAGGGCGCGGCGCGCAACCTTGGTATACCTTGGATACCTTGGTTGCCACAACGGTCCTCGGGTACTGGCGGTGCCTGCCAAACCCGCGAATTGGTCCTGGCTAGTGTAATATGGTGATCTATAGCTCACTTGATCAGTGAGTGTGGTTTGTGTGGGGAATAAACTCGCCAGCTGGTCAGAAATCGATTCGAATCGCCATCGCTCCTGCATAGTGAGCACTTGACTTGAGCTTCGTCCTCGTAGTAAGGACTATGAAACACTGTGGTTAATATAACGAATGATTTGTGAATGCTATGATAAGGTACTATCATATCACAACCATTGTTTGCAATAGTACAGGTGCAAATCTAGATGATAGGTAATAATACCTAACTTGAGCTAAATAAAAGAAAAGGGGATGTCAAGATATACTTCTAGATGGTTAACGCTTTTGACGCAAAAAGGGTTCAACTATCCCACTATACAGCCTTCATGATCCTTGAAGAGTCTTTTTATTTTTGGTTTATGATGGGTAAGTCTAGCTGAGTACCTTCTCGTACTCAGGGTTCCATTCCCATGTTGTTTTTGCAGATGGGCAGATGTACTATGGATATTGCATTCACTGCTTGTACCCAGCAATGGGTGATGACTAGACCAAGGGCAATGGTCACTCTACCTCTTCTTTTGCTGTTATGGGAATGACTAAACTATGGCACTATATCAGACTAAGGGTGTGCCTTACTTTGAAACTATGATGCTTCCGCTACTCTTGAACTTGGTCTGTAATAACTATATTTGAACTCCGATGTAATCTTTGAATGTATTTGTGGAGGGTGATTGCTGGACTTATTATGATCTTGGTGGTATGTACGAATGTGGTTTGAAATCCTTCGAGATTTCATGGACTACCGGGATTATATGGGCTTAAGGTTGGCAAGTTGGCTGTGCAAATGGTCGCTATCAGACTTAATCTCTTATAATTTGGGCGGTTCTGTTACAACACGACTTCTCCAAACTTTCCACCGGCGCAATAGAAAATACATTTCATCTTTTCAAAAGGAGAGAGGAATCCAAACCCCTCTCTACCCTTCAAACTCCACCTTCTTCTCAAAGTGTGCCAACACCACCATGTGTGTACCAACATGTGCAAGTGTGTTAGCATTTTCAAAATCATTTTCTTAAAAGGAGTTAAGTTAGCTCACTAGGTTTTAAATGCATGCACATGAACAATGCCAAAGAATTCCCCTATTTGTAGTACAACTATCTATCTTAAATGTGATCACACCCTCTATGGTGTCTTGATCATCAAAACCAAAATCCTAAGCAATACCTTTGCCTTGTTCTCCATAGGTTTTCTTTTTCTCTTTCTTATTTTCCATATCATCTTGTGGTCATCACCATCATCACCATGATCATCCCTTGCTCCATCACTTGGCATGTATGAACCTCATTAAGTCTACACACACTTAGCATAGAGGTTAGTACTAGGGTTTCATCAATTATCTAAAACCAAACTAGGGCTTTCACCACTGTGCTATATAAAGAGGTGGGGGCCGACAGGTTCTTAGTATGAGGTTTACTGTGAGCCGCCTCTCCCTACAGACAAACCCTAAACCGGATCTGAGTAGGGGCGCAACCAGTGATGCGAAGCCCCAGCCGCCGCCACTGCCCTGCACCACCATCTTCACCACCGGGTGCCACTGCATCACATGATTTGCGCCACCTGTCGCTGCTCGAGCGCAGATCTACATCGAGGAACCCGCGATGGCCTCTGGATCTTCCACCACACCTGCACCTACGTCCTCTAATGGTTTGCACCCCACTACTCTTCTCTCTCTCCCAGATCTAATAGATCATGTACTAGTGCACTTGTTCATCTCAAAATGAAAGGTCATTCCCCAATGTTCTACTTCTAGTTGATCCTAAAGGTATAATAATGGTATTAGACACCTACATCTAGGTGTAGATCTAGCCTGGGGAAATGAAAAGAAAAGCAAAGGAACGATAGATCTGATCTGGACAGAAATCCATACCCTAACCGTAGCTGAGAAAATAAAAAAGATGGATGGGGAATAGGGGACCTACCTATCCCTTTCTCCCCATCCGTATTACTGTCGGAGCATGGACAGAAAGGGCATTACCATCGGGCTGAGACGGTTCACTAACGTGTGGCTGACGCCTCGGGACGAGCACATAGGGCACCGTTGCACAGCCCTTCGATGGCAGCGCACTCACCCTCAGGTGGACGCGCACACCGGTGAAGGGGCGCACGGCGGCACCATCACCTCTCTTTGGTCGTCGTAGTTGGCTACTCCTTTTTTCGGTCACCAAGGGCGGCCGCCACTGCCACTCACTCTATTGGGATACGACATAGTGGAGAAAGCATGAAGGGGATGGAGTGGAAATGGGTCGGGGATCGGACGGTCGCTGGAGCCGTGTCGTTGCCATGGCTGGCCGACGTTGACGCTCCTCACTAGGTGCGCTGTCATCCTCAGCTAGAGAAAGAGAAAGGGATGGGAGAGAACAAGGGTTAGGGTTGAGAGGGGGCTGGCGGCAAGGGGGTTTTTATCCTAGCAAAAATCAAGGAGAAACGTCTGATTACATCAGACGACTAAGGATAAGAGGCACCACCATGGGACGAAATCGGCCTAGGTAGGAGGGCACTTTCCCGGCCCAGGCCCAGGTTGCGGCCTGGGTGCGGGCCGCGTCTCCCGCTGGGCTGAGTCAGTTGCTGGGCCACAACCATTTCTAGGCTAGCCGAAAGAACACAGAAACAAAAAAGGCAAAGCACTATTGGAGGCTGCCGCTACTGCAGCTGCTGGGCCGCTGGTAGTGGGCCGTGGATGCGCACAGTGCATAGAGTGTGCGGGCCGGCATTGCACAGTGGGCCGAAGTGGCCGAATTGCACCGTTTTTATTTTTTTTGTTTTCTAGAAATAGTTTTAATTCATTTTTGAATGAACTTGAATAGTTTTTCCTGTTGATCTCTGTATAATTGTTGTCCAAAGATAATTTTGTTAAGATAATAGTAAAATTTATATAGTTTCTGGAAAATAGAATTAAAAGTTTATTAAAGTTCTCTATTGTGTACTTACAGTTGTTTATTTTTCATTATTAAATTTGAACCAATGAGAGAGTTTAATTTTGAAAAATAGATAAAATTATAGAGTATTATAATTTTATTATTATTCTGACTAATGTTGATTAATAGCAATATTATGATGTTATCATGGTTATTTGTTATACATTAATTCTATTTCTGCCCAAAGGTGATGTAGAATTCATGTAAAAGGATTAATTATATGTTTTAATTTTGACCAATGTTGGAACTAAATCATGCAATTATTCTCACTTTTATATGAATTGTGTTTTTAGAAATCTCCTTGATGGGGTACATTAAAGATATTCCACCCTCAAAGGAGATAACTACAGAGAGTGGAAGAAAAAGATTGACCTAGCCTTTGTTTTGGCTGAGGTCGACTGGGTTATCTCCACACCATTTCCCACTGAGCTAGTGGAACTCATAAGGAGAACCGATGAGACTGACGCTGTATGGGCAACAAAAGAAAAAGACTATACAAATGAAAGAATGCTCTTTGATCTTCAAAAGAGACAGTGGATCAATGCCAACAAGAAATATTTGGCAGTGGTAAAGAACACAATTGATCCTATAATAGTGGGCTCAATCAAAGAGTGTGATACTATTTTAGAGTATCTTTGTTGACACTTCTAACGTCATTGCTAAAAATAGAGATAAACACTATCCCGGCAACGGCGCCAAAAATGCTTATTGATATAAATTAATATTACTCCATTAAATAAGTTTTAAGTAGGATTATCCGCAAGCGCACAGATATCATTCCAGTGTCACATTTTACCCAGAGGTTTTAAATATTGTATCCACAGGAAACAGTTGTGATGATGACAAATTATATAGACTTAACCCTACAATTAGGCTAGATCATATCAAGAAAAAGAAATAGCTAATGCACTCTGGTTCTAACTCCGGTAAACTTTGTATAATATCGTCTTATCGGGCAAGTAACCTGAATAGGATCTAGCCTAATTGTAGGTCCAACAGTTTGGCTAGCAGGTTGAAGTAGAGCTTTGATAGTAGCTGGCAGCGTCTTGCTCGGTGTGCATGCACACAAAACTTTTACTTATAGAATTAATAAACTTTGCTTGATGTGTTGTCATGTTTGCAAAACTAAGGTAGAGATCAAGTGCATGGGTTCTGCTGGTGGAAAAACACCAACAGAACCAAATCTATTTTTTATTTAGTTTTCTCCATCCTTAGGCACATTAAACAAGATAAAGTTGTGTTACATGATTTCTTTATTTATGAGTGGTAAGATCAAAAGACTAAGCATTTAATGTTGCATTTAAGTTCACATGACAGAAAAGAATAAAATTGCTTAACCAATGGAAGGATTGTCCATCTTCCCAAGATTGAATATAATGTTTTAACTTGTTTTGTTAAGGCTGAGATTAAGAGAATGGTGCCATGAACAATTTTAAAGAGCAAAGCATATTGAGTTAATCAATTTAAGTTGTAACTCTAATATGTTTATGTCTTCACTTATGTGCACACCAAGATCAAGAGAAGAGAGTGACCACTTACCTTAGAATATTACCTTCATTATTAGAGTGTGATGGCACTAACTGATGAAGAGTAAATGACCGGTGGTCCTTCCTCTTGCATCTTGAGTTGTTCATAGACATCTTATCTCCTCTGTTGCATTCATTCTTATGCCATCTTTTGCTTCTTTAATTTGTTGACTCTTTTCACTCCAGTTATCATTATGCCTACAACAGATTAGTGGACAACACATACCCGAAGGAATATACAAGTAATGACAAGGGCATTGTTGTAACATAGCTAAGGGTCAATTTCTATGCTACAAAAAGGAGTTTGCTTGAGCATACTTAGCATAGCGCATTTATTATTCACAATTACTTTTTTCTAAGGATTTGAATTTATTTCCCCGTCTTATGTTTTGATTCTCAAATATAGGCATATGAATTAGCTTAGACTTATAAAAATAAAGCAATAGTGAATTTAGAGATTGCAAACCAGCGTGTGAAGCGATGGGGAAGGACTCGGTTGGATCAGCTAGGGGAGCTGGCCTTCCTTCTCGACCTTAGAGGTGAGAGTGCAGAACATTGCATGCTCTTCTCTTATCAATCCTTCTTTCTTCTTGGCTACGAGTGAGTTATCTCTTCCTTGTGCAAAATTATTGTATCTCTTCATCTCTAGTGTGAGTTCATCTCAGGACTTTCCCAATTTGAATTTGGAAGTTTTCCTGCAGGGGTTAGTCCAACAAAATATTCCAATACCTACTACAATATACTATCGGCTCAAAAATCAACCTAGACACCACGTCTAATTTGATTAAAGAAGGCATTTTAACCACGTCTAATTAAAAGCCTTTGAGAGTAAGATCATCACTCCTAAACTAGACGCCATGCTTTACGTAAGAGATAAATGAAACTACTCCAAACCTAAACATATACTATAGCAAACAAAGGTAACATAAAAGCACTATAGAGATTTACTCAAACAGTGATGAAAGAGCATGTTATTGTTCAGCAAATTGAGCATATCTTAAAAGTAGAGACAACCAAGATAGTATAGCAACATTGCAAGAGATGTGTCTATGAAAGCATATCCCCCAAGCTTGACTTTTCAAAAATCAAGATTGGATGAAAGTAATTCAATGTTGCATAATGATTGGTTACACATACCTTGCATTTGTCACTCCTTCGATCTTATTGCTCTAATCTTGGAGGGTTAGTGACAAGAATACCTGAAGGAATATTTCCATAATTATAATTCTATGTTCAACTAACAAGGGTAGCACAATAGAAGAACACTCATGTCATGGTCTAAACAGTGCTTGTTTTAGGACACTAAGCTTGTCCTTGGGAAACCTTCAAGATGTGGTTTGGCGAAGTGGTTTCCCTTCCAACACCACTCTAAGTGTAT
>Ga0182004_10003158_pt1 | contig 13047 bp, 9 predicted proteins | sample Sormic07211540_1_FD_120479 | JGI IMG/M metagenome (GOLD analysis project Ga0182004, IMG submission 120479) | Endophyte microbial communities from Sorghum bicolor roots, Mead, Nebraska, USA - 072115-40_1 MetaG | ecosystem: Host-associated > Plants > Roots > Unclassified | place: USA: Nebraska... | reverse complement strand
TGTTTTTTTTTTAAAATTTCCTTATTTGTTTTATGTATTTTTTTTTAATTTTAACATTTTACTTTTAATACTTTTTTATTTTGGCAAATTTTAAAATTTAAACCCCCCCCCCCCCCCTTTTTTTTTTCAAGAAGTATTTATTTTGTATTACTTACTGTTCCATAATTTGATGGAATTTAGCCATCCATGTTATTTAGTTGTGATTGGAATGTATATTGCACATGTTTTAAGGTTATAGGCCAAAACCTGTGTCAACATGCCATGGAGAGCAGGTCCCATGTTTAATGCTCATGTCAACACAATTTGTATGTTAAGGTGATTTGGGCCAATGTTGCAAACAGACCTGAAGTTTAGGGGGCTAGCAAAGTAATTTGCAAGTTGAGGGAAGTTGGTGAGAGTGAGGCAACAACACAACTTTAAGGGCTAGTGGTGCAATTCTCTCTTTTTTCAGAAGTACTGGTGATTTACATATGTAACATTTAATTTATGTGTACTGTATGTTGGGATAGAAGTGAAATAAGTAGTAAAACCCATTTCTGGCCAAGCACATCAGGTGTGACAGATTCTCATTGCTGGGACTGTCTGGCGCCTTTTGAGATGATGCCTCATAGGGCCTACATCCTGCTGGCCAGTCCATGCATGACCTCGCTTATTCTCCTTGTTGCTCTTTTCCAACTATGCCTCTGCATCTCTTATTGTTGGTCTGATCTGGGTGCCACACAATCATGAATCCAGATTGGTGTGCCATATGGCAGCCTCTGCAACTGCCCTATTCGGCTGGCACACTTATCTTCTTTTGTCTAGTTAGTCCATCCTCACCCTGGTGTCTGCACGTGCCAAGTCCCAGCTCTGCCCTTACCTGCACTGCGTCTTCATCACTGTTCTTGGCAACAACACACCCTGGATTCTATGCTCAAGCTGAACCTAGCTCGGCTACCACATGCATTTCAATTGCTCCACCACTCCTGGCTTACACCACACCCTAAGCCCTCCCACACCAATAAATCATTGGATAAGATTTAAGTTTTTTCAGAAGTTAGTTTCTTTGTTGCAGAGGTAGGTTTTGCTTTATTTTTTTTAGATGTTTCCTTGGGAGATGGGAGAGGACAGCCATTGGGACCACTTGTTGTCTGTCCTTTGAGTGGATGGATGCAGAAGGTAGAAAAAGAATGAACTTAACAATTGAATATAATGTTCAGTATAAGGAAATCTAGAATGATAAATCTCATAATCTAAGGAATGACACAAAAGCAAAAAGATATAAGATGTTTTCTCCAGTTAATTCGTTTCTGAACTTGATAGATTAATATATATTTTTGTTTACAGGTCCATATTGTGCAAAGAGGTGCAGTCCGTCCACTAATTGAAATGCTACAGTCAGCTGATGTCCAACTCCGGGAGATGTCTGCTTTTGCACTTGGCAGGCTTGCCCAGGTTTAATTTTTATTTTTAATCTAACATATTTTTTTAATGTTTAAAGGTACTTTACTGTTTTCTACTCTAGAGAATCAGTGTAGGCAGTGAAATAAAAAAACACAGAAATTTTCTTGCTCTCTTACAAAATCCACACAATGTATAACTTTATCAAATTAGTTCCCTTGCTCCTCTGTTGATGGGAACTATATGTGGGGACTGGGGATGCAAAGACCATAATATGTTTAGGGCAAAACCATAGTGAGTTTGCTGGCACCACATGGACAGATTTCCAGATATGCTGGCTTATCCAGTCCATCCTAGACATGGACAGATTTCCAGATATGCTGGCTTCATGTAATCATCATGTTACTGGTGTCTGCATGTGCCAAGTCCCTTGCTTTGCACTGCATCTTCACCACTTATTGTCAACAACACACCCTGGGTGCTGCTGTGTTCAAGGTACTCTGGTACCACAAGCATTTCAATTGCTCTGCCAAGTAATTGAAGTTACACAGCTATTCTCCATACGTCGGAGCTCCTAGCCCACTGTACTGTAGCTTCCCTGCCATGGTCGAGCTCGCTTGCACTGCCATTCTCGTTGGTATAGGACATCACTGCTTCAATGAGTGTGCGGTTGAGCGCGCTGAGGTCCCATTGTCCTAGTGCGCAGGCAATCAGGGCAAGTCTATGCCGGACCCACCATTTTTGCTGCAGTCTTCTACCTGCCGTCAACCACCGGATTGGCACGCTCATGGCTGACCCGCTACTGGCCGCCATCGGACAAATTAAAACCATTCTCGGGTGGTGCTGGTAGCTCGTGGTCCCATCCATTGCCGCTGCTGAGTGCTCCCTTGGCTGAATCTGCCCCTCCACACCATACTTGTGCCTATGTTGATTTGGGGAAGAAAGAAGAGGAAGGAGATGATTCATGGGACACATGAGCCTTCGCGTCTCTGCCATGCACCCCTGCGTCCTTATGTCGTGTCACCAGGCCTTCGTCGAGGGCCACTGTCCCCTACGCTCATGCCGCTTGCCGGCACATGCGCTCACTGCCGCACACTGCCGCTCAGGGAATGGGGCAAGGAGAATGGAGGGAGGAGGGGCTAATTGCAAATTTCGTACCATGCTGACTGCTGACTCCACATGCCACATCAGATCTAAGGGCCAAACGAAGGGGTATGGACCTACTGTGAACCACATAAAGTTTATGGACCCAGAAATCAACTTTTAGAGTTGATGGGCCTAACAAAAACCCCCACATAAGTTAATGGAGTGCATTTAATTCTTTTTTTTTTGTAAGGGAATTATGTCTTTTAGTTTTTGCTCCACCATATGCTCTGACCACTAACCATGCCTATCTTAGCAGAACTTTTGAGCATTTGTAAGTCCTAAATGCTAGGTGACAACGTCCTAGCTTAGTTATCCTCCCTAGTCCAATGATGGGTGCTTGGAGCGTTCCCTGTGACTTTGGCCCCAGCTAATCGTCGATTATGTGCTAGGAGCTGGTCTGCTGTCTGACTATTAAAGACCCACTCTGTCAGTGGTACATTCTAGCAGAGTGATAATATTTGTGACGATTGCAACCAACCAAACATCGTAGCATATATTTTTCTTGTGAGATTGTTTGGCTAGTTTTATACAGAGTGCAATGCAGAGTGAACCATTTAAAAAGTTGACCCAGATACTCACTTGAGAGATTATGGACCCAGTTGAGTATCTGGGAAAAGTTTAACGATCCAACGCATTTTCGCTCTTTCATATCATATAATGTAAGGGGAAATCCCCATTCATCTTTACCTTTTACTTATGGTTAGTGGGGTTGTTTCTTTTTCTATCTTTCTTTCTTTTTTGTTTAGTTGCAACTCGTAATCTAATCTAAGGAGTCTTTTATCAGGACACACATAACCAAGCAGGTATTGCATATAATGGTGGTTTGGCGCCTTTGTTAAAACTTCTTGACTCAAAAAATGGATCGCTGCAACATAATGCTGCATTTGCCCTTTATGGAGTTGCAGATAATGAGGTAATTTACGATTTTTTTTTTTCACAAAGTTTGCCATCTCTCTCAAATCTCCCTTTTCCACTTTTGGTTAATAATTCCACACTACATGTTCCTTTGTAATGGGATTAACTCATTTTTTTATATAAAATGTTTATCTTATATTTCTTATCTTCATTATTTTAGAAGCAAATCACTGTTCTTTCTTATAGGACTATGTATCTGACTTCATTAAAGTTGGAGGTGTCCAAAAGTTGCAAGATGGAGAATTTATTGTCCAGGTACATTGGCCTTCATTATATATTGGTCACTTTGTTGTGAATGCTTTTTATTAAGCTATTCTTAATTTCAGGCAACAAAGGACTGTGTGGCAAAAACATTGAAGAGGTTAGAGGAGAAGATAAATGGACGAGTAAGTTCTGCTTGCAAGGTTTCTGTATTTCGTTGTTTGTGATGTGCTTGACTTTAGTATTTATGAAGCTTGTTCCCATGTGATGGTTTACAGGTGTTGAAACACTTGCTTTATTTGATGCGAGTAGGAGAGAAATCTGTGCAAAGGCGTGTTGCTCTGGCTCTTGCACACCTTTGTGCCCCTGAAGATCAAAGAACAATTTTTATTGATAATAATGGTAAACAATTTTCCAACCGCTGAAAATTGTACCTTTTCATTTCCATTCTACTGTATGGTGTTCTTCATGAATTTAAATTGTGGGTCATCCAGGTCTCGACTTGCTTCTTGATCTTCTGATTTCCATGAGCTCAAAACATCAACAAGATGGCTCAGCAGCATTATACAAATTGGCCAACAAAGCGGCAGCACTTTCTCCCATGGATGCTGCTCCTCCATCCCCAACACCTCAGGTATGCAAAAGAATTATTAAATTTAAATTTACTTTGTATTACGTATGCTGTTTGAGTTGCAGTGACTTTATGAGCTGACTGTAATATGGTTAAAAATAGTATCACAATGGCATGATCTTCAGTGTGCTAGGATGCACATGAATTTATTTTGATTAATCATCGTGGAATGGTGCTTTGGTTGAACAAGGTATATAAGGGCCCAAACGAGTCCCTCGTAGTCCAACCTGTTGTGAATGACAGTGTGTACAACCTGCTGGAGGAAAATAAATGTTCCTCTGGCATAGGTTGTTCATTGCACTTAACTTGCAGCAGCTGGTGCCTAGCATTACTAAACATAGTTTCACTACTTGGTGGCAGAGAGTTAGCAAAAGAGTTAGCAAAGATCAAAGAAAAGGGGTTAGCACTCTCATCATCTTGGGTCCCTGGATGCCCTGGAAGCAGGGGAATGCGTGTGTGTTTGAGGGAGACTCTCCAGTGTCCCTACTACACCTAGAAACCTGAAGTTAGAAGCTCATCTCTGGACGCTTGCTGGGGCTTCCAAGCTACAGGATCTTGGGCTAAGTCAGTTGGAAACCTGAAGTTAGAAGCTCATCTTTGTTGTAACCCCCTTACCTTGGTCCTAGTAAGAGGGGCTTGTATGGACCATTTCTTTTCCCTATAGTACAAAGATATGCAGCTCTCCTGCATGTGCGATAAAAAAATATCATGTTGATAGTTTTATACTGCTTGGCATTGTGTTGAAAATTATGAAAGAATTTAGCTATCATCGGCATTTTTAACAAGATTTCCAAACACTGCCTGTATTTTGCTATCCTAAATAAAGTCATTGTTGCATTGTGGGATTTTTCCATCCTATTGTGCTGGTAATGGCTGAGGCACTGGCAATTGTTACTGAATTTATATTTCATTGCAGGTTTATCTTGGTGAGCAATACGTGAATAGTTCAACACTTTCAGACGTTACTTTCTTGGTAGAAGGTTGGTACTATTTCATGACCGTGATTTCATCAGTAGGTACTTTAAATAATTATTTTCTATCGTGTCCCAGATAATCTTAATCCCTTCTTCTACAGGAAAGCGCTTTTATGCACACAGAATTGCTTTGCTTGCTTCTTCAGATGCATTTCGTGCAATGTTTGATGGCGGGTACAGGGTGAGTTTTGACTTGCCACAACATAATGTACTTTTGCTGGTTTTAGTCTGTTGATCTCTTTCCGTAGTTGATATATTGCTGCTATATATAGTATGTTAGTTTTGAACAAACCTTGAATCTCATGTCTAATTCAAAGGTCATTTTCTTAACCAGGAAAAGGATGCAAGAGACATTGAAATTCCAAATATCAAATGGGAGGTCTTTGAACTCATGATGAGGTTAGTAAGTCGTTGACCTCCCTTCTCGTTTGGCCACGGTTCTGTTTCTGTTGATGAATCTGCAACTATTTTTCCTCTTTTATTTTTTTATGCCACTGTATGCTGGATTAAAGTCTGAAATCCTCTTTGGTTTTGCAGATTTATCTATACAGGGTCAGTGCAGGTTACCAGTGAAATTGCACAGGATCTTCTTAGAGCTGCGGATCAGTATCTCTTAGAAGGCCTCAAACGCCTATGTGAATATACTATTGCGAAGGTGACTAGAAAACCTACTCTCTATTCCTTGTTTAAACCGCATATTATATATATTAATTTGAATGCCATTATTTGCCTTGTAGGATGTGAATCTTGATAACGTATCTGACATGTATGACTTGTCCGAAGCCTTTCATGCCGTGTCACTGAGACATACATGCATCTTGTACATTCTGGAACATTTTAACAAGATCTGCACCAGAGCCGGGTACATTCTCTTGCTAATAACCTTTGATCTGAGACCAGTACGATTTCAAGTAACTCAAATATTAACACGCAATCTTGGCATGCAGTTCTCCACAGCTGATCCAGCGTGTCATTCCAGAGCTCCGCAATTTCCTAACCAAGGCACTGAGTTCATCAAGAAGTCCAAGCCCAAGCGACAGGAACTCGCAGATTTGATTTAAGTCCCAATTCATTGACACCGACGCCGTCATCTGACCAAAGTTTGCTGGAGATCCTGTACAGTAACGTTTCTGGCTCTGAGCGTTCGATGGTATCTATTGTGTGTACATGGTGGCCGGGTCCTTCAAATTAACATCAGCAGTGTAACAAACTTTTCTAAGATTTAGTAGAGGATATGGGTAAAGAGAACCTGTGTCTTAGTCATGCATCGAGCCATCGACCAGCTTACACTGGGATAGGCTGTAGTTGGATGTTCCTAATTCGTCGGTCCCAGCTTTGTTTCTGAGTTTAGTGTTTCTTTCCAGTTCACAGTTCAGTGTATGCCCCCATCTGTTTAATGTATGAAGCTTGAGCAAGTTAGAAATTGACCCCCGTAGTGATAAAGCTGTCCGTTAATCTCCTAGTGTGGAACCACCGTCTGGATTTACCGAGACAACAATGTAACATCATAGATGACATTAGATGCATGATCCGCTGGCTAATCCCGCAACTTTTCCTTAAAAAAATATTTCTACAAATCTTCGTTTTTAGAAAGTTATAAGGCTACAAACATAATTTTTATGTATAATATATATCGCGAGACATAACTAACATAACTGGGGGTGTTTAGTTCCTTTTTTTTTCCAAAAAGTTTTGAATTTTGTTCCATCATTTTGTACAACAGAACTGAACATCATGCGAATTTTTTTGGCAAAAAAGTGGTTATTCTTCATTTTGAATTTTCACCCCAATGGACAAAAAAAAAACCAAAAGGAGCTTCAAGAGGCTCTCATGAAGGCAATAAATTCTGTATTTTGGATTCTGTATTTTGGATGGAACTAAACATGACCCTAAAAATTTTGCCATTTTGCATTTCATCATTTCAAAGTAGTTGGCATTTTGCATTTTGGATTCTATGGGGAACTAAACACCCCCCTTAGTCAATATGTTTTTTTTTTAAAATACTCTCTCCATACAACAACACGGTCTCCAAAGCCTAACTTTAACTCCTTGTTTCTATAAAAATATTTATCAAAAAATGGTATATGTATATTTTTACGAAAGTATTTTCAAGACAAAATCTATTTATATAGTTTTCACATTTTCAAACTTAACAACTTAAACGTTATTTATGATTTTTATTCCCAATGTTTGACTCAAAACTTGTCCAAAACAATTTTTTTATGGGTATAGAGAGAGTATACGTTATAGATGACTTGTATGATATATTTTATGAGACATAACTTATTAACATAACTTAGTCAATATGTTTTTACTATATGTTATAGATAACTTGTCATGGTAACATTTTTATATAACTTTGTAAGTCTAACTCTTGTTCATATGGCAAACTTACAACTTTTAATATAACTTTTACAAATTATAATATCATAACTTGTACACGTAAATTATTTTTGTTCAACGTATTTTTAAAAAACATATAATACAAAAAAGGAAAAAAGAAAGGGAAAAAACGAAATGCGAAAAAAAAGAAGTGAGAAAATAAATTGCGATAGAGAAAAGAAATAAAAATAATAATAAATGGAAAATGGTGAGAAAATCGAACGGACGTGGTCCTTGAACGTGACCATGCATAAATGGCTCTGACTGCAAGGCGAGAGAAATAGAGAAACATATATTAAGGTGATATGGAGCCTAATTCTTATTTTTGAGTTCCGTTATAATACACGGACGCATTTGCTAGTCAAACCTAATTACATTCTTCACTTAATTATTTATTTATAACTACTACTTCACGACAACTTTATATGATAAATACGTAAAACAAGATTCAAACTTCACAATCTTTGACTAATAATTGGTGAATAATTTTTAACTATTGTAATACAAATATAATTGATTAGATTTATGATAAAAAATACTATCAATGTTTATAATTTTATAATAATAAAAATTATAATATAGAATAAATGAGTGATCAATGACCGAACCATATTTAACTACACCTTGTAAACCGGACCGAGCAGAGAATCGTACTCCCTCAAAAAAATAAATTTCTAGAGTTGTCTTAAGTCAATTTTTTTAAAACTTTAACTAAATTTTTAAAAAATTACTAAAATTTATAGTATCCAATTAGTATTATTAAATTTATTATAGAATATATTTTTATATTATATGTATTTTATATCATAGATGTTACTATTTTTATAAAGTTAGTTAAATTTAAAACAATTTGACCGACATGAATTTTAGAAATTAATTCTTTTATGAACGGAGGGAGTAACTATATAAATGCTTTACCTTTTTCCTCTTTTGTCTCTGTCAGTCCGGATTCCTTCCACCGACACGGATATTTTGGACGTGGGAACCGCCACGAATATTTTGCTGCAACGGATAAGGAAGAACCAAACCGAAACGAAAGCGACTGCACCGCTTTGAAGCTCGATTAAGCCGTGCGTGCTCTTCGTGCTTCGTCACATGGTGACATGGATTGCCACTACTTGTACTTGACCCGCCTTCTCTAACTACTTATTACCTACTGTACGTAATTATTACAACGTACTAATAAGTAAGTTTTAGTTAAGATGGCTTTTGTTTAGTCTTAAGAGACAGGCTACAAAACAGCCACATAATTGTGTGCCATATCCATCATTATCATGGGATAATGCCCACTATGGTGAACAGTGAGTGAGTGGCCCTTCTCCCTCTCAATACCCTCTCCCTCTCTCTCTCTCTCCTCTCTCCTCTCTCTCTCCTCGTGTGTGTGTAGCGCTGTGCGTCTTTGCATCCTCAGCATCCGGGGAGCGCCTGCTCGTTCTGGGGGGAAAGGACAGCGGCGACGGCGGGGAGGAGTTGGACCTGAAGCCCCGGATGCATTCTCCCGAGATACAGCTACACTGCTAGAGCACACTATGTAAGGAAATCTCTCTCTCTCTCTCTCTCTCTCTCTCTCTCTCTCTCTCCTGGTTTAGATCTCTAGCTACAGAACGTGCTAGTTAGCTAGCGGCGGAGGGCTCTCTCACTTGCTCCAATCTAGGCCTTGGGTCAAGATTCTGGCAACTGCTCAGGTACCCGCTGTGGTCTCTGTTCCCCTAATTTCGAGCAAGGTTTGTGCATTCGGTGTCGGTGCCGACAAAATCTAGGTGCGCAAAAGCAACGGGATTGCTCGATACTCTAGATTCGAAGGTCGTGTGGTGCGACCTTTCTGCGGGAAACGGTGTGAGATTTGTGCATCTCAACAGTTTTTTTGCTGTTCCGTGTGATTCCCCCCCCCCCTTTTTTTATTTTTATATAGCTAAAGATTTTGAAATAAAGGTGATGTTCTTCGGAACGGAAGATGATGCCAAAACAGGAGTTGGGTTTGTGTATATTTTTGGAACTATTTGCCTTTTTCTTTTCTTGTTTCATGTGAGGGAACGAAGCCCCTTCGTTCGGCTCAGGACCGTAGAGAACCATGCGCGCTATGCTTAAATCATGCTACATCTTTATTTTTCCTTTGCCTGCTATGGTTGGCGCTTGCCTACTTGGTGGTGCTGATTTAATTTGGACCAACCTCATGATGTTACTTGTCAGTTGTCTGTATGATTTTCACATGCATTCATAGAGAACAGCTAGACTTCACAATGGCCTTACAGTAGATCGGACGTAAAGAGAACAAAATTGCAGCAACCCATGTTCCTGCTCACAGCAACATATTTGGTAGCATTTTGTCGCAAAACGCATGGATTTGACATTTGACCCTGCATGGGAAACGATGAACCTATGAAGCTTTTGTGTGTGCTTGGATATTCAAAGTCTCTTATCCAAATTTAGTTGTTGTAATGTATGCATCAGTATCTAAGGCTTTTACTTATATTCCCCCTTTTATCAACAGAACGTTTGTTGAATACGAATTGCTTTGTCTTTACAGCACTAATGTTTGCCTATGACAATGGAGTCACCTACAACTGCCGCTGGTGATGAACTCGAGAGCTACTTGTCCTTGGGTTTGACAGTATCCTGCTCACGGAAAGATAGTGCTGAGTTTCCAAAGGTTCTGTTGCTTCTCTCAGCGTATCTTGACAAGAAGGTTCAGGAGAATGAAGAGTTATTAGATTCCAGTAAAACAAAGGAGTCAACCACTATCTTTCATGGTCAGAGGGTGCCTGAACTTAGTATAAAGCTCTATGCAGAACGCATTTTCAAGTATGCAAAGTGCAGCCCATCTTGCTTTGTGCTGGGACTTATCTACATTGAGAGATATCTACAGCAACCAAACATTTACATGACGTCATTTAGTGTCCATCGCTTGCTTATTGCAAGTGTTGTTGTTGCTGCCAAATTCATAGATGATGCGTAAGGACCCACCATAACAGCTTTACAATTACATTTTCACATATGTACTTTGTATAAGAGTATGATCTTACATACTGTTAGGCTGTTAGCCATAGACTGATATCAGGTCTTCAGTAATGATACTGACCGCAGATGCAAACTCAACCTTAGAGTCAATAAACTAGCATCACTAGGAAATGTCCAAATATGATCTCTTATCATCCAGAACAACTTTACATGGTTTGTGGCCAGCTATCTTCTAGGGTATTTAAGCAATTTGCCTTCTTTATATTATATATGGAGTAAGAAATAAGAAGCCACTTTATCTCTAAATGCTAGACTGTTAGGCTGTTTGTGCATTCAGGTCTTCAGTACATTTTTTTGTTAAAGCACTAGTTAATAGGAATGCATCAGTCAATTAGTTGTAACAGGCGATAGGCCTACGGTGGAATTTAAGGAAAGGTGAAGATAAAGGGGCAGGTGTTGATGGCCAATATGCCCCAGATTATTAAGTGAATTCCACCCTGACTGTGGAAAATAAACTTATAACCACAGTTCAAATAAAAGAAAGCTGATATTGATCAAGGTTTTGTTTATTCCATAATGAAAATAAACTGAAGAAAGTTTTCCAGTAACTTTTCTGGATACATTTTGTTTGCAGTTTTTTCAACAATGCATACTACGGGAGAGTTGGAGGAATTACCACAAGAGAGATGAATATGCTTGAACTGGATTTGTTGTTCAGTCTGGACTTCAGGCTCAAAGTGGATATAGAGACTTTTGGAAGCTACTGCTTGCAGTTGGAGAAGGAAGCTCTGGTTCTTGTTTTGGAGAGACCAATTCAGGTCCAAGCAGCCAACGTGACTAAACACCTGATTTGTAACAGCAGTGCCGATGAGACTTGCAAACACGAGCTCGTGCGGGAAAGGTACAGCAGTCAGGCTGTCCATGGTTGTAGCTGGTAAATCTGATTTGACAGAATAGTTTTGAAAAAGTGTGTGGGACCAAGGACTGATAATTCTTTTATTTGACATTTAAGAAGTTCAATTGTTCTGGTTAGTAGGGCTGTTCAAATTTTTCCGTAGTGAATTTGAGTTTGACTGGAGTCTGGCCACGCTGTTTAATTTGAAATCATCACGAATGTGATTGCCAGACCTGTTCGTGGCAGAATCTGGGTGTTCCGTGAATATGATTTAAAATTGCACAAGAGTTGTAAAGCAAGCGATTCTTAGTAATGAACAAATACAATCAACGACTTCCACGATCAATTTTAACATAGCTTTCTTGGTAACGAACAAATACAATCAACGACTTCCAAGACCGATGTTAACATATAGCTTTCTTAGTAACGAACAAATACAATCAACGACTTCCATGAACAGTTTTAACATAGCTTATCAACTAGAAAGAACTAAGCAGAATCACTTTAAAGATGCTGAAAAGAACATCGTTCTGTCCCAACACGGTTTCACTAAGAACACGACGCTTAAGGCACCATCATTCTCACCACACAGCAGCTCAGTTTGAACGTCCAAACCTTCGCTTCCAGAGTTAGAGGATAGATTGTCTTCTCTTGGTGTTGGGCACCCGCCGCGCTTTGGCGTGTATCCCCACAGCCACGTTCTCTCGCAGAGCTGCGTCGACAATGCTGATGCCCAAACCAGAAGTTGCCCGAACACGTGGAGGCGTAACTCTTTTCTGGATGCTGAAGCACAACTTCGCTGCGTTTGCAGGACCTCCTGCCGGTGCCATTCCAAGCTTCTGCTGCGGTGTGACCATTTTGTTCCACATGCCCACATTTGGAGGGCTTGTGAACTTGCTGCTGCTTCCGAAATCAAATCTCTTGAACTTTGATCCATCTGGGGTAGCATAAACAGGTCCACCACGTCCTGCTAGGGGTGTTCCTGGAACCAAATTCACACCAAGTGTGGCAACTGATCCTCTTGGCAGTCCAGATCCTCCTCTCTTCTCGTTTAGCACAGAAAAATGCTCCTTCACACAAGGCAGTATTGCGATGGATGATCGCCTCTTGGGCTGGATGGGGAGGACATGTCGCATCACCGGGGTAAGTGAAACGCGCCTTGCTTTGCCAACAGCCTTAGGATCATCCACAGGATTTGGTTTATTCATCGCCACAGGAATGTTCTCTTTGTTGTTAATTGTGGCAGCTTTGAGCCTCCATCTAGAAGGGCCTGAAGGTGGTACCAAGCTGTTATTCCTTCCCTGAGGTTGTCTCTGCCTCGTTGGAACAAGTGGCGGCCTCGAGGATCTAGCAGAATCCCTAGAAGCCCTCTTCACATTACCTAATTCATTTTCCAGCTCTCTAATCTGTACAGAGGAGTACATTTCATGAGTACAGGTTAGAATACACAGAGGGGACCAGTCTTTAGGAACTAGAAATAACTGACTCCTATTACTTACCCGTTGCTGATAATTTCTGCATGCTTGTTCAGCATCCTTCACCTGTTGCAAAACATTTTTTGTGTT
>Ga0182004_10003157_pt1 | contig 13047 bp, 16 predicted proteins | sample Sormic07211540_1_FD_120479 | JGI IMG/M metagenome (GOLD analysis project Ga0182004, IMG submission 120479) | Endophyte microbial communities from Sorghum bicolor roots, Mead, Nebraska, USA - 072115-40_1 MetaG | ecosystem: Host-associated > Plants > Roots > Unclassified | place: USA: Nebraska... | reverse complement strand
GGTGTGGCTAGCTTGGCTGCCTGCGCTCGCGCGCGCAGCGGGTATTAGTACGTGCGGCTCGTGAACGTCGTCGTCCCACTTGGAGGAGTGCGACGCGATAGCTCCGTCCGACCCGCGCGGGCCGCGGATTGTTATTGCGAGGCTGCCCAGAGTCCGCGGGAAGGGAAGAAGGCCAAGATCGGATTGATGGAGAGTCTGGGATTCGACCCGAAATATTTCGGCAAAATCCACCCATTCCAGTGAGTCGGCGTGAAACAAACAACATCATACCAGAAATTTTTCGGTGAAGTTCAAACTTGTAGTCAAAAAAAGTGATGTAGAGCTCAAACGAACCTACATGTTCTTCCTTCAGTATATACAAGTTCTTCCTTTAGTATAGAAAAATTGAGCTATAAATAATTCCTCTTGATCAAATTTTTGGCTAAAATTCAGCCAAATATTAGCTACATCTGAACAACGATCCAAAATTATAGAAATTTTTTAGATTCACCCATTTGAGTCAGATCTGATTTTTTTTTTATCATTTTAATTCTAGAACCCCACCGGTAGCGAACGCCCCTACAGTTACGTGCAAGGAATGTAGTAGTATCTTTTACTAGCAGTAGCAGCTTAGTCAAGGCCTCAAGGGTCTGACATTATGTATATGCTTGATCATTGCTTGTTTGCCAATTATTACCATAACAAGCAGATCACCTATAAATAATTGAGAATTTTTTTAACATGCACGCCTTCCAAATGGTTTTAATCTTGCATCAACGATTTTTCTCTATAATATCTTTCTAGTACTAGGGAACATTCTGTACCAGCAAATTCTAAACCTACTTATCTCATTGCCTCTGTAACCTGCTCAATATCTAGCACTTCAGCAAAAGATAAGAATCTATCTCATTGCCGGCCCAGGAGAGGCCTCTGATATCTCCCCAACGCTTCCTTCTACCTCAAACGCGTTCCTCTCGCCGGCATAGCTCAGACCATCACCACATTTGTCATGGTAGGTCGTTCCCTGGAGATCGTGGCGGCGGGCCTCAAGCTCCATACTCTCCTTGATCTGTGCCACCACATCTGTCATCGTAGGTCGTTCCCTGGAGACTTCTTGCTTGCAGTGCAGCGCCAGGTCGGCCACTTTCCAGACGGAGTTGATGTCGTAGTCGCACCCCATGCTTGAATCTATGATGCTATCGATGCTGCCTTGGTCGAGGTATTGCTGCACCCACTCGCCAATGTGGATGCTCACGCTGTCGTTTATGGGGACAATCGGGGAATGGCCTGTCATGAGCTCCAGGAGAACGACACCAAAGCTGAAAACGTCACTCTTCTCGCTGATCCGGTAACTGCGGTAATACCTGTGTGCAAAGGTAGAGTACACTAGTACTTGGTAGACTGGTAGATAGGTTATGATAACTCATTTCCATAACAGAATGCTACTCTAGGTAGTGCTGATGAAAAGGGACATTTTGCTTGAAACTGGAAGTGGATTGTGATATACTAGGAGAGAAGCTGTTCGGGACTTACTCAGGATCTAAGTAGCCCATTGTACCAGCTGGTTCAGTGGTGATATGTGTTTCTGAGTCACTGAAAGCCTTGGTCAGACCAAAATCAGCAATCTTAGCCCCAAGGTCGGTGGTCAAGAGGATGTTCCTACTCTTCACATCTCTGTGAATCAGTGCTGGTTTACATGCAACATGCAGGTACTCCAGACCTGCGATAAAGTGAAAGTTTTTTATATATTTTGCATTAGTGTACATATATAACGGTAATCTCAGAAATGAGACAGTTCATTCATACCTTGAGCAGCATCAAGGGCGATTTGAAGGCGTTGCTCCCAAGTGAGTGGTTTGTGAGTAGAAGTGTCTAGACACATCAACCGAAATTGAACACCGAATGGGAAAAAAAAAGAAATCATACACGGTCAGTATAAATTCAAAGCACATGTTGGAGAAATTCATGTACTTCATACACTCTAAAATCAATGTGCATCTATCTATGCAGTGAGTAACCATAATCACAGCTATTGTAGGATCTGCAAATTGCTCCTTTGAGAAATGTAGCATTCCTCTGTAATTTGAATGCCAAGATATAGCACAGTTGATTTCTAATTTAGGACACCTAAAACCAGGATTATCTTATGTTAGCATTCTATATTTGAGTAGCCAGGATGAACAACCTCTCAGATGATCCTGCAGGTTCCCTTCACGCATGTACTCGTAGACAAGGGCAAAATGATTTTTGTCCTTACAATAACCAATCAATGATACCAAGTTCTTGTGGTGTATCCTTGTCAAATGTTGAGCCTGCAGTGTAGTTCAGAGAATTGTTGTTCAGGAAGGAAAAAGAACATATTAAGAATGATTACTAATTGTAATTCCATCTACAAAAACATAAAATACTTCAATCTACTGTTCATCAGAATGATGAAACGGATGGTTACACAAAGGGGGCGAAAAGGCCAATACAAGGAAACTTTACTGCATTATGTCATTATCATATCTCATAGGAGGGAGCATGAGTGGAAACGTGGCACATCTACTTCTTTTAAGTTCATTCCAATTTACCTCAGCCAGAAACTCTTTGCCCCCTTGTGAAGATGACTCTGACCGTATTTTTACAGCGACTGGGTTTCCATTCTCCAAGTAACCAAGGAAGACAGCTCCAAACCCACCTTTGCCAATCTCTAGGCTAAAGTTATTTGTAATATGCTTCAGTTCTCTGTAAGAGAATTCTCGGTTCTCAAGTAATGCTGTTTCATCTTTAGGATCAGCAGCCCTTCTCCTAGCTGCATCATATGAAAAAGGGTATTAAAAGACAAGAAATACAACAGTGTGTGGCGCCAAAAAAATGATTTTCTCCATGTGGTATTACCTTTTTCCTTGAGTGTTTGGAGCAGCAGAACAGTGAAGATAACAAATAAGGCAATGGCAGCAACTATTGGAATGATTATTACAGAGAGAAGTGCCCCATTCATTTTCTTTGGACCTGATCCATAGTTAGTGCCGTTCCCAAATAAATTTGAATTGTTACCAAGCCTGGAAGCGTAAAAAATGCACGGAATGATTCACATTAAGGATATGCTTCCAAGATAACCCCAATAAAGGGGGGTGTTCTATATCTTTAGTCCTCATTCAGATCTAAAAATTGACAAGGAAAAGATAGAAGCACTGTCACTGTTCTCAGAAATGCTTTTTACCCAAAACAATGTTACATTAAAGAACTAAAATTCTTAATGCCTTCTATTATGAATGAAATTCCAAACACAAATGCAGTATTTTGTTTACTACCGACATTATGATATTGTCCTAATGATACTGACAACTATTAATAAATTAGTACCTAGTAATGGGATAAGTGCTGCTTCTGTATTAAATGGACTCACAAGGTACTTGGGAACAAGAAAAGTCCAAATAAAAGGATATATTTCAAACAGATGCTACGACACTAGATCAACATTTGAAATAGTATAACTGCATCCTCCAAGTACGTTTTATAAATTCTTTGAATAAAACAATTTGATTTGAAACAGGGTTGCTCTATAGTTTGGTAACATACCAGTATAAAACATACCTTAGTGATAGAGTCCCATTGTGGGATTTTTGAAGAAGAATGTAAGGAATTGGTCCACGAAGATCATTGCTGGAGAGATCCCTATAAAGAAAATTGATGGCATATGAAAAGTTTGTTCTATGAAGATTCCAAAACTCGAGCAGATATTAGTAAGACTTACAGAAACACTAGAAATGGAAGCTGCCCAAGATAATTTGGAATGGAGCCAGACAAGTTATTGTGTGACAAATCCCTGGGATAGGTAACAGTTCTTGTAAGAAATAGCTTTAAGGTATGGTGGAATAAAATGTTTCAGTGGTACTATTTATCAGCTTAGTTTCATGTCTGAATTCAGGAAAAGACTAGTAATAATTGCAAACAGGCTTTGCATCCTCTCCGGAAACATATATTTCACATCATGAGTTTTCTTTCAAAATGTAATTTTTTAGAGGGCGGTGGAGACATAAGAAAAAAGAACACAAGGAGACATATATGAAAGAGAACATATATTTCACATGAAGTTCAATAAATGTACTGCAAGGTGCATGTTATTTAGTTATACTATAGTAAACAGTGCAGAAATCACTAGACATACAAGAAGAGAAAATAGATAAACATACAAGTAAACAAGCAGAGGGGAGGAAATGAACCAGATAGAGTTAATTTGGAACTTGCTAGTCTAGTAGTACCAAAAGAAACATGCCAGAGCAAGTCAAAAGTAAGATATTGTGGAAAAAATCCTACAGGTACTGGAGTGCTTTCAGATCTCCAAAATAGGTAGTGATGGGACCGGCCAAACCACTTGAAGACAAGTTTCTGCCAAAAAAAAAGAAAAAAAAGGAATGCAGAACAGTTAGTTTCTGCTCTTGCTATGTCCAGCTTGAGAGTTTAAATTGAAACTTACAATGCTATAACGAATCATTTTTTATTTCTTTATTTCAGATATGTCTGAAACATACAATGCTGTTATTCTTGGAATACCAGTTGAAGGATCAGTACAGTCCAATCCTTCCCATGCAAAAGCTTTTGGAGCACATGGGTCACCCATCCAGTTTTTGCTCACACCAAAAGCTTCCTGGATTGCAATCATGGCTCTAGCTGGTATGGCAAAAAACAAGAAAAGTAGGTATATGGATACACAAGCTGTTACCAAGATAGAAATACATCTAAAATATGATATAACACAAATGCAATGATTTGTGTGTGTTGTAAGTTGTAACTCTCTTCCTCTATTAATGCAATGATACGTAGGCTCTGTTTTTTGAAAACAATGATACGTAGGCTCTCCTATGTGTTCGAGAAAACAAATGCAGCAAAATTAGTTTTACTACTTTTCCCTTTAAAAAAGGAAGTGGTACTACTTTTCATGCTTTACAAATTGTAAGAAAACCTAACATCGATACAGCTATAATTATAGAAAACTTACAAAATGCATTAATGTACATTTTAAACTCATACCATCTCCAGGGTCGGTTGCAATTTCATCTATCGGTTTCACCAAATACATCTCCATGGCATTGAGAATTGGTGGGAGTGTTGCGTTTTTCGTAGCAACAAGTGAGATGTTATTCTGCGCTTGCCCCTGAACCGTACCTGAAAATGAATCAGCAAATAGGTATGGTGGAGTGTAAGGTTTTTTGTTCCATGTGCTGTTATTGACAATGATATCAAACTGTCGCAGTTCATTGCTTGCTACACGCTGCAACTCAGCAAAGTAGAAAACAAAGAAGTATCTGGAGCTGATATTCACAGACTGATCAGATGGACCCCATGAGAAATTAATTATTGAACTATTGGAAGGTGTTGCAGCATTTTGCATGACGGCAGATGGCACATCATAGGGATCAGTAAGGTAATTCCGAACAACAGATGTAGCAGATGCCTCGTTCCAGGTTGGGATGGCACCATATGTCAACCAGATACGATCATGGGGATCCAATGGGTACCTGTTTGGGCCAAAGAAATATGCTTGTTTAGTACAGTTCATTCAGTTAACAATAAAAGGTATTAAAGATGGTGCAAAATTAGTCATCTTAAAGTATCATTCTTCTGAGACAATCCATGCAAAAGTGGCTAAAAGGAGCAGACACAATCATTAATAAAGAATTATTTTCTTTTTCAGATTTGTGTCATCAAATTCCTACTTTACCAACCAATGGATGATTAGACTGACTTGGCCAGTTACATTTGATGCATGCAGAACTAAATCAAACTCACCGAACTACAGACTTGTCTGTGGGCCCCATGTTAAACCGATTGGCATTGATCAGCACCAGGGATTGACTAGCATTTGCCTCTGGGTAAAGAGTACTCTTCAGTGGCCTCAAATCCAGCCCAGAGATAAACGGAGTTCCTGTCCCTTTGTTCACTAAACAAACTTGCAGGTAATCAGCAGGAGCCACAACTATGATGTCCATCCAATTAATTGAACCTGCATCCCTGAACTTAACTTCATTCCAATAAGTTGCCCCCATGTATAGATCAAAAACAGGAAGCTTGTTCAGGCCATCATAGTTTGCATAATAGAAGGCTGCACGAACAAAATACTTGTTTCCGGCAACCAAGGATCTCAAGGTATAGCAATTCCGCGTGCCATCTAGAAAGAAGCGGACATTATAATAGCGCTGTGCTAGTGATGGGCTGATGTAATCTGAGGAGATGTTGCTGTTTTCTCCCGAGCTGATGAAACCATGGTCAGAGACATATATTATGGTTGAAGTGAGATCTTGGTACGAAGAGTTTTCCGGGATGCCACAATCAATGCTTATGAAACCTGAAAGAGAAATATAAGTCAGAAGACTATGGCAAATAAATAATCATGAGGAACTAGTTGGCTTCAGAAGCTTGCTTGTACACATTGATCTAAGAATATGGTTTTGAGAAATGGTTCTACTTTCCTCTTTTATACAAATGGATTTCTATCGAGAATTCCAATTATCAACCATGCACGCATACATATACCATTGGAATGCACACATGAGCAGTTGAGTTGAGCTCTACATGCATTTTTTCTATTTATCATCTGAACTTAAGGTGAAGAATCAGGGCAACATACCTCGGCTATCTGGCTGGCCACTGGTATACTGCAAAATGGAGAATAAGAGAACAGCAACACTCAGCTTCATGCTTCTTGTCCAACCTTGTGAGCACAGAACATAAAGAGAGACCTTCTGAGAGAGACAGACAGCGATTATATATGCCGATCCATGGGACTAAGCCACTGACAGGTTCCTATGCATGCATACCTTACTAGGTTGTCCTTAGCCGCAAACGTAGACGCAAAAGTCAACGTCCAAGGAACTAAGTCAGGTATTTTCCAATTAAAAAAAGATCTTGTCATGCTACATGATTATGCCCCAGCAACAGTGAGGAGACAAGTACTACATAATTGTTACAACACTTACAATTGCTCTCTCTCTCTCTCTTGTGGCAATGGTCAAAATTTGTCTCTCATGATCACCAGCAAAGAATAATGCACCTAAAGCTGGCGCAGCTCACATTGTGGACCCTGAGCTTGGGTCAGGCATTTCAGAATAAGCATTAACCCAGTGTTTCTCAGGAATGGAACAAGACCTGGAGTAAAGAGAATTAATCCACTTTCAACTCAAGAAAATTTGGTGCAGAGGGCAGCTAGTGGTGTAGGTTCAGTGTGCCTCTTAATAATCAGTGTTTGTAATCTTGTGGAGCTGCCGTGAATAGTCACTATCCTTCAACAGCCTATTGACCTGACACAAATCTTGCGCATGCGCATACACAGATAAAATAAAACCAAGGAAAAGCAGTATGTTATCTCTGACTTGACTATTAAGCAACAATTTCATCGTTTATCACGATACTAAGCCCCGAATCTTCTACGCACTAGATGCTTTACCAACTACTTGGACAGCGAAAGAAATGGAGACCCTGACTGACAATGACATGGAGCCTACCAGTTGTGTACTGCAGGAGAAAACCTTTCCGTAATGCGGGGCAGCTTGGCGCCTGACGAAGACGAAGGTAGTGCGCGACCTGGGAGACCCTGATGTCGGCACGCCACGCGCTATCCGATTCTCCCCGACGACGTCACGCCAACGCTGAGGCCTGAGGCGAGGCCGGCCGCCACACGCACAGCCAGTGGCCGGCAGCAACCGAACGGGGCAGCTTTCCTCTCCTTGACCTCAGTCGGTCCTGGTCCCTCACTCCTCAGGGCGCATGTCGGCGCGGAGCCCACGAATGAGCCGCCGCGCAAGGCACACGCTGGCCCAGCGGCCCCGGCACGCGCGTAGGGGGGCGTAGGCGGCCGAGGAAGTCGCCTCACCGAGCGCCCCCGACGCGCGCGGCGTCAAGCTGGCGAACGTCGACCCGCATCGCCTCCGGTGAGAAGGTGCCGGTGGCGCACCTAGCCCGATCCCCACGGGGCTCACAGAGACGCGTTCCATCATCGAGCACCTCAGGCGCGCGCCGCAGCCGAAGGCCAGGCAAAGCGGCGACGGCGGTGGTGCGGGCATTCCGTCGAACTCCTGCAGAGCGCAACGGTTACGCGGCACACACCATGGCCTCGAGCCCTCCACCCTCTTAGTGGGCCGGCCCAGGAATATTGGGCCGTTGCCCCGACACGCGGGCTTCCATGGGGCCGGCCTATAGCCTAGAGCTTGGCCTGCTGGTTCTTTTCTTGATGACGCCTCCTTTATTACTGTAGCATTTAATTCAGTCACCAAAAAAAAAAACTTTGTTCAAACAAATATAGACCGAGTTCATTTTTGAAATTGATATATGGTCCACTTGAAAATTATATTCCTTCTTTTCGATTCCTTTGTTATGTGCAAAAACATGAAACAATTACGGTAGTCTCTAGTAGGAATTAACAAAAAGAATCATCATGTATACACACACATCCATCCTAAAATCAATATCACATCTCCCTGTACTCTTTTTAAATGAAATGAAATGTTTATTTCCCACCATTTGTCATTGAAATCTTTCAAGGAAAACGACGTCTTCTATCAAAGATCCTCCGCCGGCGCCGGCGCCGGGCGCGGCGACTGCCCCTCCAGCTGCATGAGCTTGGAGAAGACCCCGACCATGGGCGCCGTGTTGTACGTGCAGGCCTCGGTCTGCATGTACGCGCCGCGCTGGTCGTTGAAGACGTCCTCGCCGTTGGGCCCGCCGACGACGGCGCCGACGAGGTCGTTTGGGTTCTCCCGCCGCGCGCTGTACCACGAGTCGAACCCCTGCAGGCAGCCGATGAAGTCCCGGTCGTGACTGTACGACGCGCTCGACGCCGCGCGGTGGTGCACCTGCCGCGGGTACGCCGCGCCGTACCCGACCAGGTAGCTGGTGCGCATCGGATTCGTGCCCAGGATGTAGTCGGCCTGGGACTTGGCGAACGCCAGCACCTCGCCGGCGTCGCCGGCGGCGGCGGGCTCGCCGTCGTCGTCGCCAGAGCCGCCGCAGCGGAGGGGCTGGTCGAGGGAGGAGAGGACGTCGGAGTAGACGGTGAGGAGGAAGGCCGCGCCGGAGGCGTACTGGAGGTTGTTCCAGGGGCGGATGAAGAGCAGCCCCGCCGGGGTGCGGCCGGCGTTGTGCTTCGCGCCGCCGGGGTTCCGGTTCATGCACGAGCACACGTAGTACTCCGCCTTGGACCGCAGCTGCTCCACCACCGCCACCTCCTCCGCGCTCAGCCGCAGCCGCTGCTCCTTCGCCTCCACCAGCAGCTGTAAGATTCACAGGCAAGCACAGCAAAATCAGCAGCTGTTGAAACTTGAAAAAAAAAACGCTGTTTCTTTCCAGGAACAGAACAGCATGTCTCTGAAACTTCGACTTTATTATTTTGATTTATTAAGAGATATTAGCACAGTGTTTGTTCTAGTGTATTTTCATATTCTTATTAAAGCCAAAAAAACAAAAAACAAAAAACCTGCACTATGCTTCAAGCAACTGTCATTATTCTGACTGAAACACGTCAAATCAGATTGTTATACTCCATTATTATCAGCTCCTGTTAGTCAAACATTTGGCCAAACACTATACTACTGTTGACTTCAGGAGTGAGACTTGAAGCTATTCAATGCAGAATTGCCTGTTGAGCAGCCATGTAGGATTAGGATGTACTATATGACACATCCCCCTGTCTTGTTACGGTCCAAATTTCAGTGTCATCCAAAACTAGCTGTGTAGGCTTCGTATACAATAAGTTAACCGAAAGGTAAAACTAGTACTTGAAAATTTAGGATCCTAGCCACATGATCCTTCTTTCAGGGTTCCGTTTGTCAGGTCTCTGGTTGTGATCCAACAACTTCCAACCTTTTTCCAAACATGTAACTACTGTTAGTTGAATGACCCATGTGTTGATGGATGTTCCATTGTTCTACCTTAAAATTGGCTCTAGTGCTGCCTTCATGGTCAAGATCTGTCTCATGCTCCTGATCTCTTTATCTCTCTGTCAGATCATTTATTTATGTGTTAAGCTTTCACTAACAGATTTCAAAATGACACTGACTCTTGTGTCCAGGTGCATCAACAGTAAGATGGCTAGAATCTTCAGAGTTGGTTGATTTGCTTGCTTCACAACATCACAGTCCAAGCATGATGAGATAGAGGACAGACAGGCAGGCTTGTGGATGCATAAAGAAATGTTTGCATTGGTAAGAGACGTCTGTCTTGTATTCTAAGCATTGGAAGGAGCTGTGGTCAAAGTGTGGTGTCAGGATTAGGAATGCAGTCCATTTCTACAAGACCCCCAATAATAATGTCATCAGTCCACTATCCCTCAGAAAAATGTCATCAGTCTACTCTACTCTACTCTACTACACCTTATAAATAAATTCCCAAGGTTAGGAAAAGAGTCTGTTTCTTTTGTTGGAGAATAATGCATGCTACCAAGAACACATGAGAGAAAAATGACAGAAATGGTTGGCAGAGGACAAGGGAACAGGTAGAGGGAAGATATGATCTGCTTGCTCATCATAAACAATTGATGAGGGCTCCTGTGCTGTGATCCACATGGTTATGAACAGTGATTCTCTGCTTAATGAGCTAGATTATTTTGTCCATGTGTATATATATTATATAGGCTGTTGATGCTATATGGTTTCTGTTTCTCCCAAAGGAAATGTGGATGTGCCAAATCAGCACACGTATCTTTCCTCGCAAATTACTAAAATCCGCATATATACTACTACACAATATGCATTCCTCCACAAGATGAAGTTGTTGTTTGATGTGGAGATGTTGTGCACCCACCAAATTCAAACACAAGCAAAAGCAATGGGTGAGCAGAGCTATATGCCTATGCTTGTAAGATAGCCTAAGCAAAAGGGAAGGTTGCACCAAACAGGCTTGCCCTTGATGCTATCTTGGAACATGGAACTGCTGCTACTCACTTTGCATTGCAGGCTTCCAGTTAAAACATCTTTCCCCATCAAGCGTGGGCCATCCAAAAGAGAATGTTAACCACCTACTACACTTGGTTAGTTCACACGTTGTGCTGCCTTGTGCAATGCATGCATGCCAAACATTTTTTTTTCTCCCCCAAAAAAAAAGAACAAAAAAGAATCTGTTTTTTGAAGCAAACATTTCACTCTCCCCAATCAACGGTGGTAAATTTTGTTAGGCTTCAACCACAACACAACAAGAGGACAGCATGACGACGCCTTCATCAGATAATAAAAAGGATTAAATTGTGCATTATTAATTCCATATATATATATATATATATATAGTGTTTTTCACACATTTTTGTACACAAATGTCTGAACGTACCTGGGATGCGAGAACCTGGAGGCCGGCGTACTTGATGTCCCAGCTGAACTCGGAGACGGCCCAGCCGGTGCCGCCGAACGCCTCGGCGTTGTCGAGCGCGTAGCGGAGGTAGTCACGGCGGCCGGTGACGCGGTGCAGCCAGAGCGCCGCCCACAGCAGCTCGTCCTGGTAGCCGCTGGAGGACGGGTAGTAGCTCTTGACCACGTCGACGCTGTCGTCGTAGCGTCCCCGGTAGGTGTCGGCGAAGTCGAACAGCTGCTGCGCGTGGTGGAGCAGCAGGTGCGCGTAGTGCGCGTCGCCGGCGGCGCGGAACACGGCGGACGCGGCGGCCATGGCGGCGGCGGTCTCGGCGGCGACCTCGGAGCCCGGGTGTTCCGCGTCCACCTTGTACGCCCGCCGCGACGTGGTCATGTCCTCGGGCCGCTGCCAGCAGTAGTGGTCGGAGTCGCCGTCGCCCACCTGCGCCCACAGCTCGGTGGGCGCCGTGTGCGCCTTGACGAAGTAGTCGGTGCCCCACTTGATGGCCTGCAGCGCGTGCGCCAGCTCCCCGGCGTCCGCCACGCCGCCGCCGTACTCGAGCATGCCCCAGGAGAGGAGCGTCACCGTGAACGCCATGGGCAGGCCGAACTTCACGTGGTCGCCGGCGTCGTAGTAGCCGCCCACCAGGTCCACGCCTTGCTCCAGCCCGTCGGTGAGCCCCGAGTGGCCACGCCACCGCACCCGCTGGTTGTACGGTAGACGCCCCGACCGCTGCGCCTCGAAGTAGAGCAGGCTCTTGTGCAGCGCGTCGCCGTAGTCGTGCGCCGCGGACGCGGCGGCGGCGAGCGAGATGGCGGCCACCGCCGCCACCGCCACCGCCACCACAAAGCGGACGGAGACGTCGCTCATTGCACGAGAAGCACGCCGGCGACGACCGACAGACCAACCAGCCGGGCGATCAATCAATCATGCGTGTCCGAATCGATCAAATGGAAACCACCGTGAAACTCCGAGCAGACTCTCGCCGCGACGACGTACGCCGGGGCGGCGGCCTGTTTCCAAGAACAGCCGGCGCGCGGCGGCGGCGGCCTGGACTAGCTTCGTTCTCCGATGTCCGACGATCGAGATCCTCCCGGCCGGTCGTCGCGGCGAAATGGAAATGGAATTGGAATTGGAAACGCCTCTAACAGCAGTGAGTGAGTGCTGAGTAATGGCTGCCTAATAATAATGGTACGCTGCCAGATTTAGCATGCCTTGAGCCTTGTTTTCTTGGCGGCGGCGGCGGCGGTGGAATGGAGAAGACGAAGCGAGCACGGCACAGCGGGAACGAAGCGCTCCTGCAGCCTCCAGCCCAGGGATGGAGATGGATGCGGCGGCAGGGGGCGACGAATTTATACACACATGGCTGTGGCGGAGGGGGCCTTCTGGGACGAAGAGACAGGCGGTCGGCGGCGGGAGTAGGAAGGCAACGCGGGCGTGCCACGTGTGCGTGCGAGCCTGCATGGAAGAAGAGGAGGAGGAGCCTGCAGGGGACGCACCGGCGGCGGGTTGGTGGGTGATTGGTGAAAGGGCAGCAGTGCAGGTCGGGGAGGCTTTGGCTTGGCATGGCGGTGTCTTCACAAGAGGATGACAGGGACGCCACCTCCAGTGCTGCTATACTGCTTGTGTAGTACCCACACGACAGAGACCCCGTCTGGTGGGCCCATGACTAGCTTCCATGCTCTTTTTAGTTCTTTCGCTAGTGCTAGCCCGGTGGAGAGTATACTAATACTAGTAAAACCAAACATAACT
>Ga0182004_10003156_pt1 | contig 13047 bp, 21 predicted proteins | sample Sormic07211540_1_FD_120479 | JGI IMG/M metagenome (GOLD analysis project Ga0182004, IMG submission 120479) | Endophyte microbial communities from Sorghum bicolor roots, Mead, Nebraska, USA - 072115-40_1 MetaG | ecosystem: Host-associated > Plants > Roots > Unclassified | place: USA: Nebraska... | reverse complement strand
GGATCCACTACCGACGCACCAAAGGTTTATGACTCAGACAGGGTATGTCAACCCGATGACACCCAATTATCAGCCATCGGCAGGGCCTGCGCTGATGAATGCCAACATTGGGTGGACAGGGCAGTTTGTCTTTCCACAAATGACACAACAGAATCATCAAGCTGTGGGATTCCAGCAGGGATAGATGCAGGTTGGTTTTCAGAATCAAGGACCAGCCAATCAGTCGATGAATCTTGCACAGCAGATTGGTGGCCAGCAACCTATGGCCAATGTCATGTTTCCTAGAGAACGTGCACCTCAGAGACACGTGGAAGCTTATCAACAGGTGCCGGAACCTTAGCCCCTACATCGGCAGGATGTCGATGCCTATTGGGTCGATAAGATAGCTGAAGTAATGAGAGATCAGTTTGGGATAAAAGTCTAAGGTTAATACTTATTCTTATCGGACAACGTATCCTCCTGTATATGATTTAATTCCACTCCCAAATCGGTACAAGGTACCGGATTTCACTAAATTCTCCGGACAAGATGACACGTCAACCATGGAACATGTCAATCGGTTCATCATCCAGTGTGGAGAAGCGGCTAATAGAAATGAGTTGAGGGTTCATTTGTTTTCATCATCTTTGTCGGGATCGACATTTACTTAGTTTATCTCATTGCCACCAAACTCAGTTATTACCTGGGCCGATCTAGAGAAGCAGTTCCACAAATACTTATTTTCTGGAGTCCATGAGAAGAAGATTACCGATTTAGTGAGGTTGAGACAGTGTAATGATGAATCAGTTGAAAGTTTTGTGCAGAGGCTGAGAGATGTAAAAAACAAATGCTACAGTCTAGTGCTGGATGATCGGCAACTAGCCGATTTGGCTTTCCAAGGGTTGTTGCCACACATCAAAGATAAATATGCTTCTCAAGAGTTTGAAAGTCTGAGTCACTTGGTGCAAAGGATTTCTGATCAAGATATCAAGGTTTTTGAACCTAGGAAAGCTTGGAATAAGAAGGTGTCATTTGTTGATGAAGCAATGGGTTCAGATTCTGATGAAGAACCAGTCATCGGCTTGGCAGAGTGGGTAAAAAATAAAAAGCTGATGTCCTATCCTTTTGGCCAGAAAGAACCAGAGAAATTTGCCTCTGACATCACCAAAGCCGATAGGATATTTGATTTCTTGCTTCAAGAGGGACAAATTAAATTGTCACCTAATCATGTGATTCCATCGGCAGAGGAACTTAAAAAGATCAAGTATTGCAAGTGGCATAATGCAACATCACACAACACAAATGAATTTATTTTCTACGGGGATGCTAATACTCATCGGGTGGAATCAAGGGAGGTACACTATCAACCAGTGTGGAAGACACAGCTTCCCTAGTGGTGTCCAGAAGGATTGATAAGAACACAGAAAAGGAGGATGCAGCGAGAGAGGTAGGAAGAATTGAATAGGGAAGAAAATTCTTCTAAGTCTGAGAATCGGCAGCAATCAGATCCCAGGGGAAAAGGGCCATCGGCAGATGTTAACATGGTGTTTATGTTGCCGATGGAATTTCTTGCGCCTTTCAGTGATGATGAGGAGATAGATTTCTCTGATTAGATAGCTCAGCTGGCACTTGACCCAATGACAGCTATCTTTGAGAAGCCTTCTGATAATGAGAGACAACATCTTAAGCCTCTGTTTCTCAAAGGCAGGGTTGATGGGCAGCCGATTTCTAAGATACTCATTGATGGGGGAGCTGCTATCAACATTATGCCATATGCAGTATATCGGAAACTTGGCAAAGGAGATCAGGATTTGACCAAGACCGATATGATGCTGAAAGATTTTGAAGGGAATGTATCTCCAGTTAAGGGGGCTATATGTGTTGAATTGACCATCGGCAGCAAGACTTTGCCGACAACTTTCTTCGTCATCAGTGGAAAAGGTGCATACAATTTATTGCTGGGGAGAGATTAGATTCATGCCAATTGTTGTATTCCTTCCACAATGCACTAATGCCTTGTTCAGTGGGTAGGTGACAAAATTGAGATTGTCCCCGGACATTCCTCATATGTCATTGCATCGGTAGAATGAGATACTTATGAGAGGACCAGATGCATTTTAGGGGAAGTTTGGGAGAAAGATTTTCTCAAGGTTGCCGATTATGAAATTCCACCGATCCAAGCAGTCGATTCTGATGAAGAGTTTTAATGGATAGGTTCGCCAATGATGGAATGTTAGGACAGGGGTTTACATCGGCTGATGATCTAGTAGAAGTAGATATAGGTAATGGCGATAAGCCAAGACCTACTTTTATTAGTGCTAAGTTGGATTCTGAGTGTAAGCAGCAATTAACTGATTTGTTAAAGGAATATAAAGATTGCTTTGCTTGGGATTATACCGAGATGCCTGGTTTACACCAATCGATTGTTGAACAGCGGCTACCTATAAAGTCTGGATTTCAGCCGCATCAGCAACCTGCACGGCGATGCAATCCTAATATTCTTCCTGATATTAAGGCCGAAATAACCAAACTTATTGAAGCTAAGTTTATTTGGCAATGTCGGTATGCCGAATGGATTTCTAATGTTGTCCCTGTTTATAAAAAGAATGGGAAGGTTCGTGTTTGCATCGACTTTAGTAATCTTAATAAAGCCACGCCGATGGATGGTTATCCAATGCCAGTTGCCGATTTGTTGGTTGATGCTGCAGCTGGACATCAGATTATTAGTTTTATGGATGGCAATGCATGTTACAATCAAATATTCATGGCTGAAGAGGTTATTCCTAAGACCGCATTTAGATGTCCTAGTCATGTTGGATTGTTTGAATGGATAGTCATAACTTTCGGCTTGAAAAATGCTGGTGCTACTTATCAAAAGGCTATGAATTTTATTTTCTATGAATTCATCGGCAAGTTGGTAGAAATCTACATTGATAATGTGGTGGTTAAGTCTGGGGATTTCATAAAACATCTGGCCGATCTGCGAAAGTGTTGGAGTGCACAAGGAAACATGGCTTAAAGATGAACCCTAATAAATGTGCATTTGGTGTATCAGCAGGACAGTTTCTTGGTTTTATGGTGCATCAAAGAGGAATTGAAATTAGTAGAAGGTCTATTGATGCCATCAACAAAATAGTTGCTCCTACCAATAAGACTGAACTTCAATCATTGATCAGCAAGATTAATTTTATCAGACGATTTATATCTAATTTGTCGGGTAAGATTCGTGCCTTTAGCCCTTTGCTTAAATTGTGAGCCGATCAGGAGTTTGTGTGGGGAAAAGAGCAACAATTAGCATTGGATGAAATCAAGAGTTATTTGGCAAATCCTCTAGTTTTGGTTCCACCTCAGCACGAGAAGCCCTTCAGGTTATATTTGTCTACTGATGATACGGTCATCGGTTCAGCTCTTATTCAAGAATTTGAAGGGAAGGAGCGTGTGATTTACTATCTAAGTAGAAGATTGGTGGATGTCGAGACAAGGTATTCGGCTATAGAGAAATTATGCTTATGCTTATATTTTTCTTATGTCAAATTGAGGCATTACTTGCTATCAGCCGAATGCAGTGTTATATGCAAAGATGATGTAGTTCGATACATGTTGTCAATGCCGATTATGAGTGGTAGGATCGGCAAATGAATACTGGCATTATCGGAGTTTGATTTACGCTATGAATCAGCTAAAGCGGTTAAAGGGCAGATTATGGCCGATTTTGTAACTCAGCATTGTGGCATGGTGGATGCTTTGGAGATTGTTCCTTGGACGCTCTTCTTTGATGGATCTACATGTGATTGGGGGGCAGGTGTCGGTATAGTACTAATTTGTCCTCGGGGAAAGAAATATGAATTTTCTTTACCGATTGTTGCCACGTCAACAAATAATCAAGCTGAGTACCAAGCTTTAATAAAAAAGATTAGAATTATTAAAGGAAGTTCATGCCGATGCTGTTGAAATTTTCGGTGATTCTATGCTTGTTACAAACCAGTTGGCTGGGAGTTATGAGTGCCAAAGTGAGATTTTGATAGCATACTATGAAAGATGTGTACAATTGTTGAAGGAATTCAAGGATTTCCGATTAGAGCATATTCCTCGGTTGCATAATGAAGAAGCTAACTGATTGGCTCAACATGCTTCAGGATATCAACCCATCTTGGAGGTATTATCGGTGGTCAGTGTCGATGATTGGAGAAGAGAAATTATTGATTATTTAAAAGATCCATCCAAGAAAGTTGAGAGGCGTGTTAGATTTCAGGCTACAAAGTATGTACTCCTCGAGGACGACTTGTATTATCGTACGATAGATGGGGTCTTGCTTAAATGTTTAAGTGAAGATGAATCTAGAAGCTTGATGGATGAAATTCATGAGGGAGTGTGTGGAGCACATCAATCTGCTTTTAAGATGAAATGGATGATTTGGAGGAATGAATATTATTGGCCGACAATACTTGAGGATTGCTTTAAGTATTTCAAAGGATGTCAAGGGTGTCAGAAGTTTGGCAACATTCAAAGGGCGCCTGCATCGGCTATGAATCCTATTATCAAACCTTGGCCGTTCCGGGGATGGGCTATTGATCTCATCGGTCAGATTTATCCACCATCAAGCAAGGGGCATAAGTTTATCTTAGTTGCCACCGATTATTTCACCAAGTGGGTTGAGGATATTCCCTTGAAGAAAGTAACATCGGCTAATATGATTGATTTTGTGAAGGAGCATATTGTTTACTGATTTGGTATTCCCCAAACAATTACTACCGATCAGGGTACTATGTTTACATCATGAGAATTTGATGAGTTTGCAATCAGTATGGGGATTAAGGTGTTGAATTCTTCTCCTTACTATGCTCAAGCTAATGAACAGGCTGAAGCTTCTAACAAAGGGATTATTAAGCTCATTAAGCGGAAAATTGAAGAAAATCCTAGGAGATGGCATACATTGTTAAATGAAGCCTTATGGTCATATCAGATGACGTGTCATGGTTCAACCAAAGTGTCACCCTATCATTGGTGTATGGACATGATGCGGTATTGCCATAGGAAATTAAAACTGGTTCCAGGCGGATGTTTTCTTAGGATCAACTGACTGCCGATGACTATGCTACTTTGATGAAAGATGAGTTGGATGATTTAGCAGGACATCGGTTGAGAGCTTTAATTAGCATAGAGGAGAATGAAAAGAGAGTTGCTAAGTGGTATGATAAGAAAGTAAGAGCCAAGGAGTTTGCCGATGGAGATTTGGTGTGGAAGCTGATTCTACCGATTGGGACTAAAAGCTCAAAATTTGGAAAGTGGTCTCCTAATTGGGAGGGTCCTTATCGGAGAAATCGATGTGCTCCTGGCAATGTTTATATTCTAGAAACTCTCGAAGGAGTTGAATTCCCTAGAGCTTTAGATGGGAAATATTTAAAGAAGTACTACCCAAGTATTTGGATTGATGCGTGAAAGTTTAAATGCCGATAACAGTCCTATCGGCTCGACAAAATGTTAAGTGTATCTAGGGCCATGCATAGAGTTTAAGTGCCGATAACAGTCCTATCGGCTGGAACGAATGATTAAAGTTTTGAGAAAGAAGTTAAGCAAGCGACCGATGAAGAGTTCACTGGTTCAGCAGGGTTTGGATGGCCGATATTGCGCGCAGACAAACCTGGTTGACCTCCTCTATCCCTTAGATGTCTTCATCGGCAGAACCTTCCACCGGCTTCAACTTCTTCTTCATGAGCAGTGCCTTACGAGCTTGAACATTTCTCTCTTGCTGAAGAGCGTTGAGCGCATCGGGCAGTTGGCTTTCTTCCTGTTGGGCTTGAGTTAGGGCCTCTTCCACCTGCTTCAGCTCAGCCAGCAAAGCCTCCCTTTTAGCCGATAGATCAGAGATTCTCTGTTTAAGTTCAGCACCTGAGGATTGAAGGACGTCGATGCTCTTGTGCTTCTCATCGGCAGCATGCTTTACTTGCAGCATTTCTTCTTTGAGCTGGGCATAAGCAGCTCTATCGGCAAGGCGCTGAGTGGCTTTTTGATACTGGAGCTGGAGACTTTCTAAGTGGGCATCTTGAAAGAGAATCTCTTCGGCATCGGCTGGGATCTGACCACGAAGGATCTTGAATATGGCGTTGGCTGGGTCAGAGTCATCTACTAGCTAAGCTGTGTCTTGCTGCAATAAAGCTAGTAAATCTTCCAACTTGGTCTTGATCTCTACCGATGTGATGCCGATTGCCTTTGACGAACTCGCTTCATCGCCTTTGTCGTCAGAGATATCAATAGCAAAGGAAAATAGGCTATCGGGAGAATCTTGTTCCTGCAAAAGAAAGAAGATGAGTTATCTAAAATTAAGTATTGACAATGCAAAATCTGATGGATTAGGTATCTCACTTGCTTCAAGGTGATTTCTTGTCTCTGCCGTGGAGACGTAGCTGGCACCATAGTTTGATCGGCTGGAGCTGCCGATGGAATATCTTCAGCTAGAAATTACCAAGAGTCACAATGGCATTTATAAAATCATCGGTAATGATTCTGTAATCAGTACTTTACCTTAAGGAGGAGTAGCGATTGTCTACTCAGGAGGGACAACCGATGATGTGCCCAAATCGGTAGGGTCAGTGATCCGACCAGACACATCGGTTGGATCCGCTTGCGGAGGGGAAGGCACTTCTTGCGTCTGAGGCTCTGATTGAGGAGGAGAGGGCGCTACATGGATCGGGGATGCTGGACGAGGTGGAGAGGATGGTGTTGTCTTCTGTCGCTTCGGCTGAGTCTTGGTGCTCTTTGGACCTTTTCTCTTGGGTGGAGCTTGGCTAGGCTGGGGGGCATCGGCACCCGATGTTTGAGTGCTTTTGGTCTTTGCTGATGCGCCAGTTTGTTGTTACAGAAAACAAAGATTTCGTAAGATAAATGTAAAAAGGGTATTGATGGAGTTTTGCTGAAAGAATAAGATTTGGTGCAAAACAGAGTTACGGATGAAGTTCCCGTTGCAGCCGATGTGCCCTGAAAAGATAATGTGAGTATGGGATGAAATCGATATAAATAAAGAGAATTAAGAGTTTACCTTAAAAGCCTGAGCTAGAGTGGTAGCAGCTACCGATGGAGACACTTTCGACCGTTTGATGGTCGTCTTTCTGAAGCGTACATTGCGGTGCATTAGAGCTGCTAGACTTGGAGCATTGTGGCCGATGAGAGAAATTGGACCTGATTGGAGAAGTTCAATCGGCCTCCCACTTCTGCTAACCGTCGGTGCTGGGTTATCAACCTGTTGGAATGAAAATGAATAAGTTGCCGATATAGTTAAAATCAATATAGGAATTGAAGTATCGACAAAGGACTTACAACATCATCGAGAATTTCATAGTCAAATTCGATCATGTTGCCGTATGTATGGGCCGATACCCTGAACAGATGCTTCTTCCATTCTTCCCACCACCCTTTGTATGACTAAGTGATGAAGAGGGCTGGAACCCAAGCCGATAGATCGATATCTGACGTATCGGCATCTGGTTGGAGCTGAGCTATTCTAATCCACTCAAGCCCGCTGGTTATTATCTCCCTCAGGTTTATGACGTCGGCATAACAGAGTCTGATCGGCAGTTGACCAAAAGCCAGTTGGCGAGATAGTGCCGATGGGTTGTAAATCTCATAGGTGGTGTTGATGTTCTTTCCACTACCAAAGTTGTTGACTGGAATTGCTCTTGGGGTGATGATTGCCATCATTAGATCACTATCTTTGTTAGAGCATCATCAAAGGGTAGAAAGTGAGCGGAAATCTGGTCTCGAGATCCTCATAGGGCATCCATGCTCGCTGATCTTTAGAAAGACAATCATAGAAAGTTTGGAAGAATCGACCGATCTGGTTCTCATTAGGACCAGTGCCAGGGAGGACTATAGCGACCTCACCATAATTGAGGGGTGAGCGTGTTGCCGATTCATCATCTGCCAGTTCGTAATCTTCGGTTATGTCTTGTGGGAACTGCTGTGTGAAGAAGTCAAACCAAAGACGTTTGTGTATATGGACGTTGAGCCACATATTGATAAACCACCAAGGGCCTCCTAGATTGCCGATGGGTTCGCCTAACAGGAGTTTTTCTGCTACTTGATGGAGGAGGTGGTAAACAGAGCGTAGCAGATATCGGCCAAGGGGGAATCGGTTGCCATCGGCTAACATCTCTGCTACCGATAAGTAAACTGAAGTTGGTCCTACCGATCGGCCGCAGAAAATGAATTTGTCCAGCCACATGTTCAGGAAAGTGGCATGCTCTCTCTGACCAACTGCTCCTGTTCGCTGATATTTCTGAATATATCCCGACCAACCACCGATGTTGCGGGTTTCTACTTTGTGTTCGGCTTTACGGCCGAATAACTGACCATTATCGGCAGTGGTAACATCCAACCCAGTCAACATCACTACATCGGCAAGAGTGGGGGAAGCTGGGCCATGGCCGAAAATAAAAGCATTAACAGTGTCTAACCAGAAGTATGAGGCCGCTATCAGCATTGATTCATTTATTTCCATATCAGCAATGGAAAGCCTAAGGCACTGGTCTATCTTGCGTTTACCCCAATATACTTCATTTGTTTTACTAACCCTCAAAAACCAATCCTTCCATCCTTTGGTGGGGTTTGGCCAGGATCGGAAGGTGTCCTTCCACAGATCCAAGGAGAAATTTTCGAATCTAAAAGGGATCCTATTAGTTTCTGCATTGATCAGATCGGTAGGATCTGGATCACCCATCGAACCAAGGCACTAGAGGTGGGGTTGTTCAGTAGGAATGACAATCTTAAAGTTTGAAGAATGGAAGAACAGAAGGAAAAGAAGGAGAGAAAGCTAAGTAAGTAGACTTGCAAAAAGGTAAGGAATTGCAGTAAAGGAGTGGAGATGGATTAACCTTAGGCACGATGAAGTTGATGGCCATGTCTTCCTGAGAAGGAAGAGTCGAAGACTTGGAGATTCTTGGGAAGATTTTTGCTGCACAAGTTCTTGAGTTCTTCATCAATACCGTCGCCAGAAAATGAATCTGGGAATAGAGGATGGCAAGGTAGGGGAAAGAGTGCTGAGGAAGAAAGTATTTATAGGTTAAAGTGAGCAGGGGTATTTCTGACTTATCTCTTTGCCGCATCCGTGAAATTCGAGGATGTTCAGTTGGATATGGTAACTGTTCGCACAATAATCAAGGGATTGTGCAGGTGATTTGACAGCAAGTAATCATGATTTTAGGAGATATTTCACTGTGCAGGATCTCTTGGTCGGCTCATCGGCAGTCAACTCTAACAGAGAAGTTGCCGATGAACGTATGGTTAGGAGATTTGGTTCGGGTGGTTGAAAGATTCGAGGTGCATGCTGGAAATCCGGGTTAAGGTTGTTTGGATTTGGTAATTAATTGCTGTCAGAAGAAAATAATTGTGAAAAGACATCATTATCAGGAGAGAATTTCAGAGCATTAATGATTTTATACTCCAAAATTGGGGGCATGTGTTGACACCATGTTTTGACACAAATCAGGAAAGTTAATGAAGCTTGGATCGGTAGATGGAGAAGTAATGACTGGCCGATGAGAAAGTCGCCGATGGCCTATGATACCGATGATAAGGTAGCAAGAGGGAGATATGGTTAAGTTCGGGGACAGTGGTTGGTCGGTGCCGATGGCTGATATTGCCGATTGCTGATGGAGGGTGATTTGCCGATGATTGTGAAGGAAGACATGGAAGTCGTCAGGGGGACAATGGTGGTGTGCCGATCACCCAGGATGGATAAATTGTTATTTTCTATAATTGCTAGAGTTTATTTTATGTATGAGTTTTGTTTGATTTAGAATTAGAATCCTAGTCGTATCTGGTTGTAATTCTTTAGGATAGAGTATAAATATAGGCCTAATAGTGATGTAAGAAGGCATCCAATCAATAATATACACAACTTTTACATCTACTTTTGTATCTACTTTTTCGACGACTTTGTCAACTCGCAACTTTTCTTTTACTTATGTGTACTTAAGAATTCATTGAGTTATACTCGACGAGTTCTCGAGTTCTGCGTGAATACCTCTTGGCCGTGGCATGCGGGCGCATCGCTGTTGTCGGGACCAAAGTATTCGAGTTACCACCTTTGTCAGTTGTAAGGTCAAATCGGCTGGCATGCCTTAACGTTGAATCGGGTATTAGCCCTTTATGTTTGTAGATCTACTTTTGCATCAACACACTGAAATGAAGAAATTGTTGAGTAGTGAGTTTGACATAAAAGATCTTGGTACTGCTAAGAAAATTCTCCGTATGGAAATTACGAGAGACAGAAAATCTGGTTTGCTATGTTTTAGTCAGCAAAATTATATTAAGAAAGTTCTTCAGCATTTCAACATGCATAATGCTAAGGCTGTTAGTACTCCTATTGCACCTCATTTTAAATTGTCAGCTGCATAATGTCCTAGTACAGATTAAGATATTGAATACATGTCAAGAGTTCCTCATTCTAGTGTTGTTTGGTCTTTGATGTATGCCATGGTTTGCTCTCATCCAGATTTATCATATGCTATGAGTTTGGTTAGTAGATATATGTCTAACCCTGGTAAAGAACATTGGAGGGCAGTTCAGTGGATTTTCAGGTACCTCAGAGGCACATTAGATTCTTGTTTGAAATTTGGTAGAACTAAGAAGGGATTTATTAATTATGTGGATTCAGATTATACTGTTCATCTAGACAGGCACAGGTCACTCAGTGGATATGTGTTCACAGTTGGCGGTTGTGCTGTAAGTTGGAGGGCTACATTGTAGTCTATTGTTGCTTTATCAACTACTGAAGCAGAGTACATGGCTATTTTTGAGGCGTGCAAGGAATTAATTTGGCTGAAAGGTCTGTACGCTGAGCTCTGTGGAGTTGATTCTTGCATAAATTTATTCTGTGACAGTCAAAGTGCCATTTACCTTACCAAAGATTAGATGTTTCATGAGAGAACTAAACATATTGACATCAAGTATCATTTTGTTCGTGATATGATCGATGATGGTAAGTTAAAGGTATGCAAGATCAATACTCATGATAATCCTACTGATATGATAACTAAACATATTCCTATTGCTAAGTTTGAGTTGTGCTCAAGCTTAGTTGGTTTAGTGAATTAGTCCAAGAGGCTATTTGGCACCAGTGGTATTTTCTTTGTTATGTTCAGAATGAAGGTGTTAATTTATGCTACAAGATCAATTTCTCTCAAGGTGGAGTTTGTTGAATATGTTCCAAATTCAATTGCACACTATAAAGGTCAACTTCTGAGAGAGCGAAGCGGAGGCCCGTCGCCGGAGGCTTGGGCTTTGCTCCGGCCTAAGCCTCCAGCGACAGGCCTCCGCTTCGCTCCGTCAGAAGTCGGACTTTATAATATGCAACTGAATTTGGAACATATTCAACAAAGCGGAGGCAGAAGTGGCCCATTGATGTCGCCCTCGTTGCCACTCGGGGGTGCGGGGGGGCTGGCCCCCCGCGGTATGGTACATATACCCAAATTAGAGTTCCACCGAAGATATGATCTTGTAAGCCGCCGCATGACGTTGTAACCCAACTCTTGATAATAGTGAGGAGTGTTTGCTGCCTGACGCCTGTGGTTTTTCCCCTTCGCATTGGAGCGGTTTTCCACGTTAAATCTTGTGTCTCCGCTGTGTTTTGATCTTGTTTTCCTCATCGTTTATCTGCCGTCATTCACAACAGCAGCGAGCGACACCGTTAGGAAGATCCGGCGAGGTGGCAGCGTGGAACCCTAACCACACTACAAGAAGGGTCGTGGAACAAGGAGAGGATAGAGGAGGTGATGATGTTTCATTTTTTTAGTGTTAGCAGGATTGAATCGTGCGGCGTCGGAGGCATCGCGATCACGAGGGCCACGTGGGCGCAACGTTCGTTGTATGAGACTTTGAGGCATGGTTGAGGTGGGTTTATTTGTTGATTATTATTTCATGCTTCGAGATCTTTCCTTCCTTCCTTCTCCTAATGATTGTTCATGTGTTGATTTCGGCTAGGAGCCTGATTGGCTTGTTCCATGAAGGAATGTAGTTTTAAAACTAGAGCACGATCGTGCGGTTGCTTTTGCAGGAAGTGTGCCAACCAGTTCCTGACGGTGTCGCTCACTGCCGCCACATGGCAGCCCTTGTTAGGCTGCCCATTGCCATGTAGTCGTTCGCCGCGTGTTGTCTGTACTCACACAATCACGGCCTGTGATTCGCACCTGGTCCCACGATGCCTCCGCAACCAGCCTTAGGGTCGTCTAGGCTTGGAGACTGACACCTCCGCAACCAGCCTTGGCGGCCCTTGTTAGGCTGCCCGTCTCTTCAAGGCCTACATGTTGATCCGATCGGGCTCGGGCCTGGGCTGGGAGATGTCGTCTCCGATTCAAGCAAGCAGAGAATGGTGGATCATTTTATTGCCCGACATCCTCCTCTTAGCCAACCAGGTAAATTCCGCATTCTGCATCACCCCTGCATGCCTTTTAATTTAATTTCTCTGGGAACACTAGGTAGGTCATTGCAACCTTAGTTGTTTGAGACTCTGAGGCATGGTTGGGTGGGTTTATTTGTTGATTATTATTTCATGCTTCGAGGTTTTCCTTCCTTCTCGTGATGATTGTTCATGTGTTGATAATCAATTTGTTGATTATATATATATATATGGAAATTCCTTTCTACACGTACGTGTAGTTATAGGAAGAGTATATTTAGTAGCTAGCTACAAAATAAGTTATTCTATAGCCACTTCCATTTACGATAATTTTATATACGAATTTACGATAATATGTATACATATTATAGGTTGGTTACTATAACACATGGGGATATTTAGTGTAAACATTATACCAAATCACTTAGTAAGAAGTTACTATAATATTATAAATTAACATAGTTATTATCGTAACTCAAAGTGGCTACAAAATATGTTATTTTGTAGCCAGCTGTAGGATTATATATAAATTCCTTTCTACACGTACGTGTAGTTACTCTCATCTTCAATAAACTATATTGTGTATGTATTCATACTTGTTTATCGGTTTGAGTATGTTTATATACTCATATTAAGATACTCTAGATCTTACCACGCGAAAATTTTTCAAAAAAAAT
>Ga0182004_10003155_pt1 | contig 13047 bp, 14 predicted proteins | sample Sormic07211540_1_FD_120479 | JGI IMG/M metagenome (GOLD analysis project Ga0182004, IMG submission 120479) | Endophyte microbial communities from Sorghum bicolor roots, Mead, Nebraska, USA - 072115-40_1 MetaG | ecosystem: Host-associated > Plants > Roots > Unclassified | place: USA: Nebraska... | reverse complement strand
TCAGGTTGGCATAGCATTGTGTGAGAAATAAACCCAGAAAATTGCCCCAACTCAGTGTGCTATCCTCTCAATGAGAGTAAGGATCCTGCTCACACCTAGAGCAAGGATCCAGCGTCTAACAATCATTGCCGAGCTTATCACACGAAAGCGATAAGCAGCTCCAACTTCCCACAGCGAACATCAGCCAAAGCCCTAACACGCCACCACCTACTCGCAACAAGCCCCAGCTTCCAAAGAAAGTGAACACAATGTGTCATTGTTGCCAAGCTTTGTTGCACCCACAACAAAAGCAGCTCTGACTTCACTATCAATCCATCCTAGGAGAGCAAAAGACATGCTGCAAACAAGTAGTGAACCCGAAAGAGCCCAGCCTTGTCGAAACCCAGGGCTTCCACAATAAATGTCCCATGCGGACCAACATTCACAGCACCACAGGATCTAGGCAATGCCTTCAGGATGGATACGACGCTGAGCACCGCCATAACCTCCCTAGGGACCCTAGGCGAAGCAACAAGGTAAGGGGAGACACCTAGACGACACTTCCAAGGAAGGGAATGACACCCCGAAGGTGTTGGTGTCAGCGTCTCAAGCTAAAGCTAGCCAAGGCTTTTGCCAACACATCTCTCCTCACACCACTGTGTGCCGTCAACTCAGCTGCTTTGGAAGCTATGATGAAGTTGCTCATCGTCAACCACCGCACGCAGCTCTCGAGCTAACGCAGAGCCATTGCAGGTGAAAAGCTATGCCCACAGCAGGGCCCTGCTATGGCAGGCCATGGCTGTCGTGCCCTAGAAAGACTGCCCAGAGACGAACCATGCAGATGTCGCCACCGACACAAGCCTGAGCAGGCTCGCACCTCCTATGTCGCGGTCGCAAGCTTGGCGCTTGCTTGCCTCATCAACGAGCACTCATCCCCAGTGGCCATGCCCACCCCCACACGCGGTTACTGCTGCAACCGCACCACCTTGTCGCCACACGTCCCACTCCACACCCGCCACGGGCCACATGCGGCTGCCAAGCTGAAGTTGACCAAGCACCAGAGCCGTGAAGCACCTAGCCATGCTCGAAGACGAAGCCAGCGGCAAAAGGGCCACCGCCCTCCCTTCCCAACCTAGGAGACACCCGATCCGGCTATAGTGTTAGTGGATCTAGGCACCACCCACCAAAGATGAGCGAAGAGCCATGAGAGGGTGAAGGGACAGCTGCACCGCCACCGTGCGGCCTCCATAGGCCCAACCGGAGCAGGGCTAGCCCAGAGACTAGCGTATCCAAGATCCAAAGGTCCGCCGCCAAGAGGAGCAGCTTCACAATACCATGGTGGACAAGAGCTTGATAGAGCCGACAAATGTTTTCAAGTCATCCGTATTAGAGATATGTGTAGTCTAACATATGTATATCATGTTACTTGTACCCCAAGTTGTATCTTGACAATATATATGAAAGACACCACCCTTAATCAGGTGTGAGGTGTTTTTCCTAATTCTCTACATGGTATCAGGAGTCCACGTTCCCTTCCGGCTTCTTCCTCTACTCTAACCCATAACCCACAATCTCCCGCAGCCGCAATACCAATGATATTCCACAGCCGCAATCACCTGCGATCTCCCACAGTCATGATCTCCCTCAGAGGTCATGATATTCCTCCTTCCCAGACTTCGCGTATATCACAAGGTCGCCCCCCCCCCCACGCGTGTCGCCTCGAGATCGCGGCCTTTCCCGCCCCCGAGCTTGTCCTCTGCTTCACACGGAGGCCTCCTTTGCTCCATGCGCGCTTGTCCTCTGGTCCTCTGCTTCTCGCGGAGGCCTCCATTGCTCCACGCGGAAGCGAATTCATCTTCTCTTGGTGTTATTCCATCCAATGGTGACGGAGCCCTCCCTCTCCTCACCACCAACGACAGCTCTTCGAGCGGCGCCATGGGCTCCATCCCAGCTGGCCCGATCGTTGCCCCTACGCCACAATCAATGTTTGCAATCACGTCCCTGTTGTCGTCGAGCTCAAGCATCTAAACTTTCACAAGTGAGCGTCCCTCTTCGAGTCTTTGGTGGGGAAGTTTGGCCTCCGGGGCCACATTGATGGGACTATCCCCGCCAACCTTGCTGATTCGCAATGGGTCATGGACAATGCATGTGTCCACAGTTGGCTCCTCAGGTCTGCTGGCCCCGATGTCCAGGACCTCGCCATTAACGGCGAAAAGTCAACGTGCCAGCTCTAGGTCACCATCGAGGGCCTCTTCCTGTCCAACAAGGAGCCCCGCGCCGTCTTCCTGCACAAGTTCTCCTCTATGAGGCAAGGGATCTCTCCATCAATGACTATTGGTCTACAGCCAACGCATGAAGACCGTCACTATGCCCTGAGCGATGTCGGCCATGCTATCTCGCCGTCCCAACTGGTCCTTAACCTCCTTCGCGGTTTCAACCCGCGCTTCTCCAACACGGCAGACAACATCGCGGACACTACACTGTTGCCCGACTTCAACACCACACGCTAGAAGCTCGTCCTCAAGGAGCTTCGCCTAGCTAATGAAGGCAAGATTTCCACCAAGACCGCCCTTCATGCCTCTAGCTCCTCTCGTGTCCCTCTGCCACCGTGTGCTTTGGCGCGGCACAGGGACAAGGCGGTCATGGCCATACCACCGGAGGTGGCGGCAGCACATCTAACCGCAACACAAAGAAGAAGGGCAGCCACAGTGGTGGTGGCTGGCAGCAGCAGCAAGGTGGATGGCGCGCGCTCTTGTCTGGTCCGTGGGTCTGTTAAGGTCCACTACACAGCCAGAACCAGCAGCAGCAGCCTTGGTTCTGTCCGCCGCCACAGCAGCCAATGTGGCGTGGGCAGGGGCTGCTTGGACCTCCTCCGCGGCAGCAGCAAGCACACTCGGCTTTCACTCCAGTCGAGTTCTCCACTCCGGCTTACTCCACCAACCACAGTTCGCTCCTCCGCCGGGTCCTCAAGCTGGTGGATGGAATCAGGCGGGTCTCATCATGGCATTGGATCAGATGGCACTTCAGGGTACAATCCTTGGGTTCTGGACACTGGTGCCACATCACACATGGCTTCTTTGGATGGCATATTACTCACCCGTCTTCCTCCTTGTTCTTCATCCATAATTGTGGGCAATGGTCATTCTATACCTGTAGTTAGTCACGGTACTTCTATCCTTCCCACAGCCAATACCTCCTTCCATCTCAACAACATTCTGGTTGCGGCTGACATAGCGCGCAATCTTCTTTCTGTTCGTCAATTTACACGTGATAATCATTGTTCTATCAAATTTAACGCACTTAGTTTTTCTGTTAAGGATCCATGGACGGGACGCGTGATTCTTCGCTGCAATAGTAGCGGGGATCTCTACACCATCTCTCCAGCTTCGCCATCCACCGCCGCTAGTTGCAGTCTCGCCGTCACGTCCACCTTATGGCATCACCGTCTTGGTCATCCGTCTGACTGCGTCGTCACTTCCCTTAGAAACATGTCGATAATCACATGTAATAAAACAGCACGCTCATTGTGTCATGCCTGCCAGCTAGGAAAACACACGCGCCTGACTTTTGCTAGTTCAGTTTCCATTACATCAGAACCTTTTGCTCTAGTTCATTGTGATGTCTGGACCTCCCCTGTTCCTAGCACTTCAGGTTATAAATATTATTTGGTCATGCTTGATGATTTCACTCATTATTGCTGGTCCTTTCAGCTGCGTCAAAAATCTGAAGTATATGGTCATTTTGTTGATTTTATTGCCTACGCTCAGACTCAGTTTGGCTGTGTACCTAAATGCTTTCAGGCTGACAATGGCACAGAATTTGTTAACCATGCCATGTCTTCCTTTCTATCAAGTCGTGGTGTCCTACTTCGCCTATCCTGCCCCTACACCTCTTCACAAAATGCCAAAGCCGAGCGTATGCTTCGTACTATCAACATCATTCGCACGCTGCTGATCCATGCTTCCATGCCGCCTTCTTACTGGGCTGAAGCACTGGCTACAGCAACCTTCTTGCTGAACCGGGGCCCTTCCTCTTCCGTCAGCCATCAAATCCCGTACCAGCTTCTCCATTGTTCCTTACTGGATTGTTCTCAGCTTCACGTGTTCGGCTGCCTCTGTTATCCTAACCTCAGTGCCACGGCTCCCACAAACATGCAGCTCACTGCCGGCCATGTGTCTTCATCGGTTATCCCACCTCTCACAAGGGTTACCGTTGTCTTGACATCTCTACTCGGCGGGTGATTATATCTTGCCATGTGGTTTTTTATGTCCATTTGCCGCCACTCCATTTATGCCGGCTTCACTTGATTTTCTTCTGCAGGATGTTACTTCAGTCGCTCCCTCTGTTCTAGAGGTTGAGCAGCCGTTGCCCCAGGACCTCGACAATCCGGCTATCATCTTGGCTGCCCCTGCTCACCTCCCAGTACAGCCGACTGGCCCTGCTCACCTCCCAGTACAGCTGGCTGTTCCTCCTGAGCAGACACCTAGTCCAGCCCTTGCAGCACCTCTGGGTGGGACTGGCTGGTTTGGCCTCACATATGGGCGTCGGCCCCCTGCACCAGTGCCGGCTGATAGGCGTTTCAGCGGCAAGGTGTTCCAGCGGCGGTCTTCTGAAGCTCAACCGTTCCCCAGCACAGTTGCGTCAAGCCGTCAACTTCTTCGACTGCTGCTGGTGTGACCAGTGCGACTGCTGCTGGTACGACCAGTACGGTTGCTGCTCCTCAGTCACCTGCACCAACCCCCAGCAGGCCTCTACTACCTCGTGTTGTGCACGGGCCTCAGCGTCCGGCTGTTGCATGAGCAGGCTGTCAAGAGGATACTCCGCTACATTGAGGGCACCACCGACTACGGCTTGCACTACCCGAGGTGTCCCGGTGCGGAGCACTTCATCGAGTACAGCGACAGCGACCTCGCTAGTGACATCGACATGAGCAAGAGCACCAGCGGCACTCTGTTCTTCTTCGGCAAGTGTTTGATCAGCTGGCAGCCACTCAAGCAGCAAGTGGTGGCTCTGTCCAGTTGCGAAGCGGAGTACATCGCTGCTGCCACAACCGCTTCGACTCAAGCTCTCTGGTTGGCTCAGCTGCTGGGCGATCTCCTGGGCAGAGAAGCTGAAGCAGTGGAGCTCAGGGTGGACAGCAAATCCTCCTTGGCCTTGGCGAAGAACCCCGTCTTCCATGAGCGCAGCAAGAATATCCGCATTAAGTACCACTTCATCAGAAGCTGCTTGGATGAGGGGAGCATCAAGGCCAGCTACATCAACACCCAGGGCCAGCTAGCCGACCTTCTCACACAGTCCCTTGGGAGGGTCAAGTTCCAGGAGCTGCGCGCCCGAATTGGAATGGTTCAAATCCCTGAGAAGGCTCCCCACTAGGCTTAGGGGGAGAATGATAACAATAAGCCTTGTTGACTGGGATATTTAGGAGTTAAAGCTCTATGGGTATTAGGAGTAGTTGGTGCATATGTCAGCACCCTTATCTTAGCATCTACTTTAGCATATGCTGTCTACTTTAGAGCATCTCCAGTGTTAAATCGAACTGAACTGACATGGTTCGGATGGGTAGAGTTTGGTTTGGGAGAGCTGCAGTGTGGCGTCGGTGGTTGAGCCAAAGAAACAATAAATAAACTAGAAGTGATCCTAGCTGATGAGGTTTCACAGGCAAACGCCATCAATGATCTGTCCTATACAAGAAATTTTTTATTGGACAGCCACACCATGGTTCGACGCTTCAGTTGGGTTCAATTTTAGCTCTGACAACAAGCAGTCGAACCGTGTAGTGTTCTCGGTTCGCTTTGCATCTCCCTCGGTTCGCTTTTGCAGTACACTGGAGGTGCCCTTAGAATATGTTGCGGCTTTCTTAATAGCCAAGTTTGCTACTCTATATGTATCCTTCAACTTGCCATAGTTGTGGCTAAGGCTAATGGAATAGAAAAACTAGCCCCAGATCCTGTGATTTGTGTCCAACATTGATGAAGATATCCATGTTAGGCTTTGAAGAAAGGCAGCAAAAAAATGCCTTAAAAAGTTGAAAAAAATATATAACTAGGATTAGGAAGTTCCATTGCTCACATATTTATCAGATGCCTCTGAACTAATTATCATCTTATCAGATCTTGGCTCAATGATACAGGTTAACTTTCCTTTTTTTGAAATATGGTAAATGAACTACAATGCTAAGTTGAACTTTTGTGGGTTAGTAATGTTGTTTCTCACACAAACAAAGCATCCCTTCATTAAGTATATAAAATTAGGGGAAATAAATATCTTACTTGAAGCCAATCAGCTACTGCAGCAATGTTGGGCATAGTAGCACTCATACCAATTATCTGCAACCCATGACTTGCCATCTTCCCACTGCTAGAGCCTGAAATTTCTCCGCTAGATGACTGTGAAGTCCCTTCACCAGCAGCATATCGAAGCTTTGTGAGCATCAGTTCTAAAAGATACCCTCTGTGTTGGTCACCAACCTACAATGTAATTGCATAATTTGAGATCTTAACAAGTTTAAACTATATATTACATCATGTTTGACAAATTAAGTCAAAGGAGAAAGGAAGAAAGGACCAATTCAGGGGCATGGGGAAAGGTAAATAAAAACAGGTAAAGATGCAACGCTATATGCTTCCTTAAGTAGGGGCTGGGTAAAGATGCAACGCTATGTGCATCCTTAAGTAGGGGCTCGTGGATAGTACTACTGTCATAGAGCTTTAGCCAAATGGCGAGCTGGGAGGCTACTGGTCCTGGGCCCAATATTACAAATCTATGAGGGAAGCCCTGGGGAGCGTCGAATGCTTCCTATTTGATTTGCATTTGCTAAGGCTTAAGTATGCTGCCAGAATTCATTGAGTGCCAGGATCAATGGCACTTCTCTTTGTTGCTTTCTTGTTTACTGACAATTGTCAAGAATGACAAACCTTTCTTATTTACAAATTGCTCTTAATGATTATGACCTAACAATATGGAAACTCAGGTAACAGGTAAAGTAACACATAATATTACTAGATTAAGACAAGATGGGTGATGACTAACCATACCAAACCTTGAACAAAAAAAGAACACCCCAAAAAAATTAAACAGTGATGCAGTAGGGATAAAGATACATCACTTGGACTAGATCAATGGTCCTAGGCATTGGACCAAATTCACTCCCAACCGGCCCAGGTGCAGAGAAGAGAGAGCAGGCCAAATCCAATTAGAAGTTCTGATTGATGTATACAGTACACCAATATCACATACACTTATACCAGAATTTGTAGTGCTCTTAGTTAGCTATGATAAAACCTCTAGTACTTACTATGCTAGTACATCATTTTTTTTCTTGAACATGCAGGAGAGTTGTGTATCATTGGACTAATTGAAGTACGTCATACAAAACGCATACACACTACTCTGAGATCCCAGATAGTACCAGATCTGTAGTGCTCTATCTGTTTCATAAAACAAATCCAATTCCACAATGCACACTGGCCAAGGGGCACTAATAGCTAACAACAGGCCAACAAATATCCTCATTAAATGGCAATAATCTCATACACGCTATTAAAAGAGGGCAAAGAATAGAAATATTAGAATCATTACATTAGTATTCTTAATGCTTGCTGAAATGACAGTTCCCAAGGCAATGGACTTGCATTACAAAATATAGGTGCGGTATGAATAACCATGAAAGTACCAACAACAAAAGGTTTAAGGCAAAGAGAGGATGTTCTGAGCAGCACTTCAGTTTTAGACAAGCTTACCATATGAAGTTCATCTATGACAATTACACCAAGTTCAGAGAGGCGGCCATCCTCCAACAACTTGTTTACCAAAGAGTTTGCCTTCTCTATGGTACATACAGCAACTGCAGTATCTTTAGGAAGTGAGCCTCCCCCCTGGTTCCCATAGAAGCTACGGACATGCCTACCCAGTGGCTCAAGAAGTTGTTCAAGATGTTCAGCCTGTAAAAGTTAAATGAATATGAATAATCAAACACAAGTATGTTTCAGACCATTCCAAAGCTGTATATAAGTATTTAAAAACCTTTTCAGCACATATTGACACATAGGGAAGGACAAGAATTGCCACATTCCCACTTGACAGTATCCGCCTCAACATCAGAACTTCAGCGACGAAACTTTTACCAGCACTGCAAATTTATCAACAAAAAAGATACACATAAGATTAGATAGAAGTGAAACTTGGAAAAAAGAAAACAGTAGGCATCTGAGAATGTTAAGTGTGCAGGTATGTCCACATATGAACAGACATGAAAGATCTGCAAACACCTCGTGGATGCACAATACACAAGATTCCTTTTGTCCAAGACACCTTCCACAAGTAAACATTCAACCTGCAATGGACATGGGAACATAGCCCAAAGGACAATCAATATGAGTTGCAAGCAAGGATTATATTTAAAGAAAGGAACAATATTATTTTTCATCATAACATTCTTGAAAACTAATTTATTTACGAACTCCCTGATACTTATAATGATAAAAAGGATGGAGGACATTACTGAACAAATCACAGATACAGATTAGTTGACAAAAGTTTGCAGCCAACATTTTATTTTGGTTATCAAAGCAGCCAAACCATAGATTAACTCACTGACTCCAAGGTGAGTAACAATTGCAACTTATGAGAATGTGCAACCACACAAATACCCGCAAAAAAGGATGTCTACACAGAAGGTGGAAACAGATGCATAAATGATCATGGACAATTTGGTTGAAACAACTATGAAGCCTATCCCTTTCTTTCTCTCGCTTAAAGCTGTAAAACGTCTTTCTGTTTCCAACCATTTGGGAAAGCTAAAAGCTGAAAGCCAAAAGTAGGTCCAAGGTGCTGGTTAAATTGTAATATGTGAAAGCAGAGAAGAAGCACTTTTCAGAAGCTGAACCAAACACAGCCTGTGTTTGATACCCATATTTAAAGTGATTAGTATATTGGCTAAACTGTAGTTCCAGTTTCTATATCTGTTTGAACTACTATATTTCTAGCAATTTGATCGACAATCAAGATCGATATATTGATTATAATTAATGCTGAAAACTTTATTGACACATAGGACCCACATTTTGCAGACATGCCCATGCGTTGCAATAGGAGAAAACCCCCTAGCATGCCCTAGCCCAATAAACATATCCCAAAACTTAATTTTTATACATGAATTAGCACCATTGTTAGGCAATAATATTTATTTGCATATATTTAAAACAGTGCTCGAAAAATTGTAGAACTAAGCCCATAATAACTAAAACTTAATTTGGCCCCAAACTTATCTTTCAGCCTATCCTATGCTGAAGGAGAATATAATTGGTGGAATATTTGATATATTGCATTGGGTCTCATAGACTGATTGTATAGGGTACATAGGACTAACACCTTATGTGGATACACAATATGGTTCTATTCCCTTTTTCTCCAACCCCCCCCCCCCCCCCCCCGCGCAGTTACAGTCGATGCGCCGCGTATGCTATGGCTGGAGAAGAAGCCGACGAGTCCTCATGCAAGGCGGTAGCCCTTTATACCGATGTCGAGGTAGTCGAGCGTAAGGGCACAGTAGCCGTGGTCAAAGAAGTCGTGCTGAAGATGGCCAAGGTCGACGTAGTTGTAGTTGGGTTGCGTGTCGATGGAGCTGCAGGCACACAAGGGGCGCCATGGTAATGACGGAGACGCGTCGAGGCAGTCGTCGTGGGAGGAGGCGATGCCGAAGTCGATGCAATCAGGACCGTCGTAGAAGAAGGGCGATGACGCAATCGAGGCAGACGAGGTAGGAACGGGAGGGTCGATGCCGAAGTCGATGCAATCAAGCCGCCTAAGCACCGAGGCGCAGCTAGATTTGCCAGATCCAGCAACGTGTCGGGGACGAAAGCACGCGTCAATGTTGTCAATACCAAGCGTACAAGAGAGAGGGCTCCAACCGTATGGTTGTGCTAGACGAAGAAGAAGCAATGCGGGAGAAGACGCGTCGGCGAGCAGGTCTCAGCGACGACGCGAGTAGTGGCAGCTCGATGACGAAGACCCAATCAGCAGGACGAAGACCTTGTGCAGATGGATGGTGCAGCAGGGATTGCACAAGTCATCGATGCATAGGTGACGGCGATGTAGATGCAACGACGAAGCAAAGACACGGGCGGCGGTGCTGCGGCCCAACGAGGCGACATAGCAGCAGCCCTATTGCTCGGAGAAGATGCGCGTAGTGCTCGGAGACGGTGTCGATGAAGTCGATGCCGATGCCAGAGTAGAACGTGTGAGGTCGACAGGCAGTGGGCGACTCAATCCCGATCAGTGATCGGGCAAACCAAAAAGATACAGCAGCAGGAGATCGGGTGTACCCAGCAAGACGGCACGACGGCGGCAGTGCGACCCGATCCGACGGCGCAAGGCGCACGACGGGTCACGAACACGTGTGGTCGAAGGCGCCAACACGGATTGACGAGGTGGAGATGGGCAGATCCACTCGACAACAGCGACACGCCAGATCTGTCGGGTGGCCGGGCCTGGCAGCCACCACGGCGGCACGGGACGGGGCGAGATTCATTTGCCTCCATGCGACGAAGATCAGGAAGGTGTTGACGGCGACAGCCAACGACGAGTCCGGGGACAAGGCCACGGCGGCACCTCGGTGATGATGTAGGGGAGATCCCCATCTGCTGTGCGGCGACGACGATGGCAACCGGATCAATAGGATCAGGCGCCTAAACAGGGGCGCTGCCCCCGGCGGAGATCGACCTCTCCCCGGGGGCGCGCAGTGCGGAAGCGGCGGCGGCTAGGCTTAGGATCTAAACCTAGGCGAATGATACCATGAAGGAGAATATAATTAGTGGAATATTTGATATATTGCATTGGCTCTCATAGACTGATTATATAGGGTACATAGGACTAACACCTTATGTGGATACACAATATGGTACTATTCCTATTTACTCTAACATATGCAACTGAACGGCATATATTAGAAGAAACAAAATACATCTCCAAGAAGCAGACCACATTCGTCCTGACCCACTAACACACGTGCGTCCCACAAGGACCTCCACCCTAGGTCCGAAAACATGGCCTCAGAGATGGCAGCCAACCCACACTGGCTATTCAATCAAGAACAAATGGCTCTTAGCGAACGGAAGTCCTGACCAGCCATAAGAGACACGCAGGAGCAGCTTGAACCCACCTGTCATTGGGTGGAAGGGGGCGACAAGAAGAAGAAACGCTATTCCTTTTAATATTATAGGTAGCTATTTATGTAATTTTACTTGGCTCCAAATCTTGTACTTGCCTAAATTTGGTCATGTCCAGGTTTCTTCCGTGGCCAAATTTTCGCTTAGCACAGTGGGGGCACAAACTAAACAGGCCTTCAGACAGATCTAAGAGAGCACTACATTATTCGAGAAAAAGGAAGCAAAAACATTAAAAGGGTGAAAAAATAAAATGTCGTGGTAGCAATACAAAAGAAAACTTAAGCTTTTCATATGAATCCGTTGCCATATAATTGGTATCTACACCAGTTGACATACTAACTTACTAAGTACTTGTTTTGGAGACGTACTTATTACGATACAAATACTAAAGAAGCTTAGCTTATGAGCAAAAATAATTGGTAATGGTAAGCCTACTAGTAGAGAGGGCGGCAGTAGTTTGCAACACTTTGCTGGAGAAACTTTCCAACACAGGCAAAAATGGTCAGGTGAAAGAAAGCTAGCAGCCAGAGATTTATTGAAAAGATAATTAGGGAAAAGAATCCTAACCTGCCAAGGGTACAGCTCTGAAATGCCTTTTTTCATGTACATAGCACAAAGTTCAGGAGGAAGCCAACTTGATAGCTTTGACTGATCCTTCAGAGGAATGGAGCTACTAGGTGTCCTAGCTTCCACTTCCTCAGAAGCAAATTTACTCTTGGAATCTACCCAAGTCTTGCAATTATTTGAATATGCAGCAAGTGATTTATTTTTATTGTGGGTTGGCTGATTGAGATCTCTACTAATAAGATGAGAATCCCTTGCATCCTCTTGAGTTGGGTGAACATTCCCTTCAATTGTTGACTTGAATACACCCTGACATCTCATGGTCATGGCTGCAGAATCAGTGTGCAAATTACTAGCACTTTTCTTCATCACATCCACAGGGTCTATGAGATTTTCCTTTCCTAGAAGGCCACTGTCTTTCAATGTAACATGGTCTGCTTGTGCACTACAAGCTTCACAGCTGCCTTTTGCTTCAAATTTTGAACATGAAACTTTAATATCATCCTCATGAAAGAAATCCAGCTGCTTCACAGGCAAAGGGGAATTAATTATATGCTGACTGTTTACTGCCAGTGATTCAACTTTATTTGACAATTTCTCCATATGATGTGTATCATTGCTTCCTACTGTATTTTGACAGTCAAGTTCATCCCTTTCTGATCTACAAAGAGTCTTAGAGCATACTGCTACTGCACAAGATGACTTGTCTTCTGCTGCATCAAATTCAGGCCTTCCGCGGACCTTATCAGCTTGGGCAGATATCCCATCAGCGAGTTCAATTGCTGCATTCCAGAACTCCTCCCCAGGTGAAGTAAGGGAATTCCTCGATACAGACTTTAGGGTTTCCACAGGGGCTAGAGAAAACCCAACTTTTCTCTGTGCAGTACTTGGGGTAAAGCTACATCTTTGCAAGGCCGAAAACCCAACACAACTCACCTGTTCCCCCTCAAAAGATTCCTGCTGAAAAGAACATAATGAGAAGTTCAAAAGGAAAAAAAAAAAGAAAAATAAAGAAACGGTTCCAGATTTGACTTGTTAAGGCATAACCAAACCTCCACAGCCTCTGACCCACCATGGTGATTGATGCATTGTTTCATGGAAGCCACGTTATCATCTAACTCCTGCAAAGAACCAAACTAAGAGTTGAAACTCATGAATCACTTATTACATGATGACGCTAAGGATGGAAAGATAGTGTATCTTGGTCCAACCTTTGGAGCTTCCAAACCACCACAATGGGCAACTCGCTGCTTCTTGACACAGTCATTGTCACAAGGAATCAAGAATGACTGGGTCGCACTCCGCTTCTGTTTCATCCCCCACTGCTCGCTGTAATCAC
>Ga0182004_10003154_pt1 | contig 13050 bp, 8 predicted proteins | sample Sormic07211540_1_FD_120479 | JGI IMG/M metagenome (GOLD analysis project Ga0182004, IMG submission 120479) | Endophyte microbial communities from Sorghum bicolor roots, Mead, Nebraska, USA - 072115-40_1 MetaG | ecosystem: Host-associated > Plants > Roots > Unclassified | place: USA: Nebraska... | reverse complement strand
TTATTTATTTATTTATTTATTTATGATATTGTCTATTTGCTAGAAGTGTAAGTCTAAAAAAATAGTAGTAATAAAAATATAGGAATTCAGGTTATTCCTTTCTTCTAAGTCATGCTTAACAAACTGTGAGTTGTGAAGGAACTGTATACCTTAGTTGATCTACATGCAACACTATGGGAATTCTAAATCATTTCAGGTATTCGCCCTATATACCACTGGATCACTCAATACTGTCCTATCTAAAGAACATCGACGTGAGATATGCCGCTATATTTACAATCATCAGGCACGTTTATGACAGTCTATTTGCTTTCTTATAATTAATATAATTTGGTCTAATATTAAGGGAATTTATAAATCTTTCATGTAACATGATCCTTGTAGAATGAAGATGGTGGTTGGGGTAAACAAGTGTTGGGACCAAGCACCATGTTTGGCTCATGCTTAAACTATGTTGCCTTAAGACTTATTGGTGAAGAGCGCAAAAATGTTGCATTGACCAAAGGACGTGAGTGGATTTTGTCCCATGGAAGTGCAACTGCAATTCCGCAGTGGGGAAAGATATGGTTCTCGGTATGACATTTAACAAAATATCATTTCATACAATTGCATGAGTATTTAAGGGCCACTAGGCTCCATATATAATAGTTTGCAATAATTCTATGCAATTATATATGAAATGCCCTTTCAGATAAAATTTAAACTATATGTATATTCCAGATTTTTAGTACTAAACAATGTAATCCTTTTATAATGGTATTAATTATCATGACATTGTTTTCCATTTAAATTAGTATGCTAAAGTACCATTCATTTTTTGCAAAAGATACTTAGAATTTGAGCTGAATGTATTTGACATGATTTGGCCTGTCAAAGAAGTGCCCAAGTTAAATCTGGGCTTATCTAGAAATAGAATATAAATATGGTTAGCTATTAGTCTATGAAAAAACTTTTTTAAACATAAACTGTTGTTATGAATTTTAATATTTCTATATTTCTTAATTAGGGCTCTTCGTTGAAAAATGATCTTAGAAAAAAGGGATGCAAACTTGCAATTGTAGTTGTGGATTTTTATTGTAAATTACATTTTCTTGACTTGGATATGTAATTCAAGGTTATTATCTTCTTAATTGAAGGTGATGGGTTTGTATGATTGGTCTGGCAATAATCCAATAATTCCAGAGTTATGGCTTGTCCCACACTTTCTTCCAATTCATCCAGGTACCTATGTTTCTCAGTACAATTATCAATGGAACTTTGTTTTGGGCAATGCCGCCCCTCATAAAAATGAAGACTTTGAGGATAAACTGGAGAAGTTTTGGGGATTAGGAGAAAGGAAGTGGCGGCGGCCTGGGAGGCCAGCACCTAGGGCTAGGAAGGTCGGGAGTGGACATGATTTTCCTTTCTGTTTCCAGAGCGGTGAATTTATATTCACTGATGCCCATTCAATAAAGAAACATTTCTTGCCCGTTCAATTAGCTGGCTTCCATGGCGTCAGATTGGGTGCGGCTGCTGGTTGGAAAAATGTGTATTTTTTTTTTTGCAAGTGGGCCCAGTCTTTATAGATAGCTGCAGTGCCCATTCTTCTGTACACTGCGGCCAACAAGTCCGAATCCGATGCTTGTTTTCCGATCACGGGGCCTGTTTTTTTCTGGCATCGCTTGGTACACTGCCGCAGAAGGCCTAATAGAAACAGTTGGCGAAAATAAGTTTGAACGACGGTTGGTGATACAAACCAATAGTGAAAATAAACTGTCGATCGGTGACACAAACTGGCTATGATAACTATCACAAACATTTTAGGGCAAACAGACGATGGAAGTGAAATCATAGTAGTAGTAGTGAATGGACAACTTTGGAAAATAAACGCACATGATGACCAGCATATAAACACACAATTTCTTTGTATATATATGGCATTGGTCCGTGCCTTCCACAAAATTCTACAAATCCTGATTGTTACACAAATAAGTTGAACACAAATGCTTATTGGCACAACTTCTGCCTACCTACCCAACAAACTAACTAAACAAATACGCACCTACAACACTACAGGATTCGGATGTTTTGCCGGGAGCCGAAAACTCCCGGCAAAGGCTACTTTGCACTCGGCAAAGCCTTTGCCGGGAGCAGCACCCAACAAAGAGCCTCCGGCAAAAAATTGGCCGGCAAAGATTTCTTTACCGAGAGCTTTTTATCGGACACCTGGCAAAGACTTTGCCGAGAGTAAACACAGCCCCCGGCAAAGAAAAGTGACCGTCATGGCGCCGGCTCTGTCGGTCCTTTCTTTGCCGGGAGCTATGTCAGAGACACCCGGCAAAGATTTTTTAATTTTTTTCCCAGATTTGCTTTGCCGCGCGCTTGCTGGGTAGGCTCCCGGCAAACTTTTTTTATTTTTTTTTTCAATAATTTCTTTGCCGGGAGTCTTGTCCTTGGCACCCGGTAAAGATTTTATTTTATTTTTTAACAATTACTTTGCCGGGTGCCCTAGCTCTGGCACCCGGCAAATCTGGGAACATGAAGCTGGCCTATTCCACTGCCATACATCCCTGATCGAGCATAGGAGGCCTCCATTTCACTGTCCTCGATAATACAGCCATTGTTATTATCATTAGACTCATCGCTCGAGTAGTCGTCTCCTTGTCATCCAGCTTGCGCACAGCCTACATTGAAGCGAGCAGCATGGCTGTGTTTGCATCAAGCACGCAGCCGCATCCATGCTGCCATCTTCCATGCCATGGTTGTCACCCCCTGCTGCACTGCCCTTCCATGCGGGCACTGCCTTCGCCTTCTGCGGCATTCACCAATGCCGCGAAGGTGGATGTGCGGTGTGCCATGCGGCTATGCACCTGCTCCCATACCTCGATGGCCTCCTATAACTTGGGGAAAGCTAGCGTAGATGAAGAGGCCTTCACCATGTATCTAATGGCATAGAACAATTGTGCCATTATAAATAGTCTCATTAACTGACACTGAACATTTTATATTTCTTACTGGCTATATCAGGACGATTTTGGGTTTACTGCCGTATGGTGTATCTGCCTATGGCTTACCTCTTTGCTAAAAAATTCGTTGGAACAATTACACCAACTATACTGGAATTAAGGGACGAGCTCTATAGTATACCGTACAGTGAGATTGATTGGAAAGAAGCTCGTGATACTTGTGCCAAGGTTCGTTTTTACTATGCTTTGGTTATTTCGTCCCCCATACAATTGTTATTACTTTTCCTAGAAAAAATCTATATACAACTTTTATTATTTTAAATAAGTGAAAGTGCAACCTATGCATTTCCAATGTATGCAAGCTTGTAGAAGTCTGAAAAAGGTTTTAAAAGGATCTTCAATACAGCTGAGGTATGTTAAATTAAATAGCATGTGCAAACAACTTTTCTATTGAATTTCACCACAAGTCTTGATACACATGCTTGCATACAAGAGGATGGTGTTACAAGGGGAACTTCTTTCTCGCTTTATAGTTCTACATGTAAGAAGTAAGCTCACTTTTACAAATGAGAGTATCTGGATTTAAACATGTTAAATACTAGACTACACAATGAGAACCTTTCTTCTATGGCATGAAGCAAATAATCTTTCTAGTGAAGTTTGCATTCCGTTTTTTTATTGAGATATATCACATAAATAGTAATGGACTTGAGTTTTAATAATAATAAAAAATATCAATGCGTCATACAAATTTGTAGTAACAACATTTAGAACTTCCAGAAACTATTATTTTCTATCTGGGCTCTTTGAGAAATAAAAAATAATGAAATTATAATAAAGGGTAGTTGAAAACGATGATGAACTTATTTGATATGGTTCCATTAATTGGAAGGTATTCGGAGTTATACTTGCAGTTCTGAATTCCACCATATTGCGTTGATCATTTTGGTCATAAAAAATGTGTCCATCTTAGCTTAAGTGTAAGTTTATATAAAAGTAAACTGAACTTATATATACTGAGTGAAAGTCTGCACAAATTTTAAACGCCTGACTCACTCTACTAATGTCTTTCTCTCTCTCTCTCTCTTTTTTGCATCTAGGTGGACCTTGTATATCCAAGGACAATGGCACAAAATCTTGTATGGACCTGCCTTAATAAAGTCATAGAGCCAGTACTGAATTGTTGGCCATTCAACAAGTTAAGAGATATAGCATTGAAAAACATTATGGAACATATCCACTATGAAGATGAAACTAGTAAATACATCTGTGTATGTCCCATAAACAAGGTAATATGCATAAATGTTGGACAGTGATTTTATTTATTTTTGTTAACAAGAAAAAGAGTCTAACTTCATTTTCTATTATGTGAACAAGGTTACATGTCTTTCTTATTAGCTAGTGCTGCAAGCGCAAAACTTTCTGTGTGGACCTAGGCATATCTTAATTGAACAGATTTAATTTAATAGTATGGTATCAACATACTTGTAAGGCTCAGCCCATTGCTTACGTGTACCTATGAACTTGTATAATGATGCATTGGTTCTTAAAATTCTGAGTATATAAGTATATTGGTAATTGATTGTCTTAGTATAGCAATGAGATGAATCCCCAAGTGGATTTTTTTTCAAAGTTTAAAGGGACAGCTGTATGTATTCATGAAAATGATTTGTTGTAACTAAACTAACTTGACATCTCTTTTCTTACATATAACTAAAATCATTTAGAAAGGCATATTATACTATAATAAATAGGTACTCGTCAACTTTTTGCTTGTAGGCACTAGATATGATTTGTTGTTGGGCAGAAAATCCAGATTCAGATGCATTCAAGCAGCATCTTCCAAGGATATATGATTTTTTATGGCTTGCAGAAGATGGAATGAAGGCACAGGTACTGTTTTGCATGCCTTGTGTAGTAATTTACCACTGTCAAATTTTCATTTTTAGCAATGGCTTATAATGTTACTGAAAAGCTTTGATGATACATATTGTAGATTTTGTTTGATCCCTTTACTATGAGCAAGTGTACTAAAAAAATTAGCTTGTCTAGATATATTTTTCAGAACTTCTGAAATTAATATCTTAAATGAAACTAATCTCCTCTATCTTTATTTTTTAGAACACATTTTTTGTTATTGATTAGCTTGTTTATATTTTAGTAGTGTTTGCATTGTTTAGCAACTGACCACAATGCTAATATTTTATTTTTCAAAGTTCACATACTTTCATGATGACATTACTGATTTCAATGCTAAGGGAGAAAGATTTGTATTAGTTTATTATGTGTAAACGAACTTGCCCAAATCTCAGGTTAAAAAGATCAAAACATAGATGAGACAATCACAGCTACCGTGTAATCTTCTTGCATCTTCTGTTCATTCCTACACATGAATCAGTAAAGTGTAAAGACTAACCCCCTTGTGTGCTCTTATTTTTCTGTTTATGTAATTCCATCATAAAACTAAGAATTACATGGTTAACTATATCTTTGTACCCTTGGTAATTTTTTTGTGATGAAGAGTTTAGAGACATGACTAGATAAAACAAGTTTCATTGCATGTTTTTGGAGAATCAGTTTCGGGTTGGTAGTTACTTCTGATCATGATTATTGAATGGTCTGGTCGAAAATGGTTATTGTTTCTCCATTATGGTGTTTTGGGGGAAAACAATGCAAAGTCATTTCCACAATAACTCTTGTTTCAAGTTTTGAGTTTTTTTATTTCTATCCTAGTATGCTCACCTAAAGAAACAATAATGTTTGGGCTTACCTGAAACGCCAATTTATTGGTTGTGCCTTAAGATGGCTACACAACCAACCCTTGGGTTTTCATTAGGATCCAAGTGTCCTCTTATGTAGTGTATGCGATCCTCCAACTAAATACGGTTAGGAATTGAACTAGTCAACCACATTTGTAAGCTAACTGAAATCCTTTATGGATAGTTAAGTCTTGCCTTGATGAGTTAATGAGAGAATACCATGAGTATCAATACCATCCTGACCACAAAAACAAAATACATGTAAGTTTTTGTAGGTACTCATTATTATTCATTGTTCTATTTCTAATGCATTGTTTTGATCTCGAACACTAGTATATAATCAAACACCAGCATAAAATCCTTCATAATTTTAAAACTATTTTTCAACATGCCAAATTGTTAGGATCATCTCCCTTTTAAATGAGTACCTAACATAATAGTCTTTCATTGACTACTATGTTAGATAGTCCACTTAATTGGTCATCCTGGTAGACCTCCCATAAGTTTACTAAATATGACATTCATCTAAGATCAAGCTAGAGAAAGGAAACACATCACAATCCACAGTTGGAACATATTACAATACCAAGTACTTAAGTTCACATCAAGTTCTCAAACTTAGTTCACAACACTTCAATTGTAGTCATTCAACTACAACATTAGAGATCTAGCGGAAGTCTTCGAAACATATTTTTAAAGATAAAAATATATGTGTGTAGTGCCATGCCCACACATTTATGAGACTTTGGTCTCTTCACCACTCTTAGTCCTCCTAGGACTCAACAATGTAGAAGAAACCATAGGAAGGTGCAACATTACCTGCAAAACTCAATTGATCATAGGGTGAGTACTTAATTGTACTATGTAGGACTTACCCAATATAGTAAACAATGGAGTACGCATTTGGATAGTAGCAAGGTATACATTTTGGTTTGCATAAAAGCATTTTATGGAATGATCATACATTAAGCATTGACAAGCATGGCATGGTTAATTGAAATGAGCAACTAGCATGGGGATCACGATCTTCCATGAGTCCTTGATTCATTTCAACTCTAGTCCATATCTAGAGGTACAAAATTTATAGCTTTCAAATAAAGAAACTCTGGAGAGGGTACACATTAACCCCACCAAAGTCAAGGGATATCACCATACGACCTGTTAGTACATAAGGAATACCTCAGTGTCTCAACCTTTCCCAATCTGACTATGGGTGCCCACGATTTGTTTGAAAGGTACCTAGGTAATACTAACATCTCTTCTACCTAGCATCACCTTCGTGCTGAATCCATGGGTAGACCGATCGCAATTCGATACTTGGCTCATCATCCCATTCATGACAAGTGAGTTTTAAAAATATGTTCATCACTTACTACCATGGATATACGGTCTTTAACCGGTTAGCGAGCTATATCATTCAAGACCTTCACCCATCTTGGCATGATCCAACCCCTCACAGACCATCCACAAACATTAACCTCATTGTTCAAGTTTTAGATCATAACCCATATACGTTGCTTTAGTGGACAAGCTTGCCCTATAATGCACGAGTGATGAGCGTCAACTCAACTTCTACCGTCTAAGCAAAAGCTAAGCATGAATTATTTGAATAATGGAAGCAAACAATCAACATTTGTGTGGTGCAGTATCATTCAAGGTATGAAAGCACAACTTTGGAAAGATATGCAGTCTAGTCATATAGTAACATAGCGACACAATACTTAACATAATCACATTATGCATTTAGCAAAAGATAGGGTTGCATAGGGGCCTGACTTGAGTTGGTTCAGTTGGTGGCTCATCAATAACCTCTACTTTTTGAGTCTCCTCCAAAAGGACCTTGTCAGAGCCCGTGTCACCTAATGAATGTATCATGCATCATGGATACAATGCATAGGAGTAAATGGTATGATATGTATGCATTGATGTTACCTGATTATGGTTTAGGTATGTATAACTTGTATAGTGTTAGTATTCTATTGACTAGTAATGCCAAATGCTCCTTCAATATGTCAAATGATCCATGGTGACAGTCCGACAACACATTGGTGAAAGTTTCTAAGTGCTGATTTTCATAGACGATCTGTGAGTGCAAGGCCAAAACTAGCTAGCCTCCAATCTAAAAATTATATTCAGATGGATGATCTATCAGTTTGAGGGACGATCCATAGGTTTAGGGGACTTTAGGCTCTAAATGACTAAGTCTGGACTATGCTCATGGATACTTCGTTAATGGTGGAAGACAATCCACGAGTTCAAGTTTGTAGCTTATAGGTGTCTTAGGTCTGTAGTTGAGTTGACGGAATGTTCTGTCAAAAATAATGGATGCTCTACCATGACAATTCTATAGCCCCTAAGTTTTCTAAGTGTGAGGTGGCTCTTGCAGAAGATCCCATCATTCTTGGTGGATGCTCCTTGATAAACTAGCTGCTCTCAAGTTTGGAAAATATTCTATCAGATGATCCACAAGATTGGTGGATGGTCCATCAAATTAAGTCTATAGCCTCAAATCTTTCTCATTCTATGAATGATTTCACAACATATTCTGTGGTGAGGATGAAGTGTTCATGTAAAATCACTAAGTGAAATGCCTAAGTGTCTGGTTGTGTAATTGTTCTGAAAGAACATTCTAACTAAATTGACGGCCGATCCATGGAATGTTGTCCAGTGAAAAAAATTGCATCTCAAAATTATGATCTTCATCTAGAGACTTCACATGTGTAATCCCTTGCTAGGATGTGTTCCTAGGATAATATAGAGCATATCTAGCTAGTCATTTGGACTTACATTGTGTGCAATCAATACCTAGTCATTGGGTGGTCTGTTCTATGTAAATGACAATGTGAAGCAATAAATTGTGCATTTCTTGATTCAAGCTTACAAAAAAAGGCTCCAGTGGGATGGTTGTGAAGCTCTCCAATGCAGTGGAAGAGGTAGATCTAGACTTTGGCAACTCGACACCTCTTCTTGCTTGCTCAGCTCTGATCCTTCTCCACCTAGCTCCAAATGGTAATTAAGTAAGATAGGGCTCCTCTCTCTTCTACCCCCACCTCTTGTGGATAGCAGATCCTACATGAAGTGCATGCTTGCTTGCTGGTGGTGGCAGCCTCCAATCCTTCCCCCTTCTCCTTCCCTGCTTTCTCTTTCTCCTTGTTTGAGTGTGTGAGAGAGTGTAGTGAGAGGAAATGAAGAACAAGAGAGAGATAGGGAGAGGGAGAATGAGCTGCTGCCTAGCTGGTTGGTTGCTCCACGATGTGGCAACGGGTGGTCTGACTTGTGGGGCACAAGTGCTCCACAAGTGACAGCTCAGTGTTTCTCATGGAGCGGCATGTTCTGTGGTGATTGAAGTAAGATCCGCCAAAACATGCGTGTTCAGTTTTTTCACATTCTGGTTTCCAAATTGAATTTGAGATGCATATGATGCTGATGAATTTGAACAAGTCATGAATGGGTCATGACGCAAATACTACAAATAATGCCATTATTAACAGTCAAACAAATTGTTTGTCTTGTTTTCTAGTTCTAGCAACTTCTAGTCAAGCCGTTAACAATTCATGACATTCATCCTACAATGACACTACAATACAATCAAAGTGTTTGAATAAAATAACCATGCATGCCAGGTAATCCATGGAATGCTTGGACAAAAGTGGAACTTCTTTTTCAAAAAATCCTGCTTTCATAATATAATATTTTCACTAATGTTCTGTATTATAGTGCACCCATGGCCATTTATGTGTTCATCCTATTTCTATGGAACAAGCTATTTTTTCTATTAAGACTTAAGAAGCATTGCACAAACTTTCTCTATAACAGGTCTACGATGGTTGTGCAACATGGGAGATTTCTTTCATTGTCCAAGCCTATTGCTCGAGTGGACTTGTTAATGAGATTGGTTCTACCCTTCGTAAAGCTCATGAATTCATTAAAAGTTCACAGGTTTAAGTTAAACATTATTCTTATAATAAAAAACACATTTGTAAAGCAAAATTTTCATGTGCATTCTTATATGTAGATTCACGAAAACCATCCTAACTACAAAGCTTACTACCGTCATGCATCAAAAGGTTCATGGACACTTTCAACAACAGATAATGGTTGGTCAGTATCTGACTGTACTGCTGAAGCATTGAAGGTTAGGAAAAATCTCTTATATTTCTAATTTTGTTAAAACCCTGATTGTGATTGTCTTATTCTCTAGTAAAATTATAAGTGATATATGCTATGATTTAATACCTTTACTAATTCGGCCATTGTCAATATAAACGTAGTTGTGTTACAGTTTGCATTGTGTTTTATTGTAGTAAATGACACTGGACTTAAAATACATGTGCGCAGGATAAGTACTTATTGCATGCATAACAAACACGTTTCGCATTGATTTATCTTCTCCATAATGTATACAATATTTTATTTTTTCAATTAAATTTACAAGCGTGCATCTTAAATCATGATTAAATGGAACCCTTTTGAGTACCCTTATGTGGAAATACTTATGATCTCTCAAATTTACAAAAAATGCTTATTGAATTTCTTCCATTAACACTTTGCTTCTTCTCTTTAGGCATTGCTATTATTATCAAAGATCTCTCCCGATCTTGTGGGGGAGCCCATCAAAGGAGAAAGGTTGTATGATGCAGTGGATTGCATACTTTCTTATGTGGTATGACTCTGCTTTTAGATCATTTGACATGTTCTTGTATATTTATTAAATGAACTATAATTTTTTTTACAATATGACATAATCTATCTTAATACTAGCTCCCATGTTTAAATATAGTTAACACATCATGCACATTCGTAGGGTTTTAAGTGATCCAATATCACTACCGTTCCATTTTAAACTAAGGTGATTAATTTGAATGACAAATGGTACCCATTTTTTACATCTTGGTATACTAGCTTTCGGCCCTCGTCCTTATTCAGTGTACCTTGATCATACAGCTAGACCTAAGGAAAAAACATGTTTGATATGCCAAGACTACAACAAGTATGATCATTAACCCATGAATGGGCCAACTAGGCCTTAACTATGAATGGGTTTTCTTTTGTAAACCAAGTCAAAATTTTCTTTAGTACATGTCCTATTGAATAATAGTACATGTTCAGGACTACACATAGTGTTTTGAGATTCTACTCCCTATAGGTAGGGATGAAAACAGATCGGATACACACGAATATCACCGATATCATATTTCTGGTCAGATTCGGATTCGAATACGGATAATGCCAATCATGTCGGATAAGATATGATTGGATGTCGATATCATAAATATACGATTTAAGTATTCGGATACAGATACGATATCAGATGTTGAATATTCGAAATCAAATACGGACAGATCTGAACCCCTCTAAATGAATTCAGTCTCGAATACGAAAATATCCGTACCATTTTCATCCCTACCTATAGGCACAAATAAGTGTCCTTTCAGATTATCTAAGTCAATAATGGTAAACTTTAGTTGTGTAGTGTTTTGATATTTCAAAAATGATATGAGTATAGTCATCCGAAAATATGGTTTCAAAAATCATACTTTTTTCTATGTTTGATAGACATTCTATAAAAAGGGTCCTAGCCAATTTTGTGCATTGGAGATCACAACAAGTAAACAATGACCAAAACATTCACTTATTTGTGAGTACAGGGTGTAGTGTTGATGCTACCATATGAATCCATTTCATATTTTTCATTTAATACTATGTGTTGGTGTTTTGCCAACCAACGAGTGAATTTATGTGTGTCGCGTTACTCTAAGAAGACAATGGTAGCACTCAAAGACATAAGGAATTATATTGGTTCAGGTCAGAGCCCTACGTCGAGTCTCAGAGATGGTATATAGAGTTTAGGGCCAGGTTGCATGTAGTGAGATGGGTTCTCCCAACCTCATTGGTCAAGAGCCTAGGGGAGGAAGAAATGAGTAAACTTGGCTGGCAATCCCCTATCTTATCTTGGCACCATCGTGCATTCAGGCATGGTCACCATTGTGGTTGCCATGGTCTTGATCCCATGTCATGGTGTGGCACGACATGGTGGTACAGTGCTGATCGTGATAGCACTGCTAGCATGGTGGTGGTTCATCAACTGTCTTGCATAATGTGGTGTTTCTGTGACCTTTGTCATCGTCTCCTCTTCTCCCAATGGCATCATGGTGACAATGTGGGAGCAAGTGCCCGCTCTCAGATCATCGGTCACCTTTCCTGGTCATGGTGCCATGGGCCTCGATCCTAGGTGGCCAGGTCGAGGCCCCTAGTGGTCTGTTCATTCTTGTGAAGTCAAGGCCGAGGTCGTGCAGCCCATCTCATTGGGCTGTCTCTGGACGGTGTAGTGTCGTACTGATTGTCACTGCCTCGTGGTGTTGTCTTGTCTGTGTAGGGGCATGCAGGGATGGTGTCTACCCCAAGATTGTTGCCCTCTCTATCTAGACGGATGGAGCAAAGTGGTCCTATCTCTGTCAAGGTAGGTGTATTGGGTGGCATCCGGCCTCTCCCCATCCTTTCCAAAGGGATGAGATGGGGGAGAGGTCAAGCATGGCTACAAAGCTTGTAGGGTGTGTTTGGTTGCATTCTACATGTGGCCATAGCTTAGTTGGGCCAGAAATTGGGTGTTTGGTTCACTGAATAGGGCTTGGGGCATGGCCAGGCTTGGCCGGCCATACTGGGATAGCCTGGCCAGCTTTGAAAGCCCAAATCGAGCTTCCCAACTGAGCCAGGCTCTGGCCAGCCCTCTATCGCGTTCGATTGACCTCCCGGTGTTTCTCCGCACTTGCTCCTCTGCACCTACCTACCCAGCGAGCTTCGTCCGGGCCGCACTCCACCTTCCGCCCCGCACTCCACCTCCTCTTCTTCTCTTGCTCCACTGCCAAATAGAGCAGCAGATCCCCTCGTCTTTTTCTCTTGCTCCGTCCATGGAAGCAGAACAGAGCAGCAGATCCCCTCCTCTTTTTCTCTTGCTCCGCCGCCGTGTCAGCCTTCGCTGCTCGGGCCCACCTGGCTAACCATGGAAGCATATCTGCTGCCGCCGACGAGCGCGCTGATGGAGGAACTGATGGAGGAGGTCCTGCTGCACCGCCCTCCTTGGTTCTCCGGTGGGAGGTGGCGCCGAAGCCGGTGGTGACGCCGTAGCTGTCGGTGCCGTTCATCATGGTGTTTATGACCCAGTCGCTACTGGCCTTGATGCGGCCGCGCGCGGACTCGTCGTCGAGCTCCACCCGGGCCTCGCCGGCTGCGGCCACGGCGGTGACTTGGGCGACGGTGAGGCTGGTGCCCTCGATCTTCACCAGCGGCCTTGTGTACTCCTCCACCATCCGCTTCACGGCTTCTAGGTGGCTCCCGGTGAGGTCCTC
>Ga0182004_10003153_pt1 | contig 13051 bp, 11 predicted proteins | sample Sormic07211540_1_FD_120479 | JGI IMG/M metagenome (GOLD analysis project Ga0182004, IMG submission 120479) | Endophyte microbial communities from Sorghum bicolor roots, Mead, Nebraska, USA - 072115-40_1 MetaG | ecosystem: Host-associated > Plants > Roots > Unclassified | place: USA: Nebraska... | reverse complement strand
ATTACATATTATTTATGGTATTTTGCTGATGTGGCAGCATATTTATTGAAGAAAGAGGTAGAAAAAATAAGACTCCAAGTCTTATTTAGACTCTAAGTCCACATTGTTCGAGGTAATAAATAATTTTAGACTCTATGATGGAGTCTACATTGTGAGTGCCCTAAGTATATAAATAAAGTTGGCATTAATAATGCAGGTCATGGTAGTCTTCACATGCCACGGCACACGATCCTCGCACCGGACGCAAACGTCAACCCCCAGAGGAGAATGTGCATGCTGCATTGCCCCGCCGGCCGCCGCGAACCGCGTCATGAATCCCGGAGCCAGCGCGCAACAATTATTTTCCACCACAAACCTTGCTCCACGAACCACTCCACTCGTTTGCGATTCAAATTCGCATCTCACTTTATGGACTGCATTATGTAACAAAATCCATTTTTAAAAAAAAAACAAAAAAAACAAGCTTTGCTCATGAGTCATGCATGGCCGCCGTTTCTTGGCGAGTAGTAACGCATGCTTAGCTGTTGCAGTCTACTAGTAGTATCTACTAGCACTTCCTCGTCTTCTCCATCCATCTCCTGCAGCAGGCCCTTCCTCGTTCCCAAATCTGCAAGCAATTAAGCAAACATTCCACCCACCAACCATCCAACCTTTCAAGTGCTCATCACGACATCAGGGTTTCCCCTTTTCCCTTTCCCTTTCGTGGCCCACGGCTCCGCGTCCTCCTCCGATCCGACGACGACTGACGCCGTGTTGACTCGCTTGCGACAGCGAACGGACTCGAGCCAAAACATACGTCCTCCCGTGGCCATGGCCGTGGCCGTGGCGGCGCGTCGGGCGACTCTACTCGTCCTGATCTTCCTCGTCTCCGCGGCCGGTGCATCAGGTGAGGTTCTTGAAAATTATGCTTTTTTTTTTCTTTCTCTTCCGGCGATGCTGCCGTGTGGTTTGATGCATCGATCGAGAATTGGGAATGCGTATATATAACTTTGGTTGAAATGTTGGGATCGTCGTCTTCAGCCTCGGCGACGGCGGCGGCGGCGGCGCCGGGTCCCGGGGCGAACTCGACGTCGTTCCTGCTCGCGGCGGAGCAGACGCAGCGGAAGGACCCGCTCGAGGGGCTGAGGTACTACACCGGCGGGTGGAACATCAGCGACGAGCACTACTGGGCCGTGAGTTCTTCCTTCTCCTTCCAGCAGATCCCATCTTGATCGATCGTCTAATCGGTTCTTGCCCCTCGACCCTCGATCGGTTCTTGGTTATCCGTTGTCTTGATTATCCTCGATTTTTTGCTGTTGGTTCCGGCGACGCGATGATCATCATCGTCAGTCCGTCGGCTTCACCGCGGCGCCGGTGTTCGCGGCGGCGGGAGTCTGGTTCGTCGTGTTCGGCATTGGCCTGTTCATCGCCGGCTGCTGCTTCTGCTGCTGTCCGGGTGGCGGCGCCGGCGCCGGCGACACCTACTCGCGCGCGTGCCTGTTCGTCTCGCTCGTGCTCCTCCTCGTCGTCACGGCCTTGGCAGCGTAATAACCAATTCCCCCGCGATCACGTCGCCATCCCATTCATCATACCTTGCCTCGCCGATTAGTTACTAATTCACCGGCCGGTATGCCTCTAATCCTCTATCGCCGTACGTTGCAGCGTGGGGTGCGCCGTGCTGTACGACGGGCAGGGCCGGTTCCACGGCAGCACGGCGGCGACGGTGGACTACGTGGTGCGGCAGTCGGGCGACACGGTGGCCACCCTGCGGGGCTTCACGGGCTTCCTGGAGACCGCCAAGGCCGCCGGCGTCGGGCCCATCACGCTGCCCGACGACGTCAAGGGGAGGATCGACGACGTCGTGCGCAAGGTGGGCGCGGCCTCCGACGAGCTCGCCGCCCGCACGTCCAGCAACGCCGCCAAGATCCGCGCCGCCCTGGAGACAGTGTACGTACGCCGCCACCGATCACCGATCGAAGCACCTTGCTCGTTTTGGCTGGTTCCTCGCCGTGCACTACTCCACTCCTGATCATCTCTTGTTCTTGCTGCTCCAATATATTGCAATGCAGAAGGAAGGTTCTGATCGTTGTTTCGGCGGCGATGCTAATCCTTGCTTTTCTTGGACTCGGTGAGCTCCATTACTCCCTACTGCCACTGTTTATGCTTCATATCACTGCCAATTTTGGAGAAATTGACATCACCGTTTCTGGAATCTGCATTTTTGCTGTGTTTGCAGTGTTCTCCTTGTGTGGATTGGAGTCGATTGTCTACGTGTAAGCATCAAATACTTACAGATCTTCAATGATTCATCACTTGCCATAGTTCATCTTCTGATGAAAATGCAGCTTCAAAAGTCTGATGCCAGTTAGGTTATGTGTACTTGCATGCAGGTTGGTGTTCTTGGGGTGGATCCTGGTTGCAGGGACGTTTGTACTGTGCGGTACTTTTCTCCTCCTGCACAAGTAAGTACGGTGCCTTCGCTGTTGCTTGCAAGTCAAGTAGTGTCACGAGCACACCTACTCAAGTCTATACGTGCAGCGTGGTGGGCGACACGTGCGTGGCGATGGGCGAGTGGGTGCAGCACCCGCAGGCGCGGACGGCGCTGGACGACATCCTGCCGTGCGTCGACACGGCGGCGGCGAACGAGGCGCTGGACCGGAGCAAGGAGGTGAACTACCAGCTGGTGGCCGTGCTCAACGCCGCGCTCACCAACGTCTCCAACCGCGACTTCCCGCCGCAGGCGCCGCCGCCGATCAACTACAACCAGTCGGGCCCGGCCGTGCCGCTGCTCTGCAACCCCTACACGGCGGACCTCCGCGACCGCGCGTGCGCGCCGGGCGAGCTGCCCCTCGACGCCGCCGCCGCGCGGCAGGCCTGGCGGCGCTACGTGTGCCGCACTGCGGCCTCCGCCTCCGCGGACGACGGCGCGTCGGCGGCGGCGGCGGAGGTGTGCGCGACCACGGGGCGCGTCACGCCGTCCATGTACGAGCAGCTCGCCGGCGCGGCCGACGTCAGCTACGGGCTGTACCACTACGGCCCCGCCCTGGTGGCGCTGGCGGACTGCACGTTCGTGAGGGAGACGTTCCGGTCGATCGGCGAGGATCACTGCCCGGGACTCAGCCGGTACAGCGGCCAGGTGTTCCGGGGCCTGCTCGCCGCCGCCGTCGCCGTGATGCTGGCGGTGCTGCTCTGGGTCGTGCACTCGCGGGAGCGGCGGAGGAGGAGCGAGGCCAAGGAGATCCTCCTGCTCGCCTCGTCGCCCTACAAGTTTCCTGTGGAGGAGAGGGCGTTTCTCAAGAGCCCGGCGAGGCCGTTTATGTGAATTTTAAGCGGAATATAATTACAGTATCGGCTCTGCTAGCTTAATTAGGCCGTGCACCGTCCAACATTTGGGCCGTATTATACCTGTACAGTACATTCTACTGTAGTTGTATTTAACTATAAGTAGCCGACATTGGTGTTCGCATGTGCTAAATTTCGAAGAAAAAAAATATGGCGGTTAAATACAATATACTATGAAGTATGAACTAGTATAGTACTAACATAGTAACATACTCAGTACATGATACGTGTACTATTACTTCCAGTCAAGTAGACTCGATATTCAGACAACAAAAACAATGAGAAAATTAACAAGTTGCCTCTACTATCTGAAACATAAGTGAACTTAGAGGCTGTATATAGCATAATTTATTAAAGGAATTTCCTTTCTATATATATAATAGAAAACTCTCCTACCAGCTGGTCATGTGGTAGTTGTCATGTCTAGTTTTTTTTTGTTGTTATTGTTATTGTGTTCTTCTCTTTTGTTGATGTGTGAATCTACGTGTTCTTGTATCCTTTTGGCTGTGTATATAGTTAATGAATATAGAGACTGGGTTAATAAATCCATTATCTAAAAAAATGTGACAAATGTTGGCATATGTTTTATGGATGCATGGTTATGGGGATGGCTATTATGTTGGTCATCACCATTGACACTATTGTTTTATGATGTTATATGCTTTGTTTTTATTTTCTTCTGCTCTATTGATACATGACCTTTAAGTAGTTACTTGCCAGCGTTCTTTGTCTACCATAAGAGTCTGGGATGCTATGCGATTAAAAACTCTCTACTCTCTAGTAAAGAATGGACTATACTCACTTTTCTCACAAGTGTAGTATGACATGTATGCAACGCTTGCTTTGTACAAGAAAAGCCCTCTTTTCACATGCATTTTTGTCCATGCATGCACGCTGATCGAGCTCTTGATATAGTATCTTTTGGTTGTTTATTTTAACACCCTTTCTTTTGGATAAACACACACCTCCCTTTTTTGTAGGATCTCCATTTGCAGTTTTATCCTTTTGAGCCACGAAACAAGGAAGTCAGTTGGCACTCAACAGCCACGTCCACGAAGCCTCCCTCTGCACGATCGAGCGCACGTACACGAGCAGCACGCGCTATGGCATTGGGAATTTGGGAATCAGCAGGCGGCCGCCACAGCAATATAATACCCCGCCGGTCGACAACTCGACATCACCACCTGATCAAGCGCGGCGCGCAGCCTTGCACCGGATCCGATCCATGAGCTCCTCTCCTCCTCCGTGCTCCAAGACCGCCGCCGGTCATGCGCCGGCCAGGTACTGCCTGTGCGCGCCGACGACGCACCCGGGCTCGTTCCGGTGCAGGCTGCACCGGTCGTCGTCATCAATGGATGCCACGGCGGCAGCATCGGAGGAGGCCAAGGAAGCCGCCGCCGCCGCGCGCGCGTTCCTGGAGCGGATGACGGCGGCCCGGAAGCCGAGGCGGCAGGGCGTGTCTGGGACGATTTTCTTGCCTGGACCTTCGAGGCTGGGAGCCACCGCCACGGCGGATGAGTAACCCTCCGTATAGTCGTTCCTGCCGCCATGGCTATATATGTAGAGAGAAATTTGTTAGACTTGTAGTGATGGTGTCATATGGTATATATGGGCATATGGTGCCGTCGTGTGCATGCTGGAAGTCACATACTTGATACTTCCTTTGGTTCATTTGCATTTTGTACACATACTTGCAGATGCAGTGTCTATGTGCTAGAGAATTAGAATATTTCAATTCCAGATAGCAGATAGTACTATATATATTCGCAATTTACAGCCAAAATGTTTGGCTTGACGATTAACTCCATCTGGTATGGTTCGTTCAACTTCAACATGCAGGAAGGAACATGAAAGGGTTGGTGAAGGACGACACAGACTTGCCATGCAAACCAAACGCTACGCTTAGATTCACGGAACAACGCGGCAGCCTCCGAATCAACTTCTGCACAATCGCTTGCGTTGAAAGCAATATATAGCACTGTGCCATCAACTGAACTGAAGACATTGTTGGAAAAAGAAAGCTCTTTTTTTAGATGTTGGACAGTGGACACTAAACATCACATTGCATCAGCACAATCACTTATCCAGCTAAAGCATTCGACAAAAGCTCTCTTGTCATGAGACCAAAAATATAAATGCCATGGAGTTCGATTACTGTACAATTTACACTTGTGGTGTACAACTATGCCTCAAAACGGGATAGTATATGAACTACTAGCCCCCAGCCATGTACGTACAGAATGGTTAGGTATCGTGCCCCGGTGCACTTTTGCCAAGAATAACAAAAACAAAACCTTTACGTGTTGACAAAATTTCTTTTCTATCGTGCATCATAGGAGCAAGCTGAAGATGTTTCTGAAGCCTTCATTTTTTTAGGGGAGTTTCTGAAGCCTTCATGTGTGTGCAGCCAGAGAGAAGTCACCGAGCACGGACGAAGAAATAGGCCAAACAAAACTGTGGTTGACTGGTCGTCCAACAGGTATGCACAAATATAAAGAAACACATCTGCATCCTCAAAACGAATCACAAGGGAAGAAAGAGATCGCCCATAACGGCTAGAGGTGTTGTTATGCCCAAAGGCCTGAAGGGATCCTATCATATTTCTTACTCTGATTGCCACATTGGGATGAACTTTGGCGATGGGATTTTGAGTTGTCATGTGAATTGGTGGAACCATGGTCAGTGCCATTCACATGTGGTGGAATGCTCTCGCCATTCTGTGAGACTGGGCTTCTCATCTGAATTGGTCCCATTTCCTCATCAGTTTGCAATGTCTGTACAGTGTTCTCAATATCCTCATTGTACCCCTTCAGCAAGAACTCAGAACAGTTCTTGCGCACCCCATGGTCATATGGATTTCTGAATCTGCCACTTGGTCCCCTGAGATAACTATATCTCATGGCATTTGCCATCTCATTTGTTGTAATGTTCCTGGATATCTGCAAGGTAGGAAAAGCAAAAAATTACCAGATGGCAGGAAAAGGTGTGTTAAAGATACAGGAAGGAAAAGAAAGTTATAGAGTCAATAGTGCCTGATATCAGATGCAGTGGATCTCCACAAACAAACAGAAGCTCAATAAGGTGATAATTTTTAGTACAACTGAACAGATAACCAAGAATGCATAGAATCATGCATGTGCAGAAATAATCTACAAAAATATACATTTATGTATAAACATGGGCTGAGCCGCAGAGGCATCAACAGAATCAGGTTGATGCCAAATATTTGATTAGAATTTAGAGGTATCATTAGCACTTGGCACCAAAGGGATACTGAATCCGTATTTTGCTATAGAGATGGGTAAGAAAAAATGCTGATGCCATTTAGTTTTTCATCAAAGAATATGTCCTAGAAACTAGATCCATACTGTGCTGGTGCCTAATAGATGCATTGTCAGATGTAATCTGCCTGACTAGTCAGTTCATTGGAGATGGTAGGAGACAAATCATTCCTCAGTGGGAACTCCAGCATATTTCAACAATCAAAAGTAAACAAAAAAAAGCCAATATCAACTTGGTTCACACCTGTGATGCTTGAATTACTGTTAGAGTTATAACACCAAAGAAAAGGAGGAGATCCATTATGACAAAAGACACCACCCAGGAATGGTTTATAGCTGTATAGCCAAGCCATCCACCAAATGATGCTGGGGAAGCTGGGTCTCCTATACTTCCTGCAACAAGAAAAATAATAAATGAAGTTTTCTCAATGCAATCAAAGTCTTGGTATAACAGAAAAATGTAAACATACTTATGATGGCCGTTACACCAGTAATAATCATCGCAGAAACTTCTAGGATAAGGAACATAAAGAATTCCCATTTGTTCCTCTGCAATTTCAAACCATTGTAGCTTAGACTGAAGAAAATCATTCATTAATATTCAAAATGTGGAAACAAAAGAGAACAATGCAATTCATAAACTAGAGGCAGAATGATGTTTTCTTGATCTTCAGCTCCTGCTTTGGGTCTATAGGTGTAGGTTTTAGAATGAATCCATATTTAGCTTTTTAACCCTGTACCATCAAATATCAACTGCAAATAAGATGTCCAAAAAATAAAAAGGAAATAGTACCTTTCCAATGCAATTTGATACCCAAGGGCAGTGATGATCGAATTGCTCGACACAGCAGTCGCATGTAGAGCAGTGTTTTGAGCGTACAGGCCTGACAATCTATTAATACTAGGCAAATCAGGCCGCTTCAGAAAAATGTTAATTCAAAGGAAAACCCCACACAAATTGCTTAATACAGAAAAACTTACTTTGCATGTTATACATAGTTGAGACCAATTACCATCAAGGAGTTCAGGATTGTCCAAACCCATCTTCAACAAAGGTTCCTAGAGGAGCAAAAACAAAAGATGAACATTACACACTTTGGTCTATGATATTATTTCAATTTTCTGTGAGTGGCAGTCTAAAATGAAACAGGAGATAAAGAAATGAACAGGAAGTCATAGTAGGTTTCTAGATCTTTCAAGCTTACATCATCTCTTTGATTTTGTGAGTCTCTTATATTCTTGCTGATGTAACCAGGATCTTTCCTGCACAAAACCAGTATGGTCACTCCAGAAGAAAAAAATATGATCAAAATGCATAGCTAAGAGGTGAAAGAAGCAGGGTGTTAGGTGTGTTGAATATACAGATTTGGAAGGAAAATAGAACACAAAATTAAACAAACTGAAATTTAAGTAACAGACCTTTTATAGACGCACAATAAAAATAACGAGAAACATTAAATAAATTGGCATTACCTCAAAACCCTAAGAGGCTGAGACTTCCACCAAAATAGCATGGCATTCTAGTAAATGAGGTTAAGATACAATGCAAAATGATAGGTTCTAGCAATAAATAAATATGAAAAAAAAATAAATGTCTACTTTTACAAATTGCATGTGGTTCAACATATTAGTCTACACAATACATGAGAATAATGCATAAGAGTTCCAGTTTCTTATAAAAGCTTTTCTTATAGGCCAATTTGCAAAGCCTTTCTTTATTTCTCTGCTTCTCATTTTTTTCGTTTGTTGCTTGTATCATAATAAGATGTCTACCTGCTGCATCTATAAAACATAAACAGCCCGGCAGTTGCAAGGAGAACTCCCAACCAGGAAAATAATCCAAGAGATACAGTCATCTTTGTGTTATAGTCTCCTGCATAGTAGGAATAAACTAAGTGCCACATTATGGAAGATTAAATCGTCTGAACTCTGAAATACATCAATATAGTATAATACCTAAGATAATTGAATGTATATATACAAAAATTAAGGCTATAATGATACACCAAAGAAGAGGAGCAAGCCCGACTTTTAATAGTTTCCCAAAGTAACCATTCCCGACACATTCTCTTTCATGTACTCTTCTAGCATTCCCCTGCATTAAACAGAGCAAATGATCAAGTCCGTCCTTAAGTTTCCCTACTGCACTATAAGACATTTTGTATTGAGGTCAATAATGGCCATTTTAACTCCCTAATCAAGATATCCAGGTCAGAAGACATGCAAAAAAAGGCTATTAAAAAATTAAAGAAAATTAACAAACCACAAAAGCTGCAGATGAGTACTTTCAGCTCTAATGGATTTGAGGAGAAACAGTTTCCTCTTTTGTTGCTTCCATGTCAATGACAGTACTTTCCATCTTTTATGTAAAGAAAGTAATGTCATCTAATCACCTTTACCATGCTAAATGTACTAACTGTGAAAAATATTTTTTTGATATGTGAGGTAAAGTAATTATCAAGGATGCACACATGCAAAATCTGCTGCAGCGCAAATAAAAAAAAATCAGCAGCGGTGCTTCATGCTATTTAGATTAACAAAGCTTTAAAGATACAAAACACTACTAGGCTCTCCATCCAACACCAAAACTTTATAGTTGGACTCCAGAATCCAGATATGCTAAATATTTACTTGGAAGTGTATATTAATAAAAAATATTAATAATATAAATAATACTTACTAGGAAAAATGCAACTTGTCGATGATTCTTATCAGCAGCAAGTTGGGCTGGAGTGAAGCCAGTATTGTCTTGAACCGTAAGATCCTCCTTTTTGCCAGCTTGAACTAGCACAGTGCAAGACTCCAAATTCCCCCGAATAGCAGCCCAATGTAAAGGAGTACAACCTAAGGAAGCACTTACAATGGAAATGAACAAGCTGGTGGGAGAAAAGGCTCTATTGATTGGAGAGATTGTCATTATTTGTATAAAGATAGGAAGGGTTTTGAAATAATCCAATGCAATACCTTCTTTATCTTGCCGCGCCCTATAAGCACCTAAAAACAAGAGGAGACGTATAGTATCCGCAAATCCCTTATATGCAGCCCTACAAGTGGCATGAATATATATACAGATACATCAGCAGGGAGTTAGACAATATGTTAAGAAGAGCACAAATACATAATACCACCAGGTTCATATTAATGTACGGTACGAACCAGTGAAGAGGGCTTCTTCCATCGTTATCAGGGACATCATAATCAGCATTCCATTTTGTAACAATGTGACAAAGAAATGCTGTCTGGCCATACTGGGCGGCAACATGTGTGGTCTGTGATATAACAGTAGATTGATTAAGGAATCATGAGTAAAACTCCGGCCACAGGCTACTTAAACAGACTTCACTGAAGCTTTTATTTCATCTACTACAAATAGGCTACTCCCTCCATTCCTATTTCTAGAGCACATAATATGTTATCAATTACTACAGAATCAATGTCTGTCTTAATAAAATACATGTGAAATAAGAATCTATTTATGCATCTTGAATAATTGAATGCCAAACATTACAGTGTTTGACCTTTTTGAATGATAATATACCGTAAATTTTGAAATGGAGACAGTAGTATAGTATATTAAGGAGTGAACCTAAAGTAGTGGGGGGCACAAGGCTTAGAGGTAAATGTTTAGACAAAAAGTGCAATGCATAAGGTAAATCAGTCATCTTCTCCCAAAATTGCCCTTGTACTAATTACGTTGATATGAATTTTGCCACTCTTCACTTAATAACTCATCGGATACTTCATAACATGCTTGGTGCTATTGCAAGAATGGCAACATTTGCAGAGCAGAACAAAAATCCACTGTATATGTACATCTTGGTTATCCCATCCAAACCATTGTTACAGCCAAAAAGAAGTTATAATGTCTAGAGTGACAATAGTGCATTTCTTAATCTGTGTGCAACTAAATAAACTTCATCTATTTTTGTATCAGAGGAAGTGGGCCATCAGGAGAAATTATGAAAATACTCTAGACAAATAAAAGATACAATGATAATGGGAAGTGACACAGGTGCAATAGAAAAATCAAACCACAAACCTGGTATCCATATAAATCAGCGGCATCCACCTTAGCTCCTTCTTTCAAAAGTAATTCTGCAACTTGAACATGGCCGCGCACAGCGCTCCAGTGAAGTGCTGTTTGGCCTGTGTGGTCTATAGCATTTACATTGGCACCATGCTGTCCAAATTAAAAACTCAAATCATCATCCACCAAAACCAACCCAAAAGGAAGAAAAAAAATGCAATGCTGTAATGAAGTAAAAACATATGATTAAGAAGGACGTAACCACATTTTACAACACAGGACACACATGATTGGAATAATGATTTCAAGAGAGGCATTTTTTAACATGACTACACTTACATTTCTAATAATTATGACGGGCCTGTTTAACATCCTGAAGATGGCCACTATTTTAACCAAACTAAGCATCCAGGTTCAATTTGAGAATGTCTCAGCTACGAAGACAGAAAATGTCATTTGTTTGGAGATAAGATCGAAGGCTCAGCTTTAAACAGTACTTAAGGATATGCAAGAGAAAGCTCATTTTGCCTTGCAATCTAGCGAAACCAAAACCCAAGCTCTTCCATCAGTCCTATGTTGCAATGGACATCATATACACCATCCAACATCTCCCAAGCTACAGCAAGGCAACAAGCATAAAACTTGCACTCAGTTACAGCAATGGTTCTGCCCACCTTACCCACCACCACCAGGTCACCAGCCATAGTGCCCACAGGCAGGCTCGAATCTCAAACAGACTAAGGATGAAAACTCCCAATAACAACAACTCAGTAGAGCAATGGCTATAAGCTTGAGCTCATCTGCGCAATTCTCATCCGAGCACGAGGCTGTAGGGGCCACAAATAGAGTTAAAATATTAAAACGCATTGCCCATTCCTCACGCAAAATCGTCGCTAGTCACTGCCAACAAGTGATCGCCGCCATTATCAGGCTATCAGCAAAGCAGCTAAGCCCAGCAGGCTACCGCGTCGGGCACCAAGAAGACGGGGTGGGGAACCGACCTCAAGAATGTACTGGGCGGCGGCGACGCGGTTGTTGAGCGCGGCCCACTGCAGCGCGTGGTACCCGAGCGCGTCGGGCACCGTGACGGAGCGGCCCTCCCGCTCGACGAGGCGGTGCAGCTTCTCGAGGTCCCCGTACGCCGCGCCCGTGTACACGTCGTCCTTGAGCGCCTCCTCATCCTCCCCCTCCTGCCCCGCCCCCTCTGCGACGGCCCGTCCCGCTCCGCCGGTGGTGGCCGCGGGGCCGGCGGCGTCGATCACCTCGATCTCCGACGACGCCATGGGCCCGGGGGATTGGGCGGCCTCGCGCCCTCGCGGGATTGGGTTGCGCGATTCGGGAGGCCAGTAGGCCACGGAGGTGGCGACTGGCGAGGGGCCTGCACCTGCTCGACGTGAGGCCGCTTTGACTCGTTATTTTGGTTTTGTTTTTGTTTTCGGCCCTCGGCCGGACGGATGATAGCTGGATTTGGACGTCTTTGAGACAATTCCTAAGTCAAATTTTACCTCTTCTACAACTTTTCTCATCAAAATAATTCACACTTGCCTCGTTACCATTTTCATCGAAATTAGTTAGGTTTGCTGTTAAATTGATCTGAAAATGATCATTTTACCTCTCTCAAACAAATGCTGTGAAAATTAGGCGGAAAAAAATAGGTGACAAGCGCTTTACACGATTAGGAAATGGCTAAATCTAACCCGTTTGGCCATGACTAAGTGAGATATGATTTTCCCAAAGTGATAAGCGCTTATGATGATTAATATGCTGATGAAACTTTATCTTTTCTTTTAATATCTTAATGATCTTAATCTTAAATAAAAAACTCACAATTATAAGTTTGTAGATCCCATCAAGAACCGTAACTTCCAAATAAAAAAGATATCTATTTCGCACTATATAAGAAAATATATGATTTTCCAAGACGACAAGCGCTTGTACGCGATTAATATAATGCTAAAATGTTATTTAGTTTTTTAGCATCTTTAATGACTCTCAAATGAAAAAAATTCTTGTGAAAATGGCTTCTAGCTTCAATAGAAAAATATTCGACCTTAATAAAATATAAAAAGTTTCACTTGCTTATTTACAATGTACTTCCTCCATCACAAATTATAAGACATTTCAAGAATCTTACAGAGTCAAAGCATCTCAAGTTTGACCAAATTTATATGATAAAATAATAATATTTATTATATCAACTAAGTATCATTAGATTATTTATTTTTATTTATTTATTTTTTTATTTGATATTTAAATGTTTACTAGCAAATATGCCCGTGCGTTGCAACGGGAGAAAAATATTAAATGATCATAGAAAGTGATGATATAATGTTACATATCTATTTATATTTATCTTTTTTATAACATTAAAGTCCGTAATTTATTTTATTGATAACCATGACATCTATGGTATTAGATAGTT
>Ga0182004_10003152_pt1 | contig 13051 bp, 12 predicted proteins | sample Sormic07211540_1_FD_120479 | JGI IMG/M metagenome (GOLD analysis project Ga0182004, IMG submission 120479) | Endophyte microbial communities from Sorghum bicolor roots, Mead, Nebraska, USA - 072115-40_1 MetaG | ecosystem: Host-associated > Plants > Roots > Unclassified | place: USA: Nebraska... | reverse complement strand
GTAAAAGCTTCAACGGTATCCGTGCGCTTGCGGATTATCTATGTGCGTATAAATACCATAGTACACTCTAGTGCCATGCTGGGGATGACAACCTAGAATTCAAATGGTGTTAGCAAGTGTCAACAGCCTTCTTCTCATCCTTTAGGTGCTTTTGCTCTTCATTCCTAGCCTGATTTTTGGCCCAGGTCTCCTTGTCCTTTGGGACCGGGGGTAGGATGTATCGCACAACGCCCATCCCCTACGAGCAGGCAGCAAGCCAAATAAAAACATGGATGAAGAATGAGCCGATGAAGCAGGGATGAGAGCGGAAAAATTTTACTTACCAGAGAGATGTAGCCCCTCTCAGGGCGCATCGGGATAACCTGATAGTTCTTCAGCTCTGACGACACCGTCCGTGAAAGACGGAGAGCAATCTCCACGGTGGGCACCGTCTCCTCTAGCATCTGCGTCCCAGCCTAGGACGCCTCGGGAAACATCTCCCACATGATCAGCACATGCTACGCCAACGGGAGGACGCGCCGCTTGTGGAAGGCGACTGCCACCGTGGCCGCAGTGACGCCCTCACGCCTAAGCTTCACGAGTGCCTCGAGGGTTCCAGCCTCTTCTGCTCCACCGCAGGTGCGCCCCACCCCCACTTGTCAGGGCACTCGGTCACCATCATCCTCGTGTACTCTGGAAAGAGGTCGTGGTCATTCCAGAGGTAGAACCACCCGTTCTGCCACCCTCGGTTCGACGATGGCATAATACTCTAGATGTACAGGCTGGAGCGCGACAGCCGAAGCTGAAGTGTGCAGCCGCCAGCCCTCAGAGGCCTCTTCTCCTCACCCTCATTTTGGGAGGACATCTCCGCCTTGAAAAGGTGGAGCCAGAGGTTCCAATGGGGAGGAATCCCTAGGTACCCCTCACACACCATGGCAAAGACGGCCGCCTGCATAATGGAATTGGGGTTGAAGTTGTGAAGCTCCACCCCATAGTAGTACGCGAGGGCACGCATAAACCGGTTGGCCAGAATCTTGATCCCCTGGTCTAGGAATGCAAGGAAGCAAACCACATAGCCTGGCGGCGGGTTTGGCTCCCTGTCATTCACCGGAGGGACGAGCCATTCTGGCATCCTCGTCCGTGATGGGACGGAGAAGTCCACCCAACACGCGGGCCCTAAGCGCTACCTCTGTAACAATGAAAGCGGGCCACATGTCATCGCCAACCATGGCTGAGTGCGGGGGCAGGTGTGCATAGACAAGAGCTTGGAGGTGGGAGGAAGGCGACAGCGAGAGCTTGTAGGCAAAAGCTCTTGGAAGCAAAGGTGAAAGGGGAAAGAACTAGCAACCCCCACGGCGGCTATTATAGAAGAGGCGCACCGCAACCCGTCCTCCACGGAGCAGATCGAGGAGGGGAAAACAAACCATCGGTTCCCTCATTAACTACATGCGGTAACCCAGGCGCCCACTCCTTCTGATTCTCGCGCTAACCACGTGCACACGCGCATTAATTTCGAAGGCAAAACATCCCATCTGGATTTGGCACAACGGTGCGGTCGTTCTGACTCCCAACATGAGTCGCCTCAAAAGGAGCGCCCCGCCGACCGGATTCGGGCGGTTCCTTCCAGGGCAAGGGGCACCCGACCCCCCTTCTATGCCTGAACCGATACCTCCTAAGGTAAGAACCCCAGGCCATGGCGTCTTACGGTCTAGAGGTTACGAGACTGACCTACAAAGTGGGTTCGAACAGTCGCCTCAGGATAATCGAGCGAGGGATGGCTGGGGATGAGCACAAGAGAGGTTGTGGTCTGAGCCTCACAGAGGCTCGGCGCATCCCTAACAGTCATGTTCGAGACCCATGTGGGTGTCGTGTGAGTGGAATCCCATCGAGGGAGGCACGAGCCCTCAGAACCTATCGAATGGTCCCGACATCCACCGTGACTGCCCTCGGGTACTTTGAGATGTTCCCATAAGGCCACAAGCTGACCCCTATCGAAAGGGACTCGGACATCCGCTTGGACCTACCCGATAGCAGCTCCCTAGGAACGTCGTTACTCGCCCACCGAGGGTAGTGCGGCGCTTCTCATCCCTCCTCCAAACTAAAGAATGAATGAGGGGCGCAAAATAAAGTCGGGAAAGACCCTGACCAATCCTTGCCTATGGGCAAGGGCTCGGGGGCATCACCTGCACCATGGGAATAGGCACTGCATGTAAAGAACATGTACCCCATCCCCCAGATACTCCCTACAATATAATAAGGAGTAAAAGCCTTTGAAGGAATAACACTATTCCTCCAAAGGCTCGGGGGCTACACCCGGCAGGTGCGCTCGCGCGCACCCCCCGGAGGAAATAAGAGCCTCGGTCTAATAGTTAACCCTTAAAAAGAGCCTCTAGAGGAGCATCTCAGCCCCTCCACAGGCTCGGGGGCTACTGTTGGGTACCATAAACTAGGATACCCAAATCAAGAGGACAAAAAGCGGCAAAAAAGAGTAAAAGCGATGCATGACCCCTTGGCCTCAGGCGCAATCTCTGTCTCGCCCGACCCCTTGGCCTCGGGCGCAATCTCCGTCTCGCCCGACCCCTTGGCCTCGGGCGTGATTTCCGCCTCGCCCGACCCATTGGCCTCGGGCGCAATCTCTGCCCCAACCGAGCCCCTACCTCGAGCGCAATCAATGCTCCGCCCAAGCCTCGGCCTCGATACCAGGCTTCCAATACACGGTGGTCGTACCCCTGACGCGACGTGCGCCATGCCTCCCACACTGCAGCATGGCGTGTCGACCACTATTCTAACAACTCCCATCACTGTGGCGCCTTACCTCTGTCACTGTGAGGCATTGCCCGACAGTAAAAAAGGAATGGAAGGAGATTAACCCCTACCACTGTGACCATACTTTGGCAGTCACTGTTTCACTATTGTAGGACAAGTTGTAGCGTCCCAGACCCGACCTCCACGATCCAAACAGGACTCGGTGATGCTCCACAAGAACGACCACACTGTCAGCCATGGCCCAAGGACGAGGTGGCCGATCTCCATAGGGTCGGCACTACCACTCCACTGCATACTAAAGATAATTTACAGGATTACACATGTAAAAGCTCTGTCGCCCCTTGTGGCTATAAAAGGAGAGGCAGGGCACCCTTTAGAGATCATCGAACACAAGGCACAAGTGGAGCACACAAGTAACACACCTTCCACACACAGAGAGAAAGGGACTCAGGACACTGAGCCTCCCTCCACTCACTTCTCAAAGCTGAGACCTGGGACTTAGCCCTCTCTCGCAATCAGCTTGTATACCCCTACTACAAGCACTCTCGGGTGTGAGGAAATACAGACCCTGACTCTCTCACTGAACGTAGGGCATTCAAGGCCCGAACCGAAATAAATCCTCTGTGTTCTCTTGCATCACCATTCGCGTTAAGGGGGCACACAGACTCATCACTCGTTAGTGCCTGGACCCCGAGTCCAGACACCGACAGTGATTGAGAGTTGTGACATTTGAGTTACTTGGTTTGTAATAACTTTGAACAATTGAACCCTTTAATTCAAATAATGAGCTAGCCATACTTATTCCTTTCTAAGGTTTTATCTCACAAAGTGTGAGTTTTACCTAGAAAGGTTTTTAATGAGAATACATTGCACGAACAGCTCAAATTTAAACATCTTGGCTTGAATGTGATATGTGACTTGTGGCTTAAATGTGATATGTGAATCGAGACGTAATGATCTGTGACTTTAATGTGATATATGAATTCTGAAGTAGTGAAATGTTGGATTCTGTATTGAATCTGGTGTTTTCATATAGCGGGCTACGGGCCAGCCCATGCACTACTGGGCCTTGTGCTCTTCGGGCTGGCATGGCCCAAAAATTGGCTCATGTGTTGCGCCTGGGCCATCAAGTAGGCATGGTGGCCTACGGCGGCACAATGGGTCATACAGGACTATGCCCTATCGGGCCATGCCATGCCAGGCCAGCCTGGTGCTCAACTTTACTCTCGCGGTAAGACTGGAGAATAAAAAGCACCTTTTAGTGACCCTTTATTTTCTCTCCATAATACCTTCAGGCAGAAGCCAATCCTTGATAATGTTTTGATCCACTACGTGAATTATTCCCCTCAAAGATCAGTTATGTTTTAAAGCTTCCACTTTACATTCATATAGATGCATAAGCCACAACATTGCTTGCCATGAACTCCTTGATTCTCTTTTAAAATGACTACTAATCAAGCTATATAAATGATGAGTCCTAAGTAGTGCAAGGAAGTAGCAGGCATGCTGCTTCCCAATCTCAAATCCTCTTCCTCTAGCAGCAGCTGAATCCACGACACTGCGACCACAACATGCAGATTCAGTTTGCCACTGGTGACAGGGTTCTCTTTGCTCCTCCATCAAAGTAAGCATTGGCAGAGAATTAAGTAGATAAGGACACCTGAGGCTGACAAAGTTCAAGATGGCTGAATGTATTGACTTTGATTTCCCCATTATTTCCTTCTGTTTACACTTAGCTTGCTTCACTGCACTTGGTATATGGACAAGAATGTGTTGTCCGTCAAGCTAAATTTGGATGCATATAGGCTTGCTAAGAAAAATGATCTATTCGCTGTTATGTTTTATGATTTGATGATGAATAATATCGATAAGATAACTGATAAAAGAATCGAGTCTCTCAAGGATGCGAGACAGCTCGATTTCCCCGGACATAAAACAAGAAAGTTAAAAGTAAGTCATTCCATGTTGGAGATTGTACAAAATCATACTATCAATTGAGACGGAGAGCAATAAGTTTAGCAAGTGATCACCAAGTTGGGAGGGTCTTATAGAGTGATCAAAGTGATATTTGGGAGTTCACATCTACCTGAGATATTGCAAGGTGGTAATCTCCAAGAGCAATTAACATAAAGTATATGAAAAAAATATTTTCCAAGTTTTGGCAAGCCTAGAGTGCTCACCAAATAATGTCTAGTACATATATGGCTCCTAGAATAAATATGGATGATGTATATATCGCCCTTATCATTGGTATTTAGGGATTTTTAATGTTTTTAGGTTCATATATCTACCTAAAAATAGGGGGTAAATGTTTGACATGTAAAAATGTGTTGGTATGGAAACTGGGCTATGCCATCAAGTTCCTAATATCAGGAGCATACTGAAAATATTTGATGCAACAAAAATCAAAGCACAAAGGAAAAAAAAAAGGACGTAGCTTCTGTCTCTGCCAAACTGGCCTGGCTGGTTTCACTGCTCGGAACCAGCGAGGCCGATTCCTAAACTGGCCGCTTATTTTGCCCTGGCTGCCCCTTGCGTCGAGGCCTCGGCCAGGCTGGTTTTTCTACTGTCTGATCCAACTTAATTTTCAAATTGGTTTTGGATCTATTTTTTATGTGAGAAACTTAAAAACAGGTTTTGGACTTGTTTTCTACAGAATAATACCATCTCTCTATATAAACAGGAGGATCTCGTCCGATTGAGTATTCTAACTTTCAATCATCAAAAACACAACACATACCCCTTTGGCCCTCTATCTCTCTCTACCTTGTTGTTCATAATGTCTCCCGTCGAGATTTGGCGATGTTATAAGTGGCCTTGCGAACCTTAGGACACCCTTCATATGGCCCTACTCGACAGATCTTCTTGGAAGGTGTTATGGAGTTTATCACCACGAAGAACAGGCTTAACATTGGCCTAACCAACCTATCGGTCGTTTTCGTTGATCAGCTACGTTCTTGCTATGGTCATGGTTATTTGCAACATACTCTTCCACCTCCTGCCCTATCCTCCTCTCTCTAGATCTGGATTTGAATATGGTGGTGGGGTCGTGGTCACATTGTACAGAGGCGTCCTCAGGCCCGTGTGGGCCGTGCGACAGAACTGAGCCCCTAAAATTTATGGACCCCAAAATTACTAAGTGCCTTAAGTATGTATGATAATTTTAGGCTTGTTTTAATTAGTATATCAGCCACAGGCTCAATAAACATGGCCTGCTACTTCGGGAGAAAAGCACCGCACATTGAGTCTATGATCGTGAGTTAGAAAAGTCTGTGGTCAACCATTCTTCCTCATGTAAGCTCGTAACCCTTCATGAGTTTGAGGCTTTGTCGCTTGGACTTGTTCCTCGCCCTTGCCGTTGTTTATTGCTCGAGAGTCGAGACCTAGTCGCAATCCCAGACGGTCAAACCTAGATCGGGACGTCAGTCAGAGATCGTTGCTTGCTATAAATTTGATGTCCAACCCTATTTTATTTAGTTAATCTTTTATATATTGTTTTTGTAATATATTGATATTGTCATTATTTATTTAATTTTGACAATAGATACTAAGTCTCCACTTGTTATTTTGAACTGGGCCTCATATTTTTTCGGGACGCGCCTGCATTATAAACTTATTTTGTTTTCTGTTTTTCTATCTTCAACCATTTATATTTCCTTTTGCTTCTTTCAAACAAGATAAGATCGATCCATAGGCTTCTAAAGTGTTTGCACTGTTCCATGCTCATGCGTGCTGATGACCACAGAAATTTCTAGGAATGATCACAAGTGGAAGCCAACAGTCGAGAACTATGTGCATGATCTTGCAAAGTAACAATTAAGATTAATACACGATCTTCAGCGACACGGGTGTTGAAAAATGTATACAAGGATATTATGGGTGGTGACATCGGCAGAAGACGAGAACTTCTGCTGCCGAATTGCATCATCCCTTTTGCGAAATGAGCCAGCCTGCACTAACGGTCGCAAATACAAAGCGATCGATCAATTGATACCTATCCAAAGCTAGTAATATCGTGCGCTTTTATATTAGCGAGTGTCAAAGCATGGCATCATCTGATATGTCCATACCTGCAACTGCATATTGATAGAAGACGATCGAAACATCGACGTCTCTGTCCAGCTAGCTTCCTAGCTCTGTCGACTTTAATTTGCCAATCTCGAATGGGCTGCGGAGATTTCTTGATCATTAGATGATATAAGCTGACTCAGATGGCACCAAAATTAATTTTGACTGCTGTTGTTTTCTTACACGAAAAGGAAGACTCATGATGGATTATGTTTTTAATAATCTTTAGTCGACGGCATCTGATATTTGTTTCGAAGAGGTTCAGAGATACTTAGGGGACAAGTATTGCCAATGGTGATGAACTTTTTTTTAGAATTACACAGTATAACTTAGACATTTACAACAGGTGCACACTCACCTCCTTTTTGAGACGGGGGAAGAATTATATTAGATAATAGCTGACTGCACTTGAGGCAATACTTTTATTTACTGCAATGGCACAAACCGTCATTTCACCATGGCACTCAAGATATTGAATCAGTAGGTTTTTTTTATAAAAACATGGAGTGCTTAAAATTAATTATTGATATTGTTATTTATCATGTTTGAGTCAAAATGTATAAACTTATCTGAAGTAATAACTTACAAAAACTATTATCGTAAATATTGATATAATTTAGAGTAAACTATTAGGGCATTACGAGGATATTTTTCCAAGAGTGATAAAATTAATAAAATAAATATATATTCTAATGTATGCATGTTTACTTGGTTGACACGGTGGCATATAACATTTATGCTTACTTTTAATATAAAAATTTAGAATTATGTAAATTTAGAAATATATATAGCATTTTTTTTGTTATTGAATTAATTTCTATAATATCTTATATTGGTATTTAGACATAATTGAGGGAATAATTTGATTTTTTTTATTGCAACAAAGGTGGGTAATGTACATACAAATTAAAGGTTTATTTTGTACTGTGTTTCATCATGGTATACGTAGTTAATTTGTAAGATGATTTAGGAATTATTTTAAATTATTGTTCATGATGATAAATGTGGTTAGGTTAGATAAAAATTTAAGGGTTACTAAATTATCATTTATAATGGTAAAATTGGGTAATATAGATGTAAATTTAGAGAGTATTTTTTTGCCAGTAGCGAGACTTGGTAGGAAATAAAATGAATTACAACTAGCTTATTTATTATTCTAAAACCTTCACCAAAGTGACAAAGTACAATACATCATCCAAAGCTGGTTAGTGCACGATTCCCCCATGATCCCCATGTCCGGGGTCCCTTTTCTGTCTTGTGGTCTTGCTACTATATATGTATATTTGTGTTAAGGCCGTGATTTGTTTTTGGATACCCTATTTATTAATTGATAGTTCTGTGCCACAAAAGACTCCCCTTTGCAACTAATCATGCATGTGTTCAGCTGAGATGTGCGTCGCATATTGATTATATGAGACGTAAAGATTCATCGTACATATACTGTATGTATATAAATAAATACGTATATGCTAGATGGTTGATTTGTTAGTAAGTACTTTCGTAATTAGCTTCTTTGGGCATAGCGTCTTTCCATATAAAAAATGCTTAGGACAAGTCTGTGCACGAGGTGCCCACGATCGCAGGGTATTTAGGTGGTTAACAAAGCAAACATCTCTTAAGGCTTAAGCCAAGCAAGATATACTATATAAGAAAGCTAAGATCTGTCAGCTGAGCTCAACTCGAATATACCGGCCGAAAGATCCTATGTACGATATCTTATTTGTGAAAACCAATCATGTAGTTCAACTTATTCATCTCGAGCTTGGGCTGATTTTTTTTTTTTTTTGAGCATCACAGAACTTTCATTAATCGTTGACAGGAGTACGATGTGCGGCTGCTAAATCCCATATAGTCAAGCCAAAACTGGAAGCACTCCATGGTCGACACTATGCTTGCAAAGCAATGCACTACCGGATTAGGTGACGCTTTGCCGTGAGTCAAAGTTGACACGCGGCGAAAAAAAGTAACGGATGGTGGGAGACGGGCATGACGGAAGGGTTCGCCGTGTGTTGCACACGGTAAACCTTTGCCGTGAGCTAATCTGGGCACACAGCAAAGACTTATAAAATATTTTTAGTTTTTTCTAAAAAGAGTGTTTGCCGTGTGCCACAATGCAGGCACACGGCAAACTTTCGGGCATACGGCAAAGGCCGGCTCTCCGGTAGTGATGGGCCACCGAGTTTGGGATGACAGGGCTGTGCACAGATCGTTTATAGCGATAGAGGCTGACAGAAACCCGCTCAGCAGTAGCATTCGGCATTCTGACCAGTGGCTTCGTCAGAGACTGGAGCCCTGGAATCCAATTGTCATGCCATACATTGACCTCCCCTGGACCAACACGATTGATCAGTCCCCGCTTGATCATTTGAATGTGTGAATCAAAAGTTTTAATTTATTTCTTTCACCGTTTTGTTATGTTCTGTTTTCTTTTCAGTTGATACACACATCTATGTGTAATTATTGCTTCCAACTGTGTTAAAATGTTTTATTTAAAACCCATTGATTGATAAATTAGAGTTGTTCTATTTTAGAGTTGAACTATAACTTTTACAGTTGAAAGATTTTAAATTATTTATTGAAATATCATGGTTTGATTTGAAAATGATGATTTCTTTTCTTATAAATTTCCTATTTGATTCGTGTATCTATATACTTCTTTAAAAAAAATGGAAGCCGCAGACAAAGGTGGATTCATAGTCGTTCGAGGAAGCAATTTTGGATCAGCCTGGTGGCTCAGGCCACATCCTGTACATTGGAGCTTCATAGGGTTATATTCTAGAGATTAGAACACATATACATCCTCACTTTATTTTCTAATAATTTATTTCTTATATATGTACACATTGTCATTATTGTCCTTAAAGGGGTTGCTTGATTAATAGCAAGTAATAACACATCACTACAGCGCCTTTGCCTAGCGCCTGGTTATTTGCCGAGCGCTATTCATCGGGCGCTCGGCAAAGGCCACCTTTGCCTAGCGCAGGACCCTTGGCAACGATTGCGCTCGACAAAGATTTCTTTGTCGAGGGCCGTGCCCTCGGCAAAGGGAGACGCTCGGCAAAGGCTCGCTCTCGGTAAAGAACATCTTTCCCAAGCGCCAGGCGCTCGGCAAAGACTCGCACTCGGCAAAGAGATAACACATATAACATGGGGTACCTGCCCGCATGCCGTCACCCTTTGCCGAGCGCCCTCCGTCAGGCGCTCAGCAAAGGCACATCTTTGCCTAGCGCTGATTTTTGGCGCTCAGCAAAGATTTTTTTTTTTTTGATTTTTACTTTCAAACTTTTTTATTTTGTATTACACATTATTTAATAGTATATGTTTAAGTTTTGGTAGTTTTTAAAATCTTTTTATTATATATTATTAGTTTATTTGGTTTAATTGAATTTCTACGATAAACGCGGGTTTCAACTACAGGTGTATCAAATCTCCGAATTCGACGGTTCAAAAATTGATATTCGCTTTACATAGCGTATGTTAAGGCCATATCTAGGAGCACGCATGAAATATCGAACATCTCGCACACGGAACACGGCGACCAAGTTGCACGTGAAGTGCTATTAAATTATATAAAATGCAAATAAAGTCCGAAAATTACATAACTTAGCGACACGTCTTTGGAGCACATGTGGATGCTATGGTAAAAATGATATCTAGGTTTCTAACTAACTTCCATGACAACATGCACGAAACTTTACCAAATTTTTATCATAGCATCTACATGGGCTCCAAAGACGTGTCGCTAAGTTATATAATTTTCGGACTTCATTTGCATTTTATATAATTTAATAGCACTTCACGCGCAACTTGGTCGCCGTGTTCCGTACGCAAGATGTTCGATATTTCATGCGTACTCCTGGATACGGCCTTAACATACGCTAAGTAAAGCGAATATCAATTTTTGAACCGTCGAATTCGGAGATTCGATACACCTATAGTTCAAAACCGCGTTTATCGCAGAAATTCAATTAAACCAAATAGACTAACGATATATAATAAAAAGATTTAAAAAACTACCAAAACTAAAACATATACTATTAATAATGTGTAATACAAAACAAAAAAGTTTGGAAGCAAAAAGCAAAAAAAAATCTTTGCCGAGCGCCAAAAGTCAGCGCTAGGCAAAGACGCTTTGCCGAGGGTTGCGCTAGGTAAAGTTGACCTCTTTGCCAAGCGTTGTTAGAGAGCCCTCGGCAAAATTGTATAATGGCAACTTCACCCCAACAAAAAAAACAAACAGAAAAAAAAATCAAATTTTTTTTGAAACGTCGAAAAGGCCTTTGCCGAGCGCTTCCGATCTGGCGCTCGGCAAAGAATACTTTGTCGAGCGCCAGATCAGGGGCGCTCGGCAAAGGAGCCACCAGCGCTTTCCATTGTATACAAGCCAGCGCAAAAAATAAAAAATCTCACACACTCCTCACTACCGTGCCGCCCCGTCCCGCCCACACCACGTGCCCGCGCCCTGCGCCGCCGCCCTCAGCCGTTGCCGCACCGGCCCCGACCCTGCCCCGGCCGCTCCCGCCCGCGTCGGCCCCGACCCTGCCTCGGCCGCGCCCGCCCCGATCCTGCCTCGGCCACGCCGGCGCCGTCCCGTCCCGGCCGCTCCCTCCCGCACCAGCTCGACCCCGCCTCGGCCACGCCCGCGCCCGCGCCGCCCCGTCCCGGCCGCGCCCGCCCGCGCCCGTCCCGGCCACGCCCGCCACTACTGCCCGACCGTGCCCACGCTAGCCCTGGCCGCTCTCGCCCCTGCCTCGGTGCCCTGGTCAGGCACTACTTCCCTGGCATTGTAACGCATGTCGGGAAGGACGAGCCTACCTACATGTGGGCCCACTACGAGTCCGCCCACCATGCCACCGCAGGCAACGTGGCAGCTCTCATCCTTCAGGAGTTTTGGGTAAGCCTTCCTGGCACTACATGCCTCAATGCAACACATTCATTGGATCCTACTTGAAATAACTAATGCATACATTGTGTCTTCATATGCAGACATACTTCAAGCTCGACGAGAGCTACGAGGGCAATGCGGACGCCGTGGCTAGGAAAGCTTGCAAGAAGCGCGTCACGGACATGTACCACGAGGCAAGAATACAGGCCATCAGAGATTAATATGGGAAGCAGTTTGGCGAGAGCGTCAACAAGCAACAAATTCAAGAGCGGAGGCTCTTCCTGACCAAAGAGCAGTTCATGCAGGTAACTGAGCAACTTTAAATTAAGTTCCTTTCAACATTAAGTGCTATGAACTTGACTGCCTAACATGTCGATTACTTCATGACAGGTAGGTCATTCCTTGGTGGTGCGAAAAGTCTCCTGAGGCGTGGGGGCAAATCGTGGACCGTTGGTTGAGCGAGGAGTGGCGGCCGCAGCACGCAGCTTCCCGGGCTCACCGTTTGGCCATGCCAGGTGTGCCTCACCATCAAGGCAACCGCAACGTCGATCGGCGGCTTCACCCGAGCTTGGGTACGTCATCATGTTTGTAACTGTTTCCATACATTAATTTAACTAGGCAAAGACTACTAACAAACTTCTTTTCGTTCTCGCACTCGGCGGCGCACGGTGGCCAGCCATGCTCCTACTTCGCGGCATATACCATGTCACACAAGGGCAAGGCAACGTCCGACGTCTCCTTCAACTCGGAGGACCCGCCCGAAGCGTACACAAGTGAAAGCGCCTACAAGAAAGTCACCGAGTACCATGAGGCGGCGAGGGCGATGTATGGGTTGGATTATGATCCAACGACTGACAACATCGATGCACGCCTCGTCATGTGTCTTGGAAAGGGAAAGCAGCATGGGCGCTACTGGATGGCGAACAACGTGATCGACAGCACCACTACTCCCACTCTCTCCCAGATCCGAGCACAGACCACGAGCGGCTCCGGACTCCCGCCGATACGCGAGCAGCCAGCCTATGGACATGCCCGGGTCGATGCACTACATGTTAGTTTTTGTTTACTCATCGTGCATTAAGGATTTTCTTCTCGCTTCACTAACATTACCTTTGCAACAATGTATAGGCCCAGGTGGAAACTTCGAACAAGAGGGCCGACGAGCTGGAGGCGGTTGTGGCTTCAGAGCGGGCGGCACGGCTGGCAAGTGACCAGAGGATGTGCTGGCGTTTCTGTAGAGTTCTCTGGGTGTTACTTTGCCACCCAACTTGATGGGTCCACCTCAGCCTCCTCCCGTCGTTCCTCCCTTCGTTGCTCTCCACACTACTCCGGTGAGTAATATATATCACACAT